>SXGU01246756.1_pt1 | contig 19855 bp, 11 predicted proteins | sample 3174531 | NCBI WGS metagenome assembly SXGU01 (sample SAMN11356863, study PRJNA531348) | freshwater metagenome | isolation source: freshwater sample F1-140 | place: China: Fuxian Lake, Yuxi | collected 2017-12-25 | reverse complement strand
TCCAAGCCGGTGCAGGCATCGTCGCCGACTCTGTAGCCGAAAATGAATGGCAGGAAACCCGCAACAAGGCTCGCGCCGTGGTGCGCGCGGCGGAATTGGCGCTGGCGGGGGAGGAGGGCGCATGAAGCTTTTGATGCTCGAGAATTGTAATTAGCATTCGCTGACTTTCGTGATCATTCAGAAGCACGACATTTCTCTGTAATCTCCGCATTTACTGCCTTCGCAGACTTTCAACCGCATTCGGTGACAGCCGGCAAAAAACCGGATAAGCGCCGGATAACAATTGCTGTTATCCGGTATGCCAACCCTCACCGACACCAAGATTCGCACTGCCAAAGCAGAAGCCAAACCATACTCACTGCAGGATGACCCCACTCCAGCTTGGAATACAAAACACCGCTGGAGTTCGTGTCGCAATGGAAACCTGCATCAACAACCGGGGCCGGAGTTTCTAGATGAAATTGGCTCGAAAAAACCAGACAGGTCACCATAATCCGGCATCAGGGCTCACCCCATGAGCCTTGATGCCTTGAAAATCCCCAATTGAGCACACCCCATGCGCCGCCATTAAAGCGGAGCTATTCATTCTTAATCGTATGAAGCCCTATTTACTCAACATTGCCATTGTGACAGCATGCGCGATTACTGTGACATAACCTTAATCAGGAAAAGCACATGTCGGATCGCTGGTTGTCCGTTGAAGAAATCGCCGAACACCTTGGTGTCAGCAAGGACACTGTTTACGCTTGGATTTCCAAGAAAAACATGCCTGCTCATCGAGTGGGGCGTCTATGGAAGTTTCAGAAGGCTGAAGTCGATGTTTGGGTGAAAGCTGGTGGAGCCAATGATGAGACCGATGGTAGCGAAGGGAAGCAATGACGGCAACGCCATACCGCCTTTCCTTCACTACCGGCGGAATTTTTGCGCAGGAGTCGGCCATGCTGGCTGAAATCTACCTGCGTACCCGTGATTGGCAGCAATCCCGCAACCAGGTTCGCACAGAAAATCTCTTGCAGGTCAGGACAGCCGCGGCGGCCCTCCGAATTAGCAAAGAGGTCGTTGCCCGGCTTGAGCATCTTTCAATAGCAGAACTGGAATGCGTCCGAGACTGTTCAGCGCGAGAGCAGGGATACGTCCTGTGGTCAGCGATCTGCCGACGCTATGAATTCATTCGAGACTTTGCGGTTGAAATCCTGCGCGAACACTTCATTACCTTGCGCCAAGTAATCAATCTCAAGGATTTCGATGCTTTCTTCAATGGCAAGGCAATGTGGCATGACGAACTGGATAAAACAGCGCCATCCACCCAAAACAAGCTTCGCCAGAATCTGTTTCGGATGATGCGCGAGGCGGATCTGATTTCTTCCCAGTATGCGATTCAGCCAACGATGATAACCCCTCGGATCGCCACACTCCTTTCACAGCACGGTCGTGATGCTTTCCTAATTTTCCCCATGGCCGATGTTGAAATTGATAAGTGGCTCCCGCCAGGAAGAGTTCGATGAATCGCAACATTCGCCAGCAGACGGTCGCAGATCGTTTCGATCACCTTTTGAAGGTCATTGGCAGCCAGCGTTTTCTGCGCATGGAGGGGCTGGGCAATGAGGTGCCATTCTTCATCTGTGATTTCAAGCCTACCGAGGCAGTTGAGATGACGAGGATGCAACGACAGCTGGCGAATCGTCTCAACCAACAAGGTATCCGGATTCTTGAGATCAACTTGTATGACTTGTCAGTCGAAATCCTCAAGGCGGGGGGCGACTGGGAGTGGTACCTGTCCGAAGAGCAAGAAATGCCCAAAGCCAAGCTGCTGGAAGATATTCAGTCCATTCTTGATGTGGAAGGCGTGCTGGTCCCTGCCATGGCCAATCGGATGGATCAAGATCCCTTTGATGTGCTGTTTATTTCCGGTGTGGGAGAAGTATTTCCGTTTATTCGCTCCCACAACGTTCTGAACAATCTTCAGAAAGCAGCAAAGCGCCAACCGACCGTGATGTTTTTCCCGGGCAGCTATTCTCATTCGGTGGAATCAGGAGCCTCTCTGGAGCTGTTTGGGCGCCTGCGCGATGACAAATACTACCGAGCCTTCAATATCTACGACTATCAGGTTTGACCTCGCCATGAACTTACAAGCCATCTTCGAACGTGATGTCAATCGCCCCATTGAAGGCGTTATCAAGGCCGACGACGAGGCCAGCCTGAAAAGCGAGCTTGAGGAATACGTCCTCACCAATGAGGTCGCCAAGCGTCTGGATCAGTTTCTTGATGCCTATAATAACTACCACGGTGCCAACGGTGTCTGGGTCTCCGGATTTTTCGGCTCCGGCAAGTCGCACCTGCTGAAAATGCTGGCCCTGGTTCTGGAAAACCGTGCGGTGGATGGTACCCATGCACTCGAACTATTCCTGCCAAAAATTCAAGAAGACAAGATTCTTGCGGCTGCGCTGCAAAAAGCAGTGGCGATTCCTTCCAGGAGCATCCTGTTCAACATCGACCAGAAGGCCGACGTCATCAGCAAAACGCAGTCGGATGCCCTTCTGGCAGTGTTCGTCAAGGTATTCGACGAAGCATGCGGCTATTACGGCAAGCAACCGTACATTGCCCAGTTCGAGCGCGAGTTGGATCGCGATGGACTGTTTGACAAGTTCAAGGTCGAATTCCAGTTAGCAGCCGGCAATGACTGGGATTGGGGACGTGCCCGCCCGGCCCGAGTGGCATCATTTATCGATCAAGCCTTCAACAGCGTGACAGGGCAGAAAGGCGATGGGGTACTCGACAAGTTCCGGCATGACTACCGACTTTCGATTGAGGATTTTGCCCACCATATTCAGGAATGGCTGGATCGGCAAGCCCCCAATTCGCGGCTGAATTTTTTCGTGGATGAGGTTGGTCAGTACGTTTCAGAAAACACCAAGCTCATGACCAACTTGCAGACAGTTGCCGAAAGTCTGGCAACGAAATGCAATGGCCGCGCATGGGTCATCGTCACTGCCCAAGAGGAAATGAAGGCCGTGATCGGCGAGATGAGCAAGCAGCAGAGCAACGACTTCACCAAGATCCAGGCACGCTTTGCCAACCGGATGAAGCTCACCAGCGCCGATGTGGCTGAGGTTATCCAGAAGCGCCTGCTGCTCAAAAATAGCTCCGGGCAGCAACAACTGGCCGCAATTTACAACCAGCAGTCGAACAATTTTAAAACCCTGTTTGATTTTGCTGATGGAGCGACGACCTACCGCAACTTCAGGGATGCCGACCATTTCGTCAGTGCCTACCCCTTCATTCCCTACCAGTTCGACCTGTTTCAAACTGCCATCCAGGGCATCTCGCTACATAACGGTTTTGAAGGCAAACATAGCTCAGTCGGCGAGCGCTCCATGCTCGGTGTATTCCGCGAGGTTGCCATTGCCATCGCCGCCCGTCCGGTCGGTCAGCTTGCAACCTTTGACCTGATGTTCGAGGGCATCCGCACCTCGCTCAAGGCGGCAATTCAAAGCGCCATTCAAGTTGCCGAGAAGAATCTCAGCGACGAATTTGCCGTGAGACTGCTCAAGGCACTGTTCCTCGTCAAGTACGTCAAGGGATTTAAGTCGACCCTGCGCAACCTCAGCATATTGATGCTGGACCGCTTCGATCAGGACATTCCGGCACTGCGCAAGAAAATCGAAGCAGCACTCAATCTACTGGAGCAGCAAACCTACATCCAGCGTAATGGCGACGTGTACGAGTACCTGACCGATGAAGAAAAGGACATCGAGCAGGAGATCAAAAACACCGAGGTCGAATCATCCGATGTTGTCGCTGAACTTGAACGACTGGTATTCGACCATGTCATCAAGCAGCGAAAAATCCGCTACGAAAATGGCCAAGACTATCCTTACGCTCGAAAAATGGATGACCGGTTGCAGGGACGAGAACATGAGCTGGCCATCCACGTCATCACGCCATTCAGCGAAAGTGCCGGCAACGAAACCGTGCAGCGCATGCAGAGCATGGGGCGCGACGAGCTGCGTGTTGTCCTGCCGGAAGACGAACGCTTGGTGCGTGACCTCCTGATGTACAAGCGCACCGAAAAATACATCCGACAAAATGTCTCGGTTGCGCAGCAGGAAATCGTCAAGCGAATTCTCAACGACAAAGGCTTCCAGAACCGCGAACGCCTGGTCGAAATCGAAAACCGCCTCGGCCAACTTCTCAGCCAGGCCAAGCTCATTATCAACAGCGGCGATATAGAGGTATCGGGCGACGATCCTCAAGCACGCATCCTGCGTGGATTTCACCAGCTCATCGAATACAGCTATCCCAACCTGCGCATGTTGCGCGGTGTGGCTTACAACGAAGGTGATGTCGGCAACTTCCTGCGCCATTCGCAGGAAGGTTTGCTCGGCAACGATGCCACTAACCTGACCGAGGCCGAACAGGAATTGCTGGCCTTTGTTCAAAGCAATGCCCGAGGCGGGGTGCGCACCACACTGAAAAGTCTTATTGAGCGTTTTGAACGCAAGCCCTACGGCTGGTATTACGCCGCCATCCTCTGCAACGTCGCCCTGCTGTGCGCTCGCGGCAAGCTGGAATTGCGCAGCGACAGCAACGTACTCGAAGACGATGCCTTGGAGCGAGCGCTACGCAATACGCATGGCCACGCCAATGTGGTGCTGGAACCTCAAGTTGAATACACGGCATCTCAGGTCAGGGCACTCAAAGACTTCTACTCGGAATTTTTCGATGGCCCAGCCAAGGCTACCGAGGCGAAGTCACTGGCGCGCGAAACGGCTGAAGCCTTTTCAGCGCTCCAGCATGAGCTGGCCGAGCTGCATGCGCAGGTGGGCCAATTTCCGTTTTTGAGTGTCCTTGCCCCTGTGCTGACGACCCTCAAGGAAACCGCTGCAAAGAACTCCAGCTGGTTCCTCACCGAGCTTCCGCGCCAGGAAGACACCTTGCTCGACGTCAAGGAGCAACTCATCGATCCCCTTCGGAAGTTCATGGGGACTGCGGATAAGCCCGGGCAACAGGCCCAACTGTATATTGAAGCCTTAACTTTCGTACAGGCACAGGAGGACAACTTCTCTTACATTCAGGGAGACGAAGTTGCACAAATCAAGGCAACCCTTGCCGATGCCAATTGCTACAAGGGAAATCGCCTGCAACAGCTGAAAGCTCAGTTGGACGCTCTGCGCCAGAAGATCACTGAGCAACGTGACCTTGAAGCGAACGCTGCTACCTCAGCCATCCAGGCACTGGAAGCCAAAATGCGTGGTGAAGCCAAGTTCACGGCGTTGCCCAACGAGAAGCAGGCATCACTGCTCAAGGAATTTAAGGCAGTGTCCGACAGCATCGAAAATCAGAAGCGCATCGCCATGATTCGTGACTTGCGGCGACGTTTCGAGGAACAGGACTACTCCCGCCTGCTGTCGCAACTTGACGTCACCGAGCAGTCGAACAATGTCAAGCAACCCGAACCACCGAAGCTGGTAGCCGCCCGGTCGATCACCATCCCGTTTGACAAAGCCTGGCTTGCCGATGAAGTCGATCTGGACCGCTATTTGAATGCACTGCGGCAGGAGTGGCTCAAGGAAATTCAAGCTGGCAAGCGTGTGCAGGTATAGGAGACAAGTCGTGCAGAACGAAATCATTCAGCGCATGCAAAACCAACTGGACACCGTTGTCCAGATGATTCCTGGCGAAAACGTCGAATTCTGGTTTGCGCGCGACCTCCAGGAACCGTTGGGCTATGCCCGTTGGGAAAACTTCCTGACCGCCATTCGCAGATCCATAGAGTCTTGCGAAACAATGGGATACAACCCGGACGATCATTTTCGTGGCGTCACGAAAATGATCGAACTGGGCAAGGGCGCAAAGCGTGAAATCGAGGATTTCATGCTCACGCGCTATGCCTGCTACTTGATCGCCATGAACGGCGACCCGCGTAAGGAACCGATTGCCTTCGCACAAAGTTACTTTGCAACCCAGACGCGGAAGCAGGAAGTCATCGAGGAACGCATGCGCTTGCAGGCTCGCCTTGATGCCAGGGACCGTTTGCGTGAATCTGAAAAGGCACTTTCCCAGAACATTTATGAACGTGGCGTCGATGATGCCGGCTTTGGCCGTATCCGATCAAAGGGTGATACAGCCCTGTTTGGTGGCAACAGCACGCAGATGATGAAGGACAAACTTGGGATCACGGCCACCCGCCCCTTGGCCGACTTCCTCCCGACACTGACCATCGCGGCCAAGAATCTGGCAACAGAGATGACCAATCACAATGTTGAGCAGGAAAACCTCAAGGGTGAAGCGGCCATCACCGATGAACATGTGCAGAACAACCTCAGTGTGCGCGGCATGTTGGGACAGCGTGGCATTCGGCCTGAGCGGCTTCCTGCCGATGAGGACATCAAAAAACTGGAACGTCGGGTCAAATCCGACGAGAAGAAACTCGAAAAACTATCCGGCAAGCTACCTGCACCGAAAAAAGACTGATGGAAACCACCAAACTAAGGCGTTTCGCCCAATACGCCCGCCGCACCTTGCTAGAGTTGGTCGAGAATCGGCTGCAACTTGTCCTGCAACCGGATAGCGCCGCCCGGCGTGAAGCCCCGGCAGCCGTCAAGCAACTCGAAACGCAGATTCAGGAAAGCAGTCGCGAGCAGGTCATCGACCGGGTCGCTTACACCTGGTTCAACCGCTTCTGCGCGCTGCGCTACATGGACGTCAATCGCGTCAATCGCATCAGCGTGGTGTCGCCACTGGATGGCCAGTTCCAGCCCGAGATCCTCGCCGAAGCCAAAATGGGGCATATCGATGAGGAAATGGTGCCGGCGCCGATTCAGGCCAAGGTGCGCGCGCTGCTCGACGGCACAGCACCCAGCCCCGATCCACAGCAGGAAGCCTACCGCCTGCTCGTCGTCGCGGCCTGCAACACTTGGCAACGGGCCATGCCCTTCCTGTTCGAGGCTATTGCCGACTACACCGAACTGCTGATGCCGGACGACCTGCTCTCCGGCAACTCCATCCTTGCCTATACGCGTGAGGCCATGACGCCGGATGCCTGCCAGGACGTGGAAGTCATCGGCTGGCTGTATCAGTTCTACATTTCGGACAAGAAGGACGAGGTTTTCGAGGGGCTGAAGAAGAACAAGAAGATCACTCCGGAGAACATCCCCGCCGCCACGCAGTTGTTCACCCCGCACTGGATTGTGCGCTACCTGGTGGAAAACTCACTTGGTCGCCTGTGGCTGCTCAACCGGCCAAACTCCAAACTGGCCGGGCAGATGGACTACTACATCGCGCCACAAGAGCCCGTGACTGATTTCCTGCGCATCGCCAAGCCCGAGGACATCAAGCTGTGCGACCCGGCCTGCGGCTCCGGCCACATGCTGACCTATGCCTTCGATCTGCTCTACTCTATCTACGAGGAAGAAGGCGTCGACTCGGCCGAGATCCCCGAGAAAATCCTCACCCACAACCTCTACGGCATCGAAATCGACGAACGTGCCGCAGAACTGGCCGCCTTCGCGCTGACCATGAAGGCGCGCGGCAAACAGCGCCGTTTTCTCAACAAGCGCATCCAGCCCAACATCTGCGTGCTGCGCCCGATCAAGATCGAACCGCAGGATCTGAATGCCTATGTAGCCGAAGTCGGCCGCGACCTCTTCACCGCCAACCTGCGCACCCTGCTGACCCAGTTCGAGGAAGCCGACAACTTCGGCTCGCTGATTCGGCCAGTGTCGATGGACTATGCCGAGATTCATCGGGTGCTCGCCGAGAAGGGCATCGGCAACCAGTTGCTGCTGGAGCATGTGCATCGGGATGTGCTACGGGTGCTGGAACAGGCGGAATATTTGAGCCAGCGCTATCAGGTGGTGGTGGCGAATCCGCCATATATGGGTCGCAGAAACGGTATGAATTCGCGGCTAAAGGACTTCATCAACAGTAGATATGAGCACTGTAAAGCCGATCTGTATGCTGCATTTCTGCAAAGGGCATTTGATTTATCTTTGGAGCTTGGTTATCCAGCCTTAGTAACGATGCAAAGCTGGATGTTTCTCTCGTCATACAAAGGGATACGGCAAGTTATTCTTGGCGAGCATTCGATTACAAGCATGGCTCATCTTGGCGCTCGTGCCTTCCCAGAAATTGGCGGCGAGGTAGTACAAGTAGCCGCAACTGCAATGCAAAAGTCCCCGTGCCGTAATCTGAAGCCTGTTTTTATCAGGTTAACCGAGTACTCCACCGAAGAAAAAGAATTACAGTTTCATAATGAAGCCAATAGATTCAAAGAGATGGAGCAGAAAGTCTTTCTGGCCATACCAGACTCTCCCGTCACATATTGGCTTCCAAGCCAAATTCTTTCCATGTTCTCCGAGGGCACGACTCTTGAGCACTTCTCAGATCAACGCCAAGGGCTTGCAACTGGTGATGACGGTCAATTTTTGCGCTGCTGGCACGAGGTAGAAAGCAGCCTGATTAACTGGAACCCCGAAAGCTTCCCAAATAACACAATGCCTTGGTATAAGTTCCTGAAAGGTGGAAGTTTCCGCAAATGGTATGGCAACAATGAACATTGTATAAAGTTTGATAGCGGATCATTTGATGTGCTATCGAAACAAGGCAACGCCTTGCCTAGTCGTCAGTATTACCTCAGAGAATCGTTGGTTTGGTCAGACATTACTAGTGCCTCGTTTGGGGCGCGATATAACACGGTCGGGAAGGTTTTTGCGACAGGTGCTTTGAGTGCTTTTCCGAAAAATCACGCGGACACCCATTACATTCTCGGTTATTTAAATTGTGTCGTTCATGACTTGGTAATGTCGGCATTAAGCAGTGGGATTCACTATAGCGTTGGGTATGTTGACAAGAGCCCCTTGCTTCACAACCCGTGTATTGTTGAGCCTGTAACAAAGTTATCAACGGCAGCAGTCGATTTTGGAAGAGAGGATTGGGACGCCTACGAAACTTCCTGGGATTTCACTAGCCTGCCACTACTGAATCCCGACTACCGTCAGCCTACCCTAAAGGGCTCATACCAGAAGCTAAATAAACACTGGGCCGAGATGACGTTGGAGACGCAACGGTTGGAAGAAGAAAACAACCGCATCTTCATCGAAGCCTACAGCCTACAAGACGAGCTAACCCCCGATGTCCCGCTCTCCGAAATCACTCTGACCTGCAACCCGTACTACCGCTACGGCGGCGACAAATCCGAGCAGGAACTGGAAGACCTGCTGCGCGCCGACACGATGCGCGAGTTCATCTCCTACACCGTCGGCTGCATGTTCGGCCGCTACAGCCTCGACAAGCCGGGGCTGATTCTCGCCAATCAGGGTGAAACGCTGGACGACTACCTGGGGCAGGTCCCGGAACCCCGCTTCACGCCGGACACCGACAATGTGATTCCGCTGCTCGATGGCGACTGGTTCCCCGACGACATTACCGGCCGCTTCCGCGAATTCCTGCGCGTGACCTTCGGCGATGAGCACTACGACGAAAACCTGCGCTTCATTGAAACCGCGCTGGGCAAGAAGGGCAAGCCGCTGCCGATCCGCGACTTCTTCCTCAAGGAGTTCTACACCGACCACGTCAAGCGCTACAAGAAGCGGCCGATCTATTGGCTATTTAGCAGCCCGAAAGGCAGCTTCAACGCGCTGATTTACCTGCACCGCTACCGGCCAGATACTGCCAGCATCGTGCTGCAATACCTGCGCGATTTCCGCAGCAAGCTGGTCAGCGAGCGCGATCATCAGATGCAAGTCAGCATCAGCACCTCGGCCAGCCAGGGCGAAAAAACCAAGGCCCTGAAGCGGATCGAGGAACTGAAGAAGGTTCTGGTCGAACTGGACGACTACGAACGCGACACGCTCTACCCGCTGGCCACGCGTCAGGTTCCGCTGGATCTGGATGATGGCGTAAAAGTGAACTACGCCAAGCTCGGCGCAGCGTTGAAGAAGATCCCTGGCTTGGATTCGAAGGACGAGGACTGAATGACCCATACCCTTGCCACCCTCACGGAGTACCAAGACTGGCTCAATACCATCAAGCAGCGTGTGGTGTCCGCCCGCCTGCGAGTGGCGCTGGCGGCCAACCGGGAACTGATCCTCTTTTACTGGGAGCTGGGAGCCCAGATTGCTGAAAAACAGGCCCAAAGCCAGTGGGGAGACAAGCTCATTGCCCAGCTCTCGGCAGATCTACAGAAGGCATTCCCCGATCTGAAGGGCCTGTCGGCATCGAACCTCAAGTACTGCCTGCGTTTCTTCCACTTCTACCGCAGTACGCCAACGCTCGCCGAGCCGAAAAACCTGCCCGAACCATTTGGTCAACAGGCTGTTGACCAAATTCCCTGGGGGCACAACATCCTCATCTTTACCAAGTGCAGCAACACCACCGAGGCGGGTTTCTACATCACCCAGACCATTGAACAGGGCTGGAGCCGGGATGTGCTGGCGCTGCAACTCAAGTCCAGGCTCCATGACCGCGCAGGCAAAGCCGTCACCAATTTCTCACGCACTTTGCCGGCACCGCAGTCCGACTTGGCCCAGCAAACCCTGAAAGACCCCTACACCTTCGACTTCATGGCCATGACGGCCCCCTACAACGAGTTGGATGTCGAGCGCCAGCTTACCCAGCACATCACCCAGTTTCTGCTGGAACTGGGCAAGGGCTTCGCCTTCATCGGACGCCAGTACCATCTGGAAGTTGCCGGTAACGATTACTACCTCGACTTGCTCTTCTATCACGTCACCCTGAAATGCTACGTCGTGGTGGAGCTCAAGAACCGCCGCTTCATCCCGGAATACGCCGGCAAGCTCAATTTTTACCTGTCGGCGGTGGACAGCCTGCTCAAGCGCGAAGATGACCAGCCGACCATCGGTCTTTTGCTTTGCCGTGACAAGAACAACATCGAGGTGGAGTTTGCTCTGCGCGACATGAACAAACCCATGGGCGTCAGCGAATACACCCTGGTGGAAACTTTGCCAGACAACCTGAAAGGTGCGTTACCTACGGTGGAGGAGATTGAGCTGGATTTGCAGCAGTTGCAGGAGGGTGTGGGCGAATGATCACCCATGAAGAAATGATCCTCGCATGGCGCAAGGCCAAGGTGGACCTTTACTACTCCACCAACCCGCCGCTGTTGGAGATGGCCGACTACGAGGAAAAACTGCTCGAAAACCTTGAGCAGCTGCGCCAGCGCATCAACGGCGAGGATCAGAGCTGGATCAGCGATTTAGACTTTCTGGGAACTTGGACCTTGGCCCCCAAGGCCCTCACCTTTCAGGGAGAAGAAAAAGGTACGCGAGACGGTAACAGCGCCCCCCAAGAAACCACACTGATCTTCGCCGCACCGGATGCTGAATGGGATAGCCGTACGGGAAATGGAGAGCGCCCCATCGCCGAGTTCCGCCTTATGGCCCGCTGCAGCATTGACTTCCATGTGTTTTCTGCGCTGTGGATGCTTCGAGTTGGCCACCTATTCGACAAGCCTCTGGGCGACAATGTTTACGGCAGCCGCCTGCGCCGCAATGGCAGGGATGAGATCAACGCCATGGCGCTGGGCTCCTTCAAACCCTACCTCAAACCCTTCCGTGATTGGCGCGACGGCGCCATCAAGGCGATGCGCAACGCGCTGGCCGACGAGAAGGATGTGATCGCCCTGACCGCCGATGTCAGCAGCTTTTACCACGAGCTCAATCCCGGCTTCATGCGCGATGCGAGCTTTCATCGGAAAGCAGGCATCGAAGAATTCAATGAACATGACACTCGGCTCAACCTGTTGTTCATCGCGGCACTAGAAGCCTGGGCCAATAAGACCCCACTTCGAAAGGGCTTGCCTGTAGGTTTGCCTGCCTCAGCAGTCGTCGCCAACGCTGCTCTGATCGAACTCGACCAGTTCATCGATAAGCAGGTTGTACCTGTTTACTACGGTCGCTATGTGGACGACATCTTGCTGGTCATGCACAACACCAGCAAGCTGACAACCAGTTCGAGCTTCTGGGAATGGATAATCAACCGTGACGGCGGCAAAGATCTGCTTAAACAGGAAAACGGCAGCATCCTGTTTAAGCCGGATTATCTGACAGACAGTCGCGTTGCCTTTGAGAACAGCAAGAACAAGCTGTTTGTCCTCTCCGGCGGCCCTGGTACCGCACTGGTCAACGCCATCAGCGAGCAAATTAACCAGCGTGCCAGCGAATGGCGAGCCCTCCCAGATTTACCAGAGAACCCCGGCACTATCGCTACCGATCTACTAAAGGCCACCAATAATGCAGGCGAACAGGCCGACAACCTGCGCAAGACCGACGCACTGACTCTGCACCGCGCCGGCTTTGCCCTCAACTTGCGAGATTACGAGGCATTTGAACGCGACCTGCGGCCCGAAGCCTGGCAGGCGCACCGCCATGCCTTTCTTGAGGCTGTGCTTGACCATTTGCTGACCCCGACAACCTTTTTCGAACAGGCTCAATACCTGCCGCGCATTGTGCGAATGGCAACCGCTTGTGAGGATTTCAAACACCTGGGCAAGATTCTCAAGCGTTTGCATACCATTGGCGAAACCATCCGCGACCAGTGCATACACAAAATAAAAGCCAGCCGGTGCACACAAAATGAAGTCAAGGAAGAGTTGCATCGCTGGCAGAGCAGCCTCGCCCTAACACTCGCCGAGAGCATCCTGATCGCCTTGCCGCCACGATTGAGTGCAACAGCTCAAAAAGACTGGCAGAGCGAAATCGAGAGTCACTGGCAACAGATTACAGAACAGCTCTGGCTCGACAGCAAGTCATCGATCATGCTGTCGAATGACCTCCGGAAATTGCAGAATCTTCACGCTCGCTTGTTCAGCCACGATCTTGCCCACATCCCTCTGCGCTTTAGCGGATTGCCGAAAGAAATACTGAGCCAGCGAGGAATCCCTGTCCGCAAAAAGCTGATCAAAGCCAACTGGCAGCCCGAAGATACTCATTGCATTGGCGATGCCATCAAAATCCTCGCTGATTGGTTCAAGCCCAAGCTACTCAAAGGCGTTCCACCCGGACTGTACTTCGCCACCCGGCCCTTCAGCCTCAGCGAACTGTACTTGATCGCGCCCCAGCCTTTCAGCGCAGCCAGCCAGCCGCATCTCCGAGAGGTTATTAGTGCTCTGCGCGGCTTTCTGCCAAGCGAGCACAAGATGCCACAGTGGGATAAACACGAGCGGACCCTGCAGATTCCCGACGGCGATCCAAAACCCACGCAAACTATTGCCGTCGCCAGTTGGGAAACGCGTGACGCAAGCTTTGTCGCTGCCGTGATGAACAAGCCTAACCAGCCCGATCCGGATAGCCGACGTCGCTACCAGCGCCTCAACCGTCTGATTAACGAACTAATTTCACGGCCTGATCAAGCTGGCTACCTGATTCTGCCTGAGCTGGCCATGCCGACTCGGTGGTTTATGCGCATTGCCGGCAAACTAAACGGGCGGCGTATCTCGCTAATCACCGGAGTGGAATACCTGCACACGAGCAAAAAGCGTGTGCATAACCAGATATGGGCATCGTTCACTCATGACGGCCTTGGCTTTCCCTCGCTGATGCTCTATCGGCAGGACAAGCAAACCCCTGGCATCCATGAAGAAAAGGAGCTGTTCCGACTCGCCGGCGTGAGCCTGCAACCGGCCTTACCGTGGAAACGGCAATCTCCGCCGATCATCCAGCATGGTGGCTTCCGGTTTGCGCTACTCAATTGCAGCGAATTGACCAATATCCGGTACCGGACTGAACTGCGCGGCAAGATCGACGCGCTGTTCGTGCCAGAGTGGAACACCGACACCGATACATTCAACGCGCTGGTGGAATCGTCCGCACTGGACATCCACGCCTACATCATCCAGTGCAATAACCGTCAGTACGGCGACAGCCGCATCCGTGCGCCCTACAAGGATCGCTGGAAGCGCGACCTGCTTCGCGTCAAAGGCGGCAACCACGATTACTGCATCACAGGCGAGATAGACGTGCAGGCGCTGCGCCAGTTCCAGAGCAGCCATCGTTCAGCTGACAAACCCTTCAAGCCTATACCAGATGGATTTGAAATTGATTACGACCGCAAGGTATTGCCGGCAGGAGAGACGGATGCTCACCCCTGAAGTGACACCCAACATGAAAAGTCGGCGCTGGCGGGACGGCGGCATTCAATGCAGGGGCCAAGCTGCGCCATGAGCGAAGACAAGATCACGCAGGCGCTGGGTCGCCTGTTCGAGAAACACCGCATCGTCTTTTGGTACGACGCCAAGCAGGAGTTCAGTCACGATTACTCAGCCCTGAACCTGCCGGGAATCGAGAAGATCACGCTGACCAATAACGAGTTTGGCGTGAAACATCGCATCCTGCGCGAACAGCCGGAACAGAAATTCCTGCTCTACCGTGACGGGCCTGAACCGGCTGAACTGGAAAACTGGCTGCTGGATGTCCAATTGGCACACACTGAGTTTCGAACCACGCAGGTTGCCATGTGGCTGGCTGAACTGGATTTGGGACCGACATTTGCCGAAGTCGTTGGGACACACGCGGAGTTCTTCGGTTCAGGCAAGCGCAAGGAGGCCCTGAAGCGTCTGCTGAAGAGTGAAGACTCGGCATCTGCGATTCGCCTCAAAATGCTTGCCGTTTGTGCCGGTGCCGAGCCGCGGCTGGATGTGATTCTCGAAGCATTGTTGGCCGAACTGGCCGAGGGAGGCGAAGAACGGGCCCGGCTAATTGCACGCTGTGCGCTTGGCGACTTCCTTTGGAAACAGATGTTGCGTGTCTATGGTTATGAGTCGCCGACCCCCGGCATGCGGGATTTTGCGATTGAGCTATTCAAGTCATGTTATGCGATGGGCACCAACGGAAATTCGAAGCTCACCGCAGAGGCATTGGTGTTCCTGAAGCGATGGAAAGACAGCCGGCAATATGCAGCCAGCTTCGAGACGCTTTCCGAACAGTGTGCCGAAACACTGGGCATTGAGCAGGATCTCAACAAGCGCGACTTCCGAACACTACTGGAACTGGACTATTTCGAGGTGATCGATCGGAAGATCATCGTCGATCTGGTGCAAGGGGTAACGACGCGGACACTGAGTACCGGCGATGTAGCGGTATGGGTTCGTCAACGACGTCAGGGTCACTGGTATGCCGACTATGCCGATCTGTACAGCGCCATAGAAGTTGCCGCCGCCTTCATCCATACCCTTGAAGGCGCGCAACTGACCATGGCCTCGCTGGCCGATGGGGTTCAGAAATACACCCGGAGCTGGTACAAGCTTGACCAGCTGTATCGGAAGTTTATTTTTCACGCCCGTCAATCGGGCCAGGCTTCGCTCTTGGCGGACATCAACACCCAGATCGAGAACCTGTACAACAACAAATTTCTGCTCAAGCTCAACGATCAATGGCAAGCGTTTGTCGACAGCGCAACCCTGTGGGATGCGCCTCCGATTGTGCTGCAGCGGCGTTTCTTCGAACACTGGGTGCGCCCCTTTGTCGAGCGCCGGGGCAAGGTGTGTGTATTGATCTCGGATGCCTTCCGTTACGAGATTGGGGAAGAGCTACAAACCCTGATGCGGCAGGAGGATCGCTTCGAGGCCGATCTGGAACCGGCCCTGGCCATGTTGCCCAGCTATACCCAGTTGGGCATGGCTGCACTATTGCCCAACAAAACGCTGACACTCGTGGATAACGATACAGGCATGGCGCTGGTAGACGGCCAAAGCGCCCAGGGGACAGTTAACCGGGGAAAGATATTGGGGGCTGCCGTGACTTCCGGCATGGCGATTCAGGCTGAAGAGCTGATGCAGATGGGCAAGGATGAGTCACGAGCGCTGGTGCGCGACAATGATGTGGTTTATGTCTATCACAACCTGATCGACAAAACCGGCGATACCCGAGACACGGAAGACCGAGTATTCGCTGCTGCCGAGGAAACCCTTCAGGAACTGGTACGGCTCATCAAGAAACTGGCTAATGCCAATGCCAGCAACCTGCTGGTGACAGCAGACCACGGCTTTATTTATCAGAACCGGGTATTGGAGGAGAGCGATTTCCTCGTCTGCGAGCCCGCGGGAGATGACATCTATTACCGTAACCGGCGTTTTGTGTTGGGTACTGGTATGCACGCGAGTGGCAGCTTCAAGACCTTTATGCCGGCCGAGCTTGGCTTGGAGGGCACCGTCGAGGTACAGATTCCCAAGTCGATCAATCGTCTTCGCCTGAAGGGATCGGGTAGTCGTTTCGTGCATGGCGGAGCGACCTTGCAGGAGGTCGTCATTCCGGTCCTGCGTATCAACAAGAAGCGCCAGAGCGATGTGTCGCGGGTGGACGTAGAAATTATTGGCGGTGCTGGCAAGACGATCACCTCTGGCCAAGTGGCGATTGTGCTGTATCAATCACAGGCGGTTACCGAGAAGCTGCAGGGCCGAAAGCTGCGCTGCGGAATCTACGCACTCGATGGCGAGTTGATTTCCGATAGCCATGAGCTGACTTTCGACCTGGCCTCTGAAAATCCACGGGAACGTGAGGTGCCCGTTCGTTTTGTCCTGAGCCGTAAAGCCGATGACATCAACGGCCAGCAGGCGGTTTTGCGCCTTGAAGAGTTGGTCGATGGAACCTCGCACTACCGGGAGTACAAGTCACTCCGCTACACCATTCGCCGGTCTTTCACCAGCGACTTTGATTTTTGAGGATGGCAGGAATGAATTCTGAAGTCGATGTTGTGCCTGCAAGTGTGCCACTGAACCCGTTAAGCCCACTTGACGAAAAGATCAATCAGCACTTTGCTGGACTGGTGGTGCGCAAGGATCTGGTCAAAACCGTCAAGGGCAATGCAATCGTTCCGACCTATGTGCTGGAATACCTGCTCGGGCAATACTGTGCAACCAATGACGAGCCGACTATCCAGACGGGTATCGAGACCGTCAAGGAAATCCTGCGACTGCATTATGTGCATCGCAATGAAGCCGGCCTGATTCGCTCGACCATCAAGGAAAAGGGGCGGCACAAGGTCATCGACCGCATCAGTGCCTCGCTCAACGACAAAACGGATGCCTATGAAGTTGAGTTTGCCAATCTCGGCATCAAGAAGGTTTTAGTCGATTCGGCCACGATCAAAGCTCATCCCAAGCTGCTGGTTGGTGGTGTCTGGTGCATCGCGGATATGGAGTACGAGTTCACCGAGGACAAGAATGCCTCGCCATGGATTCTGGCCTCGTTGAAGCCGATTCAGCTTTCCCACTTCGACTTTGATCAATACATTGAGCTCAGGAAACAATTCACGACAGAGGAGTGGATTGATCTACTGATGCAAAGCATCGGCTTTGCTCCGCAAATGTTTGGGCGCCGTAACAAGCTGAATCAACTGGTCCGCCTGGTGCCATTCTGCGAACGAAACTACAACCTGATCGAGCTGGGGCCCAAAGGGACTGGCAAATCGCACATCTACTCTGAGTTCTCACCGCATGGCATCCTGATTTCTGGGGGCGAGGTGACGGTACCCAAGTTGTTCGTCAACAACTCTTCCGGCAAGCTTGGCTTGGTGGGCTATTGGGATGTAGTGGCCTTCGATGAATTCGCTGGTAAGCAGAAGAAGGTCGACAAGGCGCTTGTCGACATCATGAAGAATTACATGGCGAACAAATCGTTCTCGCGCGGTGTCGAGACGCTGGGCGCCGAAGCATCCATGGCCTTTGTCGGGAATACCGAGCATACGGTGCCCTACATGCTCAAGCATTCGGACCTGTTCGATCCACTGCCCGAAAAATTCCACGATTCCGCATTCCTTGATCGGGTCCATTGCTACATCCCGGGATGGGAAGTGGACATCATCCGTGGCGAGATGTTTTCCAGCGGATATGGCTTCGTTGTCGATTACCTGGCCGAGATTCTCCGGGCCATGCGCAGCCATGATTTCTCAGATCGGTATCAGGAATTGTTCACCTTGTCGGCCGACATTTCGACACGTGATCGCGACGGCATTCAGAAAACCTTCTCGGGCATGATGAAAATTATTTTCCCGCATGGAGAAGCCACTCCGGCAGAAATCGAGGAAGTGCTGCGATTCTCCATCGAAGGCCGAAAGCGTGTGAAGGATCAACTGCTGCGCATCGACACCACTTACGCCAAGGTTCGATTCACATACCAGGACAAGACTGGCAAGGAAAAGCGGGTTACCACCTTGGAAGAGGACGAGTATGCCGGCGCCTATCATCGAGCCGTGGCATCAGGATCTGAAACATTACCGCCAATTACCGGAGGCGGAGACACGGCGGCCCCGGAGCGCACCAGCAGGCCAGAGGTTGCATCATCAACGGTTGATCTAGTATCGAACCACCAGCCTGAGATTAGTGAGCAACATATCGTTTGGCCGGAAAACAAACGGGGGCTGAATTTTGATCAATTCCTTGGCCCGTATTTAGGCGGAGCCAAGCAACTCACAATTACCGATCCCTACATTCGACTGTTCCATCAGGTGCGCAATCTCATGGAACTGATGGAAACCGTGGCCAAGGTCAAACCTGAAGATGACGAAGTGGCGGTTCATCTCGTCACCGTTGAAGATGACTTCAAGGGTGATCAGCAAAGAGAAAACCTACAGAAAATTGCTGATGCATGTTTTGGTGTGGGCATCAAATTTACTTGGGACTTTGATCGCAGCGGAACCATCCATGCTCGGCATATCGTCACCGACCACGGCTGGAAGATATTGCTTGATCGCGGCCTTGATGTATTCCAGCGCTACGAAATGAACAATGTCTTCGACTTTGCCAACCGACTACAGCAGCATCGCCAATGCAAAGCGTTTGAAGCCACGTTTATCCGGAACCGACCTGGCAATGAAAGCACACCTGGAGATGCCAAATGACCGGTCCGTTGAGCATCGTTTATGTCCTGACCAACTCCGCCATGCCAGGGCTGGTCAAGATCGGCTATACCGCGCAGGATGATGCTAATTCGCGCATTGCCCAGCTTTACACCACTGGCGTGCCAGTACCGTTCACCATCGAATATGCATGCAAGGTCCAGAATGCAGAAGAGGTCGAGAAAGCACTGCACATTGCTTTCGGCCCCAACAGGATCAACCCAAAGCGCGAGTTTTTCCGGATCGAGCCCGATCAGGCGATTGCCATCCTGAAGCTGCTCCATACCGAGGAAGCTACCCAGGAGATCACCGACCAGCCCAGCATGATCGACCAGCAATCTATTGCTGCTGCTGAACAGCTCCGTGCGCGGCGCCCGAACTTGAACTTCGAGGAGATGGGTATCCCGATGGGGGCGATCCTACAATCCGTTCATTCGGATGCCACCGTTACCGTAGTCGCACCGAAGAAGGTTCGCCTCGTAGACGAGGAAATGTCGCTGACTGCCGCAACTCGGCAAGTTCTCGGGCTCGACTACAGCGTTCAGCCTGGGCCGCATTGGACCTACGAAGGGGAATCGATCCGTGATCTTTACGAGGAGACATACGGTGATACGGAATAACCGCCACCTATGCTCCCACAGGAAGAATCGCCGCAGCTTTCAATCCACAGTTGTTACGGGAGCATGGTGTCGAACGCATATCTTGCTTGAGCGCTCTACCCCCACAGGCGATAATATGAGCTTTCCCCGTGCCCGCAGTTTGCACACTCTTCAAGCGACAAAAAACAGGACAAGGAACCGGATAATTTTCCTAGTAGCTGTCGGTATCGCATAGAAGAATCAAAAGGATAGACTTGCTATGCTACTGATGCTCGATAACTATGACAGCTTCACCTATAACCTGGTGCAGTATTTTGGTGAGCTGGGTTGCGAGGTGGAGGTCGTTCGCAACGATGAAGTGACGGTGGACGCGGTGATCGCCCGCGCGCCGGATCGCGTGGTGATTT
>SXGU01405297.1_pt1 | contig 19864 bp, 15 predicted proteins | sample 3174531 | NCBI WGS metagenome assembly SXGU01 (sample SAMN11356863, study PRJNA531348) | freshwater metagenome | isolation source: freshwater sample F1-140 | place: China: Fuxian Lake, Yuxi | collected 2017-12-25 | reverse complement strand
GTCGATGAAGCCCGGCGTGACGACCTTGCCGGTTGCGTTGACGACCGTTCCCGCAGTCGCACCGTTCAGGTTGCCGACTGCGACGATCCGGTCGCCCTGCACGGCAACATCTGCCGGATACGCGGGCGCGCCCGTGCCGTCGACAATCGTGCCTCCTGTGATCAGGATGTCGTACATCGTGTGTCTCCCTCCCCTAGTGCCAATGGGTGTCACGGTTGCGACGGGTTCATGTGTGCCGACCGTCGCGGGTACGTAGCTCAGGAATTTGTCAACGATCCGTCACGGCGCCGTAGCAACCGTCCCGACTTCGGTTGGAACTCGGCGTGTTCGGCGGCCTTCTCGTCGAACTCCACGCCCAGTCCGGGAACGGTCGGCACGATGAGGCGCGGACCCTGTTGGACCGGTTGCACCGGGAACAGCCGTTCATCATAGAAACCGAGTTGCTCGGTCGGCGACTGGCGGATTTCCATCCACGCAAAGTTGGGCACGGCGGCGGCCAGGTGCGCAGTCACTGCCGAACAGATCGGCCCGAGAGGGTTGTGGGGCATGAGGTCGATGTAGTGCGCCTCGGCCCAACCGGCAACTTTCATCGCCTCCGTCAGACCGCCAACATTGCACACGTCAATGCGTGCGTAGTTGGTGATCCCGCGTTCGATGTAGGGCAGGAACTGCCACTTTGAGCTGAACTCCTCGCCGATGGCGAACGGGACGTGTGTCATGCGACGCAGGGCCTCGTAGGCCTCGGGTGTCTCGTCGCGGATCGGTTCCTCAAGGAAGTCCAATGTGTCCCGACCGAGTTTCTGACAGAAGGAGGCGGCTTCCGCAACCGAAAGGCGGTGGTGGTAGTCGATACCAAGGACGGCCCGGTCACCGACAGCCTCGCGAAGCTTGTTCAGCCAATGGGCGGTCGGTCCGATGCTTTCCCACGGTTCGTAGACGGGGTCACCGTCCTCGCGCTGTTCGCCCGGCGCGTGCATCCAGGTGCGGATGACGTTCCATCCCTCGGATATCAGCAGTTCGGCATCCTCGATCAGTTTCGGTCCCATTGGTGCGCCGGTGGTGGCGAACAGTGGCACCCAATCGCGGTGCTTACCCCCGAGCAACTGGTGGACCGGCACTCCGAGTGCCTTTCCCTTGATGTCATGCAAGGCGATGTCGATCGCTGCAATCGCGGCGGTCAGGACACGTCCGCCTTCGAAGTACTGGCTTCGGTAGAGGTCCTGCCAAATGGCACCGATGTCGAACGGGTTCCGTCCTATGAGAAGCTCGCGATAATGACGCAGGGCACCCATGACCGCGAGTTCGCGACCGGAAAGGCCAGATTCGCCCCATCCGTGAATGCCCTCGTCGGTCTCGACCTTGATGATGAGCTGATGCCTCCGACCAACCATCGTCGGAAAGAGTTTCAGGTCGCGGACCTTCATGAGGTCTCCTTGCCCAGGCGCAGTCTGGCTGTTCCAGAGACGTAAGATACCCGCAAGGGCACTCCGGCGGCCGTGGACCACCGCGAAGCGGATCCAGATCACGGGGCGATGGGATGGTGAGTGGACGGCCGTGGTACACGGGTGTGGACGACAGCAGTGAGTCGGGGGGCGTTGATCCGGAATGCAGCGACTCGATGGCCGGTTGATCCACAGCGCGAGTGATCTCGTCTCCTTTCTCCAGTGCGCGCGATTGGCAGTCCTCAATCTCGACGCTGCACTGAAACGCCGTGTTCGGCCGCAACGCCGTGATCCCGTGCTTGAACTCCTCTCGCGAAGGGGTGGCCTGCTTGAGGAGAAGGAACTGACCAGATGGCGTGATTCGGGCCGGAGCGTCGCCGTCGTGGAGTGCGAACGGAACTCGACCGAGGCTTTCGAGACCGGCGCCCAGAAGACCAAGGAACTCATGCGATCGGGTGTGGAGGTCATTGTCCAGGGCGTCCTCTTCGACGGTGATTGGATCGGGTTTGCCGACGCCCTCGAACGGGTCGACAAGACCTCCAGCCTCGGATCGTTCAGTTACGAGGTCGTGGACGTGAAACTCGCGTCCAAGGTGCGTCCGGGTGCGCTCATCCAGACGGCCCAGTACACCGCGCAGTTGGCGGAGATCCAGGGTCTCATGCCTGCCACTTTGCACGTGATCCGGGGCGATGGTTCAAGACAATCCGTTCCAACCGCAAGTGTGATGGCCTACTACCGACGTGTGCGCGAGGCGTACCTTTCGGCACTGGTCGACGCCGGAGGCGCAGACGGATTCGAGAACGCCCTCGCGTATCCCGAAAGCGCGGCCTACCCATGGCTGATCGATGCGTGCGGGACGTGTCCGTGGCAATCCGAATGCCAAGCGCAGCGGGAAGCCGACGACCACCTGACCCTGGTTCCCGGCATGGTGCGCACTTACGCACGCCGACTGATCACGGTTGGCGTGCCTACGCGACGAGCACTGGCGCAACTTGACACCGAGGCCCTGACGACTGTTTCCGAACGGTCGCGCACGCCCGAAACAACGCTTGATCGGCTGCGCAAATCGGCGACACATGCCCTGCGATGTGCACAAACTGGCGTTGACCGGGCGACGACGATCAGCCACTTGCCTCTTCAACCATGGCGCGGTGTCTGGAAAATCATGCCCCCGGGCCCGGGTGATGTTTGCCTGCATATCGAGCACGACCCACTCCACGAGGGAAGGCGCTTTGCGTTCGTTGCGGCACTTCAGGGCGTGAATGGGCGACCGACGGCCATGATCGCAACCACCCTCGATGAAGAGCGGCAGATGTTCCGGACGGTGGTGAAGTCCCTTCAGGAGGCATGGAACTCGGCAAGGTCCAGACAGCGAAGTGGTTCCGGATCATGGGGCAACGGAAGTGGGGGTCAGGGACAGGCCCCGCGCGTCTATGTCTACGGCGCGTCAACCGTTTCCGAACTCCAACGGCTGTCCGGCCAGTTCTCCCATGGGGGCGAACTTGTCGCCAAGCTCATTACCGGTGACTGTTTCACCGACCTCCGATCGGTGGTTCGTGACGCCGTCCTCCTGCCTCGACCAATCAACGCGCTTGGGGACATGGACCGGTACACGGGGTTCGCCATTTCCGACCAGACCCAAGGTCCGTCGGCCGACGTGGACCGAGAACCATCACTACTTGAGACGTTTGAAAGCCTTGTCGAGGGCGACGTCAGCGCGGGGGATGCCCTGCAAACGGGGGCGATGCGCACACTCGAACGGATTGCAATGCTTCGCGATTGGCTGCGGGCGAGGCAGTCAGACCTGCCTCGGCAGCGCGACGTGAGTGTCCAGGTTCACGAAACCCCGTTGAACGCCAGCGAGGCCGAGACCCAGTTCGAGGAACTCAAGACACGGATACTCGCGCTTCAGGACGTTGCACCCCGTGGTGGCGCACCCGGATTACATGCGTGCAAAACACTGGAAACGCTGCTGTCGTGGCACCGCCGGGAACGGCTCGTGGACTGGTGGGAGTACGCCGGTGTCCGTGCCCTTACCGAAGCCGACCTCATCGAGAGTGACCAGGCAATCTCCGGGTTGGTTCCCGAGGGCACCACCGACCGGGTTGTTGGCGGTGAGCGCCGGACGTTCAGGTTCCCGGCCGCACAGGAGCACAAGCTTCGTCGAGATAGTGAGGTTGAGGTCAGCAACTGGCCGACCTCGTCGGCGGTCCGCCTCGTCTCCATTGATGCACGACGAGGAAAACTGGTTCTGCAAGCACCGCCGGCCACGTGGGCGTCGTTGCCATCGCCCGTGGCGATCACGAGGCAGAAGCCCATCCACGACCGCGTCCTGCGCGATGCTCTCGCGCGGGTTGCAGACACCATCGTCGCCGATGATCTGGCCAATCCCGATGCGTCGGGAAGGTACCAGGCAACCCGGCGCCTCCTCGCTGCCTTGCCTCCGGTGCCCAACGGTCACGCCGGTGGCCCACTCGGCAACCCGGGCGAGACCGGATCAGAGACAGCAGTTCGCCTGGCGACCGTGCTCACGAACTCGGTGGTTGCGATTCAGGGTCCACCCGGCACTGGGAAAACCCACACCGGCGCGCAAATGATCCTTGCGTTGCTCAGGAAAGGTCGCACCGTTGGTATCACGGCCACCAGTCACAGGGCGATCACCAACCTGTTGGACAAGACGATGGAACTGGCTGAGGCGTCTGGTGAGACGGGCCTCGTCCGCGCGATCCAACGCGGGTCAGGCGATGACCGGTGCAAGCATCCGGCGGTCGAAATAACCGGATCAAACATCACGATCGAGACGGTCATTGCTGACGGTAGCATGAACCTGATCGCCGGTACGCCCTGGGTCTTCTCGCGTCCGGCACTCGACGGCACTCTGGATGCACTTTTCATTGACGAAGCGGGCCAGATGACCCTTGCGAATGCTGTGGCTGCATCGACCGCTGCGAAGCAGATTTTCCTTCTCGGCGACCCTCAGCAACTCGCCCAACCGATCCGTGGCACCCATCCGGATGGCACTCGCACCTCGGCATTGGATCACATTCTCGAGGGACGCGTCACCATCCCGGATACGCAAGGGGTCTTCCTGGAGACCAGTTACCGGATGCATCCGGCCATCTGCCAGTTCGTCTCGGACCAGTTCTACGAGGGCAGACTTCGCGCACAGGAAGCGTGCGGCAGACAGGAGATCGATCGCTTTGGCGCCGGCCTGCGGGTGATTACAGTGAGCCACGAGGGAAATCGCACGGACGCCTCCGAGGAAGTCGCGGCGATCACCCAGGCCTGCAATGCACTTATCGGATCTCGCATGACAAGCTCGGATGGCAAGACGACCCGGTTGGCATCAAAAGACATCATGGTGGTGGCGCCATACAACCGGCAAGTCTCACTTCTGGAGCAACTTGTTCCATTGGGTGTGCAATGTGGCACGGTCGATCGCTTCCAGGGGCAGGAGGCGCCGGTCGTTTTCTTTTCGATGACCGCCTCAGACGGGGCGGAACTCTCGCGCGGATTGGAGTTCCTGTTCAGTCCCAATCGCCTCAATGTCGCGATTTCGCGCGCGAAGATACTCGCGGTCCTCGTGTGCAGCCCGAACCTGCTTGCACCACGGTGCAACTCGGCAGAAGAAGTCCACCTGGCCAACACAATGTGCCACCTGGCGGAAACCGCCACAGCGTTCCAGAAAACTTAGTTGCGCACGGCTTTCGGCGTGGATCAGGATGAGGGGCACCGCTTAGCCGTGGCCGACGTGAGCGGTACCGCTGAACTCATCCGCGCGCCGCGACGAATGCTTGGAGGTCTTCAACCGTAAATCGTCCCGGTCGGCTACCCGATGCATGCATCCGGGCAACGGTCTCTTGCAACACAGCGTTGTGGGGGGTCTGAACACCATGGAGGCGACCCAAGCGAACCACTTCGCCGTTCAGGAAATCGGTCTCTAGCGAGGTCGCCCCGCGCATGAGGCTTTGCCACGTTGATCCGAGATTTCTCTGTCCGGCAGCCAATGCCGTTTCGCCACGCGAACGTGCGACGCGTGCGTTGAACGCCTCGGGGTTTTCGAAGGTCAACCCGGCGGCGTTCAGGCAGTCCTCGCCCTCTCGCCGGACCTCACGGAGGAATGGCGCGCTGTCGCCCACTCCGTCGGTGATCGCGCCGAGTGAGTTGCCGAGATTTCCCAGGAACTTGGCGCGCTTGGCCTCCATGACACGGTCGTGCGCGTTGACGGCGTATCCGGCTTCGACAAGGTCAGAGACAGTCCGGTGGGTGACGTCATCGGTGCCTACCGGATACCGACCGATATCCATGAAGCCGGCATTACCGCGGATGGGGTTGGACACCACGCCGGGTTCAAGGAAGACCCCAGGTACATTCAACATCACGCCATGGACATTCTGGAACCAACGCAGGGTCCTGTCCTCGTTCGTGATGCCATTTTGGAGGCAGAAGATAGGCACGGATTTCGCGTCGGCACCGGCGTCTCGGATCTCCCGAAGGGCAATCTCGGTGTCCTGCGACTTCACGCACAACAGGAAAACGTCGCCGGGCAGGACCCCGGTCTCGCGCAAATCGACCGTGGCCGGCGCGCGCACGACAAATGTCTCGTCGGGCGTCACCAAAGTCAGTCCCGCGTCCCGGATGCGGTTCACATGCTCGGCGCGGCCAACGAGCAACGCGGAGTGCCCGGTCCGCCAGAGGTGGGCACCAACAGCCGCCCCGATGGCGCCGGCCCCGTAAATCACGTAGCGCGTCGTCATGTGCAACCCTCCAGTGGTAGGTGATGGTCAACAGGCGCGTGCGTGCCTGAAGCAATTGCCGGGTGGTGAACGGTGCCCATGCGCCGGATGAACACCCGCGTCAATCCGTCCGACTGAAGACTGGTGTCTTGCCGATGGTTGCGACCCATTGCTCAACCGCACCCTGCATGACCGGGAAAGGCTCAAGTGATGAGCGAACCTGCCGGGGTACGCCAGACCCGGTTGGTTCAACGACCACCGGCAGTGTCACCGGCACCGTGTCATCCTCGACGGTGACCCTCAGATCTGCACGGGCGGCGCCTCGCATCCTGATCCGGAAGCGAAGCTGCCCGTCGATGGACGAGACACGATCTGTCCAGTCAAGCTCGGGAGCACCGCCGATGGCGGGGGTCGAACCGGTCCGCACATTCTCAAATCTGAACTCCGCGTCAATGCGCGTGCCTTGCACCGGCATGGCAACACCACCGGGATCAGAAACCGTCACGGTGACCGTCTGCCATCCATCCGGGTCTGGTTTGCCAACAACCGACGAGATGTTCGCCGACTTCAGACTGGCCCTGGTTACAAACCCCCACGAATAGGTGGCACGCCCGAGTGCCCCACATGTGACGGTGACCTCGGCGCGATAACCGGTTTGGGGTGCGAGTGGCACTCGAGCCATGAACAGCACCATTTCGATCGGACGATCACCAGTTGGCGTTTGCAGGATCAGTCCGGGAGGCACCAATGCGACGGGAACTTCGGACTCACCAACCCGCGTGCCTGCCTGGGCTGACTGGAATAGGTGGGCCTCAGCATCGTGAGGAACACATCCGAAAAAGTGGAGTGTCATGGGATAGCCCGTGTCTGGAAGTGGCATTCCGGGCGGAACCAATGCCGCCCGCGGGTCTGGCACCTCACCACTCGGAAACTTGATGGGCACACGCATCTGGCCCGGCCCCGGGTAGGCAACCACTGCGGGCGGTCCGGCCCACGCGCGGTTCCGAGACGCCAGATCAACGACCCACGTCGGAAGGACGACGCTCGGTTCTGGTTCGGAGGAGTGCCCAAGCCCAATCGAAGTCAGGCGCGGATCCAAGAGCGCGTGGCGGTGGAGTGGCGCGTCGATCAAACCGTCAATCGCGGTTCGCGCGTTGGAAGATCCCTCAGACACGTGGCTTTGGCCCGCACTCGCAGCACCGGCAACCGTGTAGCCGGGCAGTCCCGGTGCCTGGGTGTGGATCAGTAGCCCGGCACGTTCGGCACGTCCGGAGTTCTGCGTCAGGTACGTTGCATGCAGTTGCGCACCATCGGACCATTCGACCGAAACCGGCGCCAGTAGCGATGCCCGACGGTGGCGATCAAGCGCAACGGCGGTCTCTGCCACGATTGCGGCGATATCTTCGGCTACTTGATCCGCCCAGGCACGGGCGGGCGCCAAAGACAAGGCAAACAGCATCGCAATGGAAACAGACGCGACACGCAAAAGTTTGCGGACCACGCGCGCTCGGTCCCACGACATGAAAGAGACCCGGTTCGTTCCGGTCACGGGCAGGCGTTCGCCGACCGAACCGTCACGCGTTTGCCTGTGGCAGATGTCGTTCCGGGGCCCCAACGTACCGAGCGTCGGGCCGAATGATCTTGTCGACCGCCGCCTGTTCGATGACGTGGGCCGACCATCCCGCAAGGCGGGCAAGTCCGAACGTCGCCGGGAATAGATCTGGGCTGAGACCGACCCCCTGAAGTACGGCGGCTGCGTAGAACTCGACATTTGTCTTGATGACCCGGTTCGGCTTCATTTCGGCAAACACCCGGAGGATGGCTTCCTCGGCGCCAATTGCAAGGTCAAGCCACGGTGGACGATTGGGGAGATTTTCGGCCACGACACGCAATGCGGCTGCGCGCGGGTCGTAGGCACGGTAGACGCGGTGCCCGAATCCCATGATCAGTTCGCGCTTCGCAAGTTTCTCGCGCGCCCATGCCTCCGCATGGTCAATCGTGCCGATTTCGTCAAGCTGACCCAGCACTTCCGCCGGAGCACCGCCGTGGAGCGGCCCCTTGAGTGCTCCGATAGCCCCGCAGATCGATGAGGCCAGATCTGCACGCGTTGCCACGATGACCCGGGCGGCAAAGGTGCTCGCATTGAGACCATGTTCCGCACCGGCCATGAGATACGCCTCGAGGGCACGCGCCGTTGCCGGGTCCGGTGCTTCATCGTGGAGCTGCTGCAGGAAGGCTGAGGCAAGATCCAGTCCCGGCTGCGGATCGACAGGTTCAAGACCCTCACGCAGGCGTGAGAACGCGGCGAGCGCCGATGGCGCGAACGCGATCAGTTCGCGTGCCTGATCGGCAGTCGGCGGCCAGGCAAGTGAGGCGTTTGCGCCCCATACTGATACCGCGGTGCGCAAAGCGTCCATGGGATGGGTGGACGCCGGGAGCAACCGCAGCGCCGCCATGACCATTGGCGGGACCGGTGCCGGCGTGAGCACCGTGCCGGGATGCCACTCACCCGTCAGAAGGAGATCAACCACGCTGGCATACGTGCCCTGCTTGACAACCTCGACGATCGGATATCCGCGATAAAGGAGCCGCCCGTTCGCCCCATCGACCAGTCCGATTGCGGTTTCGGCAGCGACAACCCCCGCCAACCCCGGCGAGAAAGGCGGTTCGTGGGCGGGTACGGTCATCTGCGTCTTCCCTCAATTGGCACCGAAGCGGTGCGATCTAATCGTCTGAGAAACCCGGCCACCGTAGCCCAGAGATAGCGCGGGCTTCACCAAGGGAATGCCAGAGTTGAGGCGCGGCCCAACCACTGACGCGCCTCCGATGGATCATCAGAACCGCGCCCGCGTCACATCAAGCAAGACACCCGCCACTGTCGTTCCGAGGCTGTTGGTTGCCTTACTGTAACGGTGAGGCGGCAGTTGGCGCGAGAAGCGCGCTCCGAACCACACGGTGCCACTTCTGGCCACCGGTTTCCGGATCAATCCGCTCCTTGAGAATTTCCTGGAACTCCAAGGAACCCCGGACCTCTCCCCACTTCGAGCGCATCTCCGCCTCGCTCTCCCACGCAAGCATCCAATGGATGTTCGTTGCCGAAGCCGGACCGGACGGCGGGGTCTCTGCCTCAGACGTGTCAACCGCCTTCCAGAAGCCGACGACGCGCATTCCCCTCGACTTGAAAAAGGGAACCGCCTTGGTGCTCGCCCACACCAGGTACTCGTCTATGCGGTCAGGGTTGATGTCGTAACTGCGAAGTTCGTAATACATCTGATCTCCAAGAATGTCTCATTGCACTAACCGTGGACGGCTCCACGGATCGCGTTGTCGAGTTGACCGACACTGATAGCAACCTCGGCCTCGAGGGGCGGACTGTACGGCACGTGAGTGAAGTTGGCGTTCAGTCGCTTGATGGGCGCGTCGAGGTAGTCGAAGGCATCAGACACGACCTGTGCCGCCACTTCGGCACCGATACCGCACGGCGCGTAGTCCTCATCCACGATCAGCAAACGGCCGGTGCGCCGCACCGATTCGATGATGGTGCCGATGTCCAGTGGCGCGATCGTCCGAGGGTCGATCACCTCGACATCGATGCCCTCGGCGGCCAGACGTTCGGCGGCGGCGAGGACCTTGCTGACCATGCCCGAGATTGCGACGACGGTCACTCGCTTGCCATGACCCGCCAAAGGACGGCGGACTGATGCAACGCCAAACGGGATCAGCAGGTTGGGATCATCGGAAACGGTCCCGCGACTGTTGAGCAGGCCCTTGTGTTCGAGGAAAATCACGGGATCGTCGGTGCGTATAGCCATCTTGAGCAACCCCTTGGCGTCCGCCGGAGTTGAAGGCAGGGCAACGACGAACCCGGGCAGATGGGCGAAGAACGGGTAGTAGCTACCGGAATGGTGGGTTGCAGCGGCCCCGCCAAGCCCGAAACACCCTCGAAGCACGATTGGCACCTTCACCCGGCCATGGGTCATGTACCGCAATTTGGAGGTCTGGTTGATCAGTTCACCCAACGCGTCGAGTATGAAGTCGATGAACATGAAGTCCACAACCGGGCGTGACCCGGTGGCCGCCGCGCCGGTGCACATGCCCACGAAACCGCGTTCGGTGATGGGCACATCGCGCAGCCGCGCTGGACCGTACTTCTCGTATAAACCCAGGGTTGTGTTGAAGTTGCCTCCGCGTTCGCCAATCCCCTGCCCTACCACGAAGACGGAAGCATCGCGCGCCATTTCCTCGTCAAGGCCTGCACGACCGGCCTCGACATAGGTCATTTCACGGCTACCGGTCCGGGGGTTGGCCGACTGGGCCATGCGTGTCTCGACCGTCATCTGACCGCTTCTCCTACCAGTTGGCCGGCCTTCCAACCGACAACGTGATCAGTTGCTGTTGCGGCGTCGGGCCATCCGCTTGCTGTTGCGAAGGCAATCGCGTCGCGAGCCTCTTCCTCGATGTCACGATCAATTTCGTCCAAAGTGGCAACCGGCACGACGCCCTCGGCAAGAAGTTGGGCGCGGAGGTACTGGATCGGGCACCGTGACTTCCAGTAATCAATCTCGTCAATCGATCGGTATCCGGCGTCCCGCATTCCTTCGGAGTGGGCACGCGTTCGGTACGTCTTGGCTTCGATGAGGGTCGGACCGTGTCCTGACCGAGCCCGCTCGACCGCCTCGCGGGCAGCATCCCAGACAGCGCGGACGTCATTTCCATCAACCACAACCCCGGGCATTCCGTACCCGTCGGCCTTGCGCGCGATATCGGGCTGCTTTGAAACCGTCGCGTAGGGAACCTCGGTCGCATATTGGTTGTTCTCGCACACGAAGATGACCGGCAGGTTCCAGACTGCGGCAAGGTTCAAGCCTTCGTGAAATGCGCCGTTGTTCGACGCCCCGTCCCCGAAGAAGGCGACGCTGACCTTTCCATCTTTCAGCAGCGACGATGTGTAACCAGCGCCCGTGGCAAGCAGGATGCATGGACCCACGATGCCGCTGGTTCCCATCAGGCCGACTTCGGGCTTGAAGAGATGCATTGAACCGCCGCGCCCGCCCGCACAACCGGTCTCGCGACCGAAGAGTTCGGCGGCCAGTTCGCGGGCGGTAACTCCCTTGGCGAGGGCGTGCCCATGTCCCCGGTGGGTGCTCCAGATCGTGTCCTTGATTGTCAGGTGGGCGCAGACCGCGGTCGCGATTGCCTCCTCGCCAACGTACGTATGGCACGCGCCGTGCACCAACCCTTGCTGGTGTGACCGGGCAAGCGCCTCCTCCACCCTGCGGATGCGGACCATCTCTCTGTACAGGGAGACGTCATCACGTTCGGAGCTTGGCGTGGGTGTCACCGCAGATGCTGCGAATGTTCGCGCCTCGGCAACTGCAGGAACCTGTTTGGGAGAGGTGGCGCGGGATGCGGTCTTGGACGCGTTCAGGTCTGGCGCGATGACCTGCAAACCACGCGCCAATGCTTCGGCTTCGGTCAGTAGCGCACCCAGGACCGTGCCAATCGGCACCTCTACGCCAAGTGCAGGAGAATCCGACGGTATGTCAAGGTAGCCACTCTCAAGCGCCTCGATTTCGTTCGCCGCCTTGTCACTCTGAATGATCAGGAGTTGCTCACCTTGGCGGACATACTCGCCGGGTTGCTTCAACCATTCGACGATGCTGCCAGTCTCCATCGTCCACCCCTGCCGGGGCATTGTCACGTCGTGCGCCACAGGTCTCCCCTTCCCGGCACCCACCCACGAGTGGCCGGACCGCGTTCCAGCGAAGCATTGCCGTTCGTAGTTTAGTCGTGTCGCTTGACGGGCGGTCGGACAGACCCGCCGCCATTCATGGCCAGGTTCCCTCCATCCATCGGGATGATCGCCCCGGTGATCCACGGCGATGCATCGGACGCCAGGAAAATCGATAGGCCCTTTATGTCGGACGGGTTGCCAAGGCGTCCTGCGGGAATGCCACTGAGGAAGCGCGCCGCAAGGTTCGGATCGGCATCCATGCGCCCTTGAAGGCCGGGGTTCACGACCTGCGCGGGCAGGATGGCATTGACCCGCACGCCACCTCCTGCCCATTCGGTGCTGAGTTCGCGGGTCATCTGGACCACCGCACCCATGCCCATCGAATAGAAGGCATGCCCGCGGCCGAGGGCCGAGACACTCGCCAGTGACCCGATGTTGATGATGCTTCCCTTCCCTTGGGCAAGCATCCGTTTCCCGGCGTGTTGACACATGTAGAACTTGCTGACGACGAGGCACTGGAGGGTGAACTTGAGGTCTTCAATAAGGGCTGTTTCCGGTGCACCTGCGCGGGCATCGCCGGCAACGTTGCCCACGCAGTCAACCCGCCCAAATTCGGCGTCAACCTTTGCCCAAAGCTGATCTATCTGGGCCAGGTCGGCTAGGTCACAGATGAACGGGACAGCAAGGCGCCCGAGTGCCTTGATATCCGCTGCCGTCGCCTCTAACCCTTCTTGGTTCCGATCGACGATGACGACGTCGGCCCCGGCCTCGGCCCATGCAGTCGCCATCGCCTTGCCCATCCCTTGGGCAGCACCAGTCACAACGCCGACGCGCCCAGTCATGTCAAACAGGTTCATTCAGAGCGATCCTTCTTGTGTCACACGTGGCCAACACTGTTTGTCGGCTGTGCACCAGACCTCTGGTGCATCACGCCTCACGGTCGAGCAGCGGAACCCTGGGAACCACCTCGGGGTTCACCCGGTGTTCGGGTAACGGCCAGAATCCGCCCGATATTGCCTCGATGTTCTTGATGCCGGCGTCCACGCTGTCGATGCCGGACCGGTCTGACCCGGCCGCGACGTGCGGTGACAGAATGACGTTATCCATGTGCATCAACGGGTGGGCGTTGGGTGGGCCGCATGCGTCTAGCACCTCGATGATTGCGAATGTGTCAAGACCTGCACCAGCAATCTGTCCGTCATGAAGCGCCTTGGCAAGGGCGTGTTCATCGACCAACGCACCCCGTGATGTATTGATGAGGTAAGCGGAAGGCCTCATTCGTGCAAGCGCGTCGGCATCAATCATGTGCCTCGACGCGCTTGTCAACGGTAAGTGGAGGGAGACGAAATCCGACCCGCGCAGGATGGTGTCGAGATCGGTCATGACCACACCCAGTGCATCCGCCTCATCAGTTGGGGCGCTCATATCCCGCCTTGTCGCGAGGACGCGCATGCCAAAGCCTCGCGCCCGCCTAGCCGTATGGACCGCACTGCGCCCGAAGCCAACGAGGCCCAGGGTCGTGCAACTCATTCGCGGATTGGTCGCCGAAGCTACCCGCGCCTGCGCATATTGGCCGGCTTCGATAGCGCGTTGGGAGAGAGGCAACTTGCGTGCCAGCGAGAGGATCATCGCCATCGCATGGTCGGCCTGCTCCTCCACGCAAAAGTAGGGGGTATTCATGACCACGATGCCACGTGAAGTGGCATGTGCCACATCGATCCGGTCGGTCCCGGCACCAAACCGCGCGATGGCACGGACACGGGTCATTGCGTCGATGACCGAGGCCGGGATATAAGTGCCCACAACACTGATGATGTCGGCTTCCGCCACGTGCGGAATGATTTCATCTGGTCTCGTTCCGGGAACGGTCGTAAGTGACCAACCACGCGACGAGATCTGCTCAACTTCGTGCGCGCCGGGCGAAAAAATCGGCCCAGTTAGGCGGACGATCCGGAGGGCCTCTGCCCTTTCGCTCGTCACTACCCCTAACCCTTCGTCGCCCCGGCAGTGATCCCACTGACAAACCTGTCCATGAAAAGGAAATACAGCAATGCGACCGGCACCGATGCCAGGGTAGAAGCCGCCATGAGGGGACCCCAGAAGTAGATGTCCGACCTTGCGAAGGCGCTCATCACGCCGTTCGTGAGGAGACGATTTTCCTCGCCCCGGACAAACGCCAGCGAGTAGAGCAACTCATTCCACGAGAGCGTGAACGAAAAGATCGCCGCAGTCAGAATCCCGGGCCAGGCCATTGGAAGTGTCACTCGAATGATCGCACCAATTCGACTTGCGCCATCTATCATGGCGCATTCCTCCGGCTCGACGGGAACATTCGAGAAATAGCCACTCAACATCCATGTGCAGAATGGAATAAGGAATGTAGGATACGTGATCATCAATGCAGGGAGACCACCAAGCAGGTTCCAGTCATTCAGGATCTGAGCAAGCGGAACAAAGAGCAACCCCTTGGGCGCGAGGTAGGTGACAAACACGATCACACTCGCTGCAGTGACACCCCGGAACTTCAGGCGGGCAATCGAATACCCGGCCATGATTGACACAATCACTGACAGAACGGTCGTGACGGTGGAAACAATCAATGTATTCCTAAGCCAGATAAAGAACCGCGGTGTCTTGAACAGCGTCTGATAGTTTGCAAGACTGGGGTTCTTCACCCAGAAGAGATTGCCGGTGAAGTCGAAGATTTCCTTCTCGAACTTGAGTGAGGTAATGAACCCCCAGTAGAACGGGAACAACAGCAGGAAACTCACAAACAGAAGAAGCAGATAGAACGGAACCTCGCCCCGAAGTCGGCGCAACACTGTCGGCACCAGCCCCTGTCGCCGAGTTAGCCGAACGGCCGTGCTTTCGACCATCAGGACAGCCCCTGACGTTGACGCACCTGCAAGAGAGAGACCACGACAAGGATTGCAAGAAGCGGGAACATGGTCATGGAAACGGCGGCACCCAGACCGATCAACCCGGATGCGAGCGAAAGTGTGTAGGCAGTCACGGCAAACATGGTCGTCGCATCATTCGGACCACCACGGGTGAGCAGATAGGGCAAGTCAAAGTCTCCAAGGGTTCCAATCGTGGAAATCAGGGCAACAATCCCGACAACGGGGACGATCAGTGGGAATGTAATGCTCCAGAATGTCCGCCACGGGCTGGCACCGTCGACCCGAGCTGCCTCAAGCAACTCGTCCGGAATGCTCTGCATTGCTGCAAGGAAACTGATCCCGAAGAAAGGGACGCCACGCCATACGTTTACCAAGATGAGCGACGTCATTGCGGTGTTGCCGTCCGTGAGGAAGGGGATTGGTTTGGCGAGAAGTTTCCACTTCACGACAAGGACTTCATTGATCACGCTGAATGCCGGATCGAAAAGCCACCACCAGATCAGCGTGCTGAACACGGTTGGGATGATCCACGGCAGGAGGAGCAACGCCTTGGCGAGCCGCTGGCCGACAAATGGCCGGTTCAGCATGACCGCTACCCCGAGCCCTCCAACAAACTTGAATACCAGCGCAACAGACGTGTAGTAGATCGAGTTCCAGATAGTCTTCCAGAACAAGTCTGTTGATGCGAGTTTGAAGTAATTCTCCAACCCAACGAAGGTCGCAGGTCCACCGATCCTCTTGTTTGTGAAGCTCAGGAAAGCCGCATAGACAAACGGGTATGCCATAAGCACAGCAAGGATGATGAACCCGGGTGCAAGGAGAATGTACCCCAAGGATGCGTCCCGGTGGAGTAGAGTTCCCCACCTGATGCTTCGGTCTCTGGCATGCGCAGGCGCGACCAATCCGGGGTCGCGGGGCGCAACAGGCATGACAGTCATTTTTCGCCCCCTTCGGGGTCACTCGTGTGTGGTCGTGCGTCACTTCCGGCACCGCATGCTTGCGAACCGGAACTCCACAAATCAGTCACGGTCTGACGGCCATGCCCCTACCCGTTCAGCGCAAGAAGGACACCCATGCTTGGCACTGAACGGGCTGGCGTGGTCTCCCGGATAGACGCCGGGCTAACTCAACTTCTTGAGATCGTCAATCTCTTTCATCGTGTCGGCAAGTGCCTGCTTGGCGTTCCCGGTCGATGCGGCCCTGGAGAAGAGCTTTCCAATGATTACCCGGTCCTGTATCAGCGATGAAAGCCTGCTCTGGAACTTGAGTGCGTGACCGGCCGGTAACGCGGTCTTGAACATTTCCTTGGCAATTGCCAGTTTCGGGTCGGTCGGCCAGACGGCTTCTTTCTCATACGCCGGCAGGAGCGGGAGGATGTAGCCCTGTCCAGTCTGGATGAACTTGCCGTAGTTCTTCATCGTGAAGAACTGCTTCAATAGGTCCTTGGCAGCGTCAAGGTCTGCACCCTTGGTGTGGTTGAAAATCCCCCAGAAGGGCAATTGCCCGTAGCCAAACCGACCGGCTGGTCCCTTGGGCGGAAGTGCGTGGTTCATTCCGGCTGCGACGTCCGGGTTGTTCTTGAGGGCCGGCAAATAGATGGTGTTCACATTGAGTGCCATCGACAGCTTGCCGGCAAGGAAACCCTGATTGTTCGACGCATCGTTGTACCCAACGCCACCGGGGTCGTTGGCCTTGTTGTGGAGTTCAATTGCGAACTCAAGGGCGTCAAGCGTCTCTTTCCCATCGAGAGCCAAACTGCCGTCCGGGTTGAATTCCTTGCCTCCGAACGCCCAAAGAAGCAACCGGGAATTCGCATTTCCGTCGCCACTTGCCTGATCGGACAGGCAGATGCCAAACGGACGGCCTTTGGCTTTCAGCTTGATCCCGGCTTTGAGGGCCTCGTCCCAAGTGTCGGGGAACGTAGCCAGGCCTTCCTCCTTGAAGTAATCCTGCCGGTAGTTCACGAACCAATTGTGCTGACCCATCGGGATACCCAGCCATTTACCGTTGACAACTTGCTGGAATGGTGCGGCCGGGAGATATCCGCCACCCTCCTTACCCAGGAAGTCAGCGATGTCTGACACGTCAGCCAATCCATTGGCAATCGTGGCGGGCGGCGACGAATACTGGATGATGTCGGCACCACCCTTCGTCTCGATGACCGTCTGCACACGTGGCAGTAACTCCGTCGATTTCTCGAAGGAGATCGTGACGTTGTTCTGCTTGGCCCAGTCGTTGCCGAAAGCCTCAAGAACCTCGGTCAGGCCGGGCAAGAAACTCCACTCACCACCCAGCCACCGGACTGTCGCGCCCTTGAGGACAGCCGGTGCCTTGGTGGGTTCAGGCGCCTTCGTCGGTGCGGCTGCGGGTGCAGTAGTAGGTGCAGCTGCAGACGCTGCTTTCGTCGGTTCAGCGGGTTTGGCGGCGGTGGTTGGGGCGGCTGCGGGCTTGGCGTCCTCCCCGCATGCGATAAGCAGGCCAGTCGCTCCGACCGCCAACCCGGTCCCCACGACCGACCGGCGTGATGCGAGGCCAGAGTTGGCACGTGGCAAAGTGGTCATTCCCCCTCCTCGACAGTGGTGGCCCAACTGCGACCCCGCGCAATCCTTTGGGCATTCCTGTTCGCAAGGATGGTAGCCACTGCAAGCAAAACTGACAAATTTCCCGTCCAGAACGACAATCTTGTGAACAAGACGGGCGGAATGACGAGTATCAGTGTGTTTCGACACCAGTACGGGAAGACAACACTTCACGCATGATCTGGTGCGCATTTCGAATGTGCACGTGAAGGACCGCAGCGGCCGTGTCACCATCGCCAGACACCAATGCATTCACCAAGGGGGAGTGGAGGACAAGGTCCGGACGTTTCCCATCCGTGACGGAGAGCAGCCCGCCGATGATCCCGGCAATCCGTTCCCACGCCGAACTAAGCCGCTCCTGGCGAGCCAAAGAGATCAGGTGGCGGTGAAACGCAATGTCGGGGCTTGCGACTGTCTCAACGGGAGCCCGTGCAACCATCCCGGCATCAAGTCTTCGCAAGTATTCGATGTCTGCGTCTCTCACGTTCGCGGTAGCTCGACGGATCGCGTGACACTCGAGGACGATGCGGAGGTCGTAGAGGTCATCGATATCCTCCGGCGTCAACCCGACCACCACGGCACCGCGCCGGGAGGCAATGGTTACCAACCCTTCGTCGCGGAGGATGCCGAGTGCCTCGCGAACCGGACCACGACTGACACCGAAATGGGCCGCAACCTCTTGCTCGATCAGGCGAATCCCGGCGGGGAGATCACCTACGAGGATTGCGGGTCGCAGCACTGCAAGCACCGTGTTGTGCAGTTCGGCACCGTCGTGAACCACGTCGCCGGCGGAGTTGCTCTCGTGTCTGACGGCCGGAACGACCAGCTGGTCACTACTATGATTGAGAAGGGGTGGTTGGTCTCCGTCCGTCTCGGTTCCGGAAACGGTTGAATAGTTTCCCCCAGTTGGCGACTGAGCGCCTGGTGAAAGCCTACGCAGCCGTTCGGAGAGTTCACGCCGAATTCTCATTGACGATAATCCCAATCCCCAGTTCGCTACGCGCTAACTGTTTGACGCCCCCCGCCAGTGTCCGTCCTTGAGTACCGCGCGGTTCATGACGTCGGAAGGCACGCCACCGCGAAGCAACGTCAGCGCGTGTAATGCCGTGGTTTCCCGGCACTCGATAACGGACGCATCACTGATGCTCGCTGTATGTGGGGTCAAGAGGACATTAGGTAGCTCGCGCAATGGATGGGGGGCGGGCAGCGGCTCGGGAGTTGTCACATCGAGACCAGCGCCGCCAAGGTGACTAGACCTGAGTGACGCGACCAGCGCGTCCTGATCGATAAGCCCTCCGCGCGCAGTATTGATGAGAAGCGCACCCGGTTTCATTCGCGCCAACTGGGACGCTCCAATGAGGTGATGCGTTGCCGGAGAAAGGGGACAATGGAGGGTCACGATGTCGCATGAAGCGAGGAGCTCATCGAGTGACAACAGTGGCACATCTCCCACGCCACCAATGTTGACGTGCGAAGCATTGATGTAAGGATCATGTGCGACAACTTTCAATCCAAATCCTGACGCCTTCGCTGCAACCTGTCGGCCAATGTTGCCTATCCCGACCAAACCGATGGTCTGACCCCGAAGACGCTTTGGATGAGGCACATCACGCACCGCCCACCCACCCGACCGAATTCGGTCAGCGTGTGCGATCAACTGCCGATTGAGGGCAAGCATCAGGACCATCGCCTGGTTTGAAACTTCGTCAAGGCAGTAGGTGGCGGTATTGCAGACCAGAACCCCGAGGTCAGTCGCAGCAGCAATGTCGACCATGTCGACACCAATGCCGGCACGGATGATCGCCTTCAGACGAGGGAGTTGTTCGAGGGCCGAACGCGGAAGATCAATCCATCCCTTAATGATTATGTCAATGTCGGCACAGTTCGCAATGACCTCTGCCGCCGTCTTGACCCGCAGGTACCGCACAGTTACGGGCTTTCCCGCAGACGCGAACACTGCCTGCTCAACGTCGTAGGCGTCGCTAAATCCGTCGGTAATTGCCACAGTCCACGAAGCCGACCCAGAGTTCCCAGTCATCTCGTTCTCCTCCAAACTGGCCAGACCGCGAACGAAACCGCGTCAGGTCGGCTCCGGCCTGCCTTGATGGCTAATTGTACTTGCGGTCAACAGGTTAGATGTATTAAACACTATTAAAAATCAAATATCACTGGAAATCGCGGCAGTCTCGTCAACAAGAAACTTGTCCCTGTCGCGTCCTCCACGGGACGGCACTGTCCAATCGCACACAAACGTGGCAACCTGCATTCCAGCCATTCCCAGACCTCTGGTCGGCAAATTTCCAATCCTGCATTGTGATAGATTGAGCGGCGGTGCATCTCCGGTCATGCCTGAGGTTCACAGCACCTGTCCCACACGAGGCAACGGAAGGAAGCACGATGCGCACCAACCATGTCAGACATGCCCTCGCACGGAACGAACCGATGTATGGCTATTCAGCCGGATTGGGTTCGT
>SXGU01400487.1_pt1 | contig 19865 bp, 5 predicted proteins | sample 3174531 | NCBI WGS metagenome assembly SXGU01 (sample SAMN11356863, study PRJNA531348) | freshwater metagenome | isolation source: freshwater sample F1-140 | place: China: Fuxian Lake, Yuxi | collected 2017-12-25 | reverse complement strand
GGCAATCCTGCCAACATTTGATCCGCATGCGCGATGGACATGCGCCAATCCAATCAGAGTCCACAGCGGCGCGCCACCAAATTCATTCCATCTCCTTGCCCTCAAACTTCATTCCACCCTCCTTGTCGAGGGCCATGAACCGCCTGGGCGTGTTGTTGGAACAGGAGTTGACCAAGCCGCTCGGCGATCGCTCGCTCAACAACAGCGCCGCCGAAGTGCGCGCGTTGATGCGCGTCTTCCGCGAAGTTCCGGTGAATGTGGCGTTCGCTTCCGGTCCGTTGCGCCGGGCGTTCGATCAACTTGAAACCAAACTCGCTGCCGCCATCGATGAAACCGCGCTCGCCGCTGAGAACAGTCTGGCAAACCTGCTTCAGCTCCTCGAAGCCGGCACGCTGCACGCCGAGTATGGCCGCCGCTTCAATTTCGAATTGCCGGTGAATTGGGAAACCACGCGCCTGCCGCTGCTGGTCACGCGCTTCGCCACGCTGGCGCAGCAGCAACAAGGCTGGTCCGAGCTGAACGAAGCTTCGCGGCTCCTCCTCAACACTGCCGACCGCCTCGGCCTCGCGAACAATCAATCCGCGCGCAAAGCAAACCTCGAACAAGCCGCAGCACTCCTCACCGCCGAACGCTCGGCCGCCCGCGCGATGATCCAGTCCCAGGGTGGATTGCTGCAGCTCGTGGACATGGTTCTGCCGGGGGACATTCGCGTGGATAACGTCGCTGGCTCGGTTCGTCATCATCGCTTCACGGGTGATTTTGAGGGCGCGTTTCGCGGCGCGCTGCAATTGCCGAAGTTCGGCACGGCGCTCACCATCAACAACGCTTCGTTCAACCGCGGCGGCGCTTTTGACATCAACGCGTTTGGCCAGCTTCGCGCCCCGGCCACCAACACGGTTCTCACCGCCATCATCCCACAGCTGCAGCCGCTGCACTTGAGCTGGAACTCCGCCACGGGGTTGCGTCTGTCCGGCGCGGCGAACTTCACGCTGGCCAACGGCATGTTCTTCAAAGGCAGCATCGGCCTCGAAGACCCTATCTACCGTTTCCGCCTCGAAGCTGGAGGATTGGAAATGCAGCTTGCGCGGGCGCTGGTGCCAAACCTTCCACGGCTGCCTGCGCAAACGGACTTCAATCGCAACGGTCAGTTTGACGAACAGGGCCTGCAGCTTTGGGCGAACATGCTGGGCAGTGTGAGCGATCTACATGAATCACTCGGCACCGCGGCTCCGACGCCGGTGGATGTGGCGGGCGTTCGCTCCGACTTCACCGAGGAAACTGCCGCCGATCCCGCGCTCGCTTCGTTGAACACCTGGAGCGATCTCGCTGCCATCGCCGGTCACAACCAGACTCCCGCGCTCTTGATTCCCACGATCCAGCCGGCAAGTGATTTGATTCATGTCCGGGCGCTCGCACATCAGTCGGAAATCCGCGAGTTCGCCGAGGTGGTCCAGGAAGTCACGCAGACACCGGCCAATCCGCCGCCTGCCGGTCCGCCACCGGTCACGCCTCCACCTGAGCTTGGCAAGGCACTGCAAATCGACTTCGGCCGCACCGATGATCCCGCGCCCAGCACTGCGCCCGCGCAAAGCTTCGGACGTGACGCCACTGGCACTCAAGCAAACGACATCTTCTTCAGCGATCAACCGGGCCGGTGGAATTTCATCGGTCAGCAGGACGCCACGTCCAACTTGTTCTTTGCCGACAACACTGCAGCCACCGGTGTGACTGTGGATCTCGGGCTCAGTCCCGCTCCTGATTCGACATTCATTGAATTCTTTCGCAATCCGGAAGCCATCCTGGCCATCGCCCCGGAGAATCGCCGCACGGGGATTTACAGCACGACTCTCATGACAGATGCCGTCGGCGGCATCAGACCTGGCGTTGGTGCGCCCGGGGCGTTCGGTGTACGGGTTGGCGGACTAGCGCCGGGCTTTTACTATGTATTGGGAATGATCACTGCCCAGCAGGAGTCTGCCGGGCTCTTTGCCGTCTTCTCCGGCAGCAGCGCGGTGAGCGTGGAGGACTTCGAAGGGCGCGCCGTTGAACGGCCCGTGACCGGCGAATTGATCACCAACTGGAGTGAGGGTCGCAATTTCACGCTCGGGCGCGCCTCGCTGACCGCGCCAGGGCAGGATCTGCTCGTCATCTCAAAGGCCCGGCGCCTGCCCGGAGCGACTCGAACGCCACATGGCGAATTGAGCGGCCTGCAAATCGTCGCGCCCAAAGTAAAGCTGCTCTCCTTCTCCGCCGACACGAACCGCGTCCAGCTTGGGCAGCGGGTTCGACTGCGCTGGTCCACACGTCATGCGCAAAAGCTGATTATCACTGGAACGGACGGTTTCAGGAGCGAGATCGACGCCACACGCGAATTGAGTGACGGCCAGATCGAAGTCGAGCCGCCGGCTTTCACGACTTACACGCTCACCGCCACGAACCAGAACGGTCCCGCGCTTTCCTCGAGCATCACGGTCATCGTGGAAGGCCCGCAGGCCACGCGCAAAGCCGCGAGCGTTGCAATCAAGAAGCAAAAGCAAATCATGGACAAGGCCCGCAAGGCGCTCGACGAAGCGGCCAGATGCGCCCTGCGCGGCGAGGCAAATTGCCCTGCACCAAACGCCGCGATCTGTGCCGACATCAAGGAATTCCTCAATGGCCTTCGCAGAACGCTCTTTGATTGCAATGCCATAACCAGTTCCACCTCCAGTCCCGACACGCTCATCCAGGCAGCCTTCGACGCGATTGAACTGGGCGTGGGCGCCAGCGCCGAGCAACAAACGGGCGGTTGTGACACGACCGCCGAGGATTTTGGCCTCGGCGAGATCGCGGCGTTTGCCGATTGCATCGCCACGGATTTCCAGCGCCGCACCGGACTCACCACTTCTCCTGGTTCCAACAACACAGTAAACCAGCAACTCAATCTGCCGCTGATCAAATCATTCGCGGTCACGGAGAGCGCTCGCTTCATCCGGCAATTGTTGAACCTTTCCGCGTCGGTCGCGGCCATCGGCGGAAATTTCTCGCCGCCGGAGATCTACATCGAGGCTCACGGCACCAACATTCTCGAACGGATCAACGCCGCCGCCGCGACACCGCAGGCCGCCGCCAACCTCACTGAATCCGAACTCGCGGCCTTCGTGGATGGCATCGAAGTCCTTCGTGCCTTGATCGGCCAGGGTTTTGACGCCAGGACGCCCTCGAACACGACGATCAACAACATCGTTGCCGCCCTCCTTTTCAAGACAGAAGAGGAATTCAATTACTTCGAAGGACTCCTTGGAGGCATCCGGCAGCTCGCCGATCCGCGGTTCTGGCAGCGACAGTTCATCTCGGTGCGCGACGCCGCCCTGCTGAACGACTTCACGGGCGATGCCGTGCAACGACCGCTCGTCCGCGAGCGGGCGCTCAAGGTCATTCGCGCGATCGCGGATGGTTCGACTTTCTCGCCCGAGCTGCGACCGCAGGATGTTCAGGCGTTGGCATTCCTGACGCGGTTCCTCCCGGACGCGGATTTCAGAACCGCCTACTCCAAGCGCGTCACCGACGCCCTTCGATTCATCAAGGATCAGGTTCCGCCCGGCACGATCTGGAACGCGGATCAATTGCGCACAGGCGCGAAACTCGTCGGCCAGCTTGCCGATCTGCAATTGCTTCTGGACCTCGCAAAGCAAAGCAATGCCGCGATCACGCTGTCCGACGACCTCCAGCCGCTCGCTCTGGGAAACCGTGTGATCGCTTATGCAGAAGTGGCGGCGCGCGATACCAAGGCGCTGAACCTGACCATGGATTTCGTCCGCGCGATTTTCGATGCCCGCCGCAAGCTCAAGCTCCGGCAGCTTGATTTGCCTGAAGATTCCTCCTCCGCGCCTCCCGCGCTTGCCGCAGCCGGGCTGCACGCCGTGGCACCTCCGGATGATACTCAACGTCTGAGCGATTCCATGCTCCAGACTGGCTTCGTCGTCATCAAGGCCGCCGATGATCTCGCCGCCGAGAATGCGCAACGCTTCAACCAGGCGCCGACCAACAGCCTCCCGTCCGACCTCGCGCTCCCGGCCAGCCTGCGCGTCGAGCGGGTTTTCGGGGAACTTTTTTACAACCGGCAGACAGGCTTTCTCAAAGGCGGATTCGGCGGCGCACTCTCACTGCCGGACTCCGGGTTCTCCATCGCGATCAATCAGGCCACTGTGGCGAGTGATGGCAGCTTCAGCATCGATGCCGCGACTTCTTCACCACTGCCCCTGGGCAACGCATCATTGAACGTGGCAGGCGCCTTGAATTTCTCGCCACGCACCGGCATTGATTTTCTGGGGAGCGGCCAATTGTTTCTTCCTGTTCCCGGAACCACGACGGTCCAAATTCACGAGGGTACGGTCAATTACGACCAGGATGCGCAAAGCTTCGGGTTCACCTCACTGGCGCGCAACCTCAACCTTCCCTTCAGTGACGACTTTGCGCTGCTGGACGCCGGATATGGCCTTCAGTTTGCCCGGGGCATTCAAGAGGGGAAATTTTTCGTCACCGGTTCGGCGGGCCTGCTGGCGAAATCCAAGCCACTCCCCGCGTCCTTTACACGAACCAATTTCCAGATGGTTGCCGAGAACATCACGACCAGCTTCAGCTACACCACAAACACGACAGCCATACTCCTGGAAAACGGCACGCTCCACCTGCCCTCGCATTTCACGACCGCCATCTGCCCGACCAACCAGCCTGGTGGAGTCTCGGGCCCGGCGATCGCAATCACTCCTGCCGCCCCGCTCGGCGTGACGATCAGGCAGAACCCGCTCAGCACCTCGTTCAGCGGCGAATTCAATTTCCGCAACCTGGGCTTCCAGGTTCCCGGACTGACCAACCTCGCTGTCGAGGTTTGTTCCGCCAAACTGATCTTCCCGACGAATCAATTTCCGCGCCTGACGAATCTCAACGCCACAGTCCAGCTTCCGATTCCCGGCCAGACCAATCGCGTGGATCTCGCGGAAGCCGCGTTCTCACTCGATGGGTTTCCCACGGGCGCCATTTCCCTGCGCGACAACCTCACGCTCTTCAGCTCGGGAGGATTTGATTTCACGTTGCTGGGCACGGTCACCACGAATTGCGCGACGCCAACGGCGCTCACCATCGCGCGGCAACCCAATGGCCAGCCCTTCTTCCGGCTCGATGGTGGACTCGAATTCGGTGTTCCGCCCTCCGTGCTCGGCAACACCAATGGAGGTCGGCTCTTCACGCGTTCCTGTGGTTTCCTCACCGCCGCGCCGAATCAACCGCTGCAATTGGGCATGGAGAACTTCGCCGTCGGTGGAACCATCCGGCTCGGCGGCCCGCAAGGTTTGCTGATCGAGAACGCGGTCCTCGCGCTTGACGGGTTGACCAACATTTACAATCCGAGCCTCAACCAACCGTTCAGCGTCACGCTCGGAGGATTTGTCAACATCCCCGGTGGTCCAAGGCTTGGACTTCAAGACGCTCGATTCAGTTTCGTCGGCGAAACGCTTCCACGCTTCACGATTGCTGGAATGTCCATTGCGCAGAATCCGGATTACGAACTGGCGCCGGGACTGTTGTTGAACGTGACTGCAGCGAGCATCGTGTTCCTCGACCCGAACCGGCCCTTTCCGCAGGTCATCGCGCCGGACAACATCGAACTGGGATTGAGCGCGCAGGTGAACATCCCGCCTGGTCCTACTCCAATCCTGAGCGGACGCGTGGACAATCTCCGGGCCCGCCTCGTCGATGGTCGGATTCAAACGCAGATCAGCGGCTTTGGCGTGGGAATTCAAAACCTTGAGTTTCCTCCGCTCACACTCACTGGCGAAGTGTTCCTCGGAGGTCTGGACACTGTAAGTCAGCCTGCGGCGTTGCAAGGTCTGATCGAAGGTAATGCGGCCGGACGTCCTCCGGGGCTCTTCTTCGCAGGAAGGGTGGGGGGAACTCTAAACGGCATCGGCATAAAAGCTCTGATCGCGTTTGACCTCAACGGGCCCATCGGTGTCTGTCTGGACGCCAGCGCGGGGCCGGCTGGAATTCCGCTTGGCCCGACAGGCTTTCTGCTGACGGGCGCGGCAGGTGGCGTTTCCTTCCTGAACAGCAACGGTGACCCATGCGATTTCTCCACCTTTTATCCAGTCGGGGCGGATGGCCGTCCGCAAGCCGTGCCACAATCCATCGCCCGCCAGCGTCCCGGCGCGGCGATGACGTGGGACGAATATGAACGTTACCTCCAACGCGCCAAACTCAACGCACAGTACACCCGGCAAATTGCTGACGCCGTCGAACGACGGTCAAGGATTGCTCCGCAGAATCGCGTCCCGGACAGCTTGTCCGCTCAGACCTCCTCCCTCTCCGCCCGTTTGACGGGGGGAGAGGGCCGGGGAGAGGTGGGCTCTGAAGCTGCTGGCAAAAGCGCGTCCTCCCTCTCCCGTCCTTCGGACACCCTCTCCCCATCTGATGGGGAGAGGGCCGGGGTGAGGGGCTTCGGCGACGACAAGGGTAATTTCAACAACCCACTTTCAAACACCGTCGCCCTCGCGGCCGCCGAACCTCCCGCCTTCCCCTGTCCTACGGGCGATTGCCCGCCGCCCACGGTGAACATCCTTTGCCAGCCGCATCCCGACTTCGGCCAGTTTCCGAACAAGGTCATCATCAAGTTCAGCTCTCTTGATGAGAAAACCGTCAATGACTTTGGTGTGACGCGGCAGTTCGTCTCCGGCCTGGGTCTCACCGACGCGCTTGGCATCGGGCAATCCGTGGCGGGGAACATCCGCCGTGGAATCGATCCGCTGATTCCCCGCGCCGATCCAGGGCTGCTGGGCCAGCAACAGGCTCAGGAAATCAACAACGGAATCACTCAATTCCTCGACAACTTTGAATCCACGTTTGCGCAGATCATCCGGCAATCCATCGCGCCGTTTCTGGGAAGTACGACGAGTGTCTATGACAAAATCCTGGAGATCGCTTACGCGGGAGCGCCATGTCCGGATGCCACGGTCAAATTGACTGGTACATTCTCACACGCCGCCGTATCCACCGCGCTCTCGGCGACGGGCGGTGTGGTGTTGAGCACGACGGGCGCGGCGGGAGTGGTCGGCTCGATCAACCTCCTTGGAGTGCCCGTTGGACGCACCGAGAGTTACGTGGCCGGCACGGACAATCGCGGCGACCCCAATCCGTCCTTCTGCGGCGAAAGCTTGCTCACCATCGGCCCGATCGAGTTTGGGCAGATGAAGTCGAAGTTCGAATGTCCCGGCTGTGTGACGGGTGTGCTGGGTGCCTTCGGCCAGCTTGCAGGCTGCCTCGCCGATGAAACCATCCGGGCCATTCTTGCCCGGGTCGCCCCTCAACATCTGAACAAGACCACGCAGCAAGCGCTGGCCGCATTGACCGACCCAGAGAAGCTGGCGTTCATCGGACAAATCCTTTCCATGCCTCCCGTGCCTGGATTCAGTGATTGCTTTGCCGCATCGGCCCGCTCGGCGGTGGACAGTTTCAATCCCTCCTTCACGCTCTGCGGCGCTGTTGTTCCAAAGATTTTCGGCATTCCGCTCTCCGCCGAATTGGTGGAAGTGAATGCTTCCGCCACGCGAACCAACATCGCCGCCCGCTTCGCTTTTTCACCTTCGTATGTGATCAACAATCTGATGCTCTGTGCCGGCTCGGCGGGCCTTTTCTGCCAGCCGATCTTCCCGGCGCTCGACAGCGCGTCGATGGGCTTTGGTCTGGGCTTCCCGGATTTCGCGGAAGCGGCCGTTGGCGGCTTTGAAGGGAAGTTCAACTCCCCGGCAGCCATCGCAGACTTCGCGAAGGATGGATTCGACAACATGCTTGCCAACGCCACCTACACCATCGGCTACGAAATCAATCCATTTGGTTTCAAGCTGGCCTCGGCGGAAGCGCGGGTGATTTTGCCAAACCTGACCGAGCATCCGGCCCGGCCTGGTTTCAGCTACGTTCGGCCTGAGGATCGCGGCCAGAATTTCCCCTCACGATTGAATGTGGCACTCACCGCGTTGGAGAGTGGTTTTCTGGCGAATCCCTTGTGGAAGGGTACGGTGGAGGATTTGCCCACCATTTTCCCTCAGGGATCAGCGGAACGGACGAAACTCCAGCAATCGAGCCTGAGTTTTCAAAAGGATTATTTCCCGCACGGTGGAATTCTTGGCGCGGCGCGGCTGGCGCTTCCGAAACTCATCGTCGATGCGCCGCCGCCGACGCTCACCACAGTTCTCGATCCAAGCCAGGACGTGTTCGCACGGCTTGGAGCGGCAGCGGATGTGATTGGTAATTTCCTCCTTCAAACAAGCGAGGTCGGCACTCTGGCGTTTTATGTACCTGCGCCCAATCCTCCGTTCTTCACCGATGGCGCCGGCAACGCCCTGACTCCCCCCCGGATGCTGGAGGCGATCCAAACCTTCGACGTGAGCAAAATTGGTCTCCAGAGTCTCTACCCGCTCGAACAGTTCTTCTTCTCCGGCTACATGGAAGGCCGGCTCGTCGGCGTGCCGATTGCGCGGGCAGACATTGTGGCGGTGCCCGCGAGCGCCAGCAGCGGCGCGTTCTTCCGCGTCAGCGCGGGCGTGCCTGGCAACTCGTGGCTCAAGAGCTTCGTCGATAGCGCGAACATGACTTTCGAGATCCGGCAATCACCACCGCAACCCATCGAGGAGGTTTTTCAGGATTTGATGGATGACGTGATTGCTTTGAACCGGCCCGGCTCCCGGCAGGCGGACGTCGCCAATCTTGTGAACGAAATCAGCACGAAACTGACCGACGGCCTGCCAAAGGTTTCACTCGATATTGCCGTCAACAACTTCCGTGTCCCCGACCCGCTGACCAATCTCCTTACGAGCGCCAGCACGAGCGTTCGTCTGGTCGCCTACTCGCCACGGTTCAATCCCGACTTTCCCGGAACCGGCCCTCTTGCCGAAGTCACGCGGCGTGGTGGCATCGCATTCAAGAGCAGCTTCAACTTCGCGAACCTTGTCACCATCAACAATGCCGAGCTGGCGGTCTTCCCCTCGGACATTGCCTCGCTTCCGAATTTGTCCGGTCGCTTCAGTGTGCCCCAGCTTGGCTTTCCAAACATGGCGCTCAAAAACGCGACCTTCGATTTTAATTCAATCCCCGCGGCGGGTGCTCCATTCCTTGCGGCTGCCGGAACCATCGATCCAATCCGGATCAACAATCCGCTGAATGGAGATCGCCTGCTCAGCTTTGTGCCGTTGGCAGCGAATGCCAGAGTCATCAATGCGAGACTCTCCATGATTCGCGCCGCCAACAATTCGATCCAGGGCTCGTTCAGCATCGACCCGGCGCGCATCGACATGCCGATGTTGGGAAATGGATTGACCGCGCGCATCCACGGAGCGACGACCAATGATCCCTTCAGCTTTTCCACCACCGGCCCGTGGACTGCATCCGCGAGCATCGTTGGACAATTCTCGATTCGCAACCCGGCCGGCGCCGAGATTCTGAGGATTGGATCGTCAGGCGGAAATTTTTCCGCGAGCGCGTCGGGCAACGGCTTCGCGCTTTCGAGCCTGATCGTTTCAAACATTCCGACCGGGCTGACGATCACATCCTATCCGGGGACCGCGTTCACGCAGAGCTTTACCATTGGCGGCATCACTCCAGCCCAGCTCCGCATCAACGGAGACGGCACATTCAGCTTCACCGCGGAACTGGGTGGTGAGTTGAATCTGCCAGGTCTTCCTGTTCCGTCCCTGCGGGCCGGGGCTTCCATCACCATCAACGAACAGCAGCTTCAGTTCACCGGCTCATTCCAGGGAGGATTGCTGGGGGCAGGAGCCAACGCCCAGGGCACCTTCACTTTGACCGGCGGAGGCATTCCCACGCTGACGGGCAGCGCCACGATTCCACCCCAGGCATTCGGCTCGATTCTCATTCGCGGTGTGAGCAGCGACAATCTCACGGTGCAGCTCTTCCACGACGGTTACGCGGTGGCGAACGGCGCTCGTTTGCAGGTCGTCGGTGTGAACAGCGACCTCTTGACACTTTCGCCATTCACCAATCGTGCGAATCAGAATTTCACCGCAACGGTGTCTTCAGCGAACTTTTCGGTGCCCAACCATTTCCAGATGACAAGCAGCCAGATGAAATTCCAGAGGGCCTCTGGGGTTGTCTCGCTTGAGATCAACAGCCCGACGCTCACGCTGATGCCGGGAAGCCAGAATCAAACCGTACTGACCGCCCCCTTCCCCAGGGTGATCGTCGGCACCGATGGCCGTTTTTACGCGAACAGCGGTGTCAAAGCCATCAATCTGCTGGGTGGTGTGAAACTTCAGGGGCGGCTCGAAATTGGCAATGAACCCAGCGCTGCGGTGCCCGGTCTCACAATCGCTCCTCTGACATTCAATTACGGAGTCATCGATTTTGGGACCATTTCAAACAAGACGGTGCGCATTTCCAACACGGGCGATGCGCCCCTCATCGTGAATTTGTCCAGCAGCTCACCCGCCTTCATTCCGGCACAAACGGACCTGTCCATACCTGTCGGAGAGTTCCGGGATGTGGGAATGCAATTTCGTCCCACGGCGAGCGGCGTGATCAAAGGTCAGATTCAGGTCTTCATGGCTCCCGGCGGACAACAGCCGCCGGTGACTCTGACCGGAGATGCCCGCCCTGTTCCCATTTTTGATGCCAGCGCCTCCACCCTCGGCTTCGGCGACGTGCCATTGGGCACATCGCGCACGCGAACCCTGATCATCCGCAACCTTGGCGTTGCTCCGCTGGTGCTCACGAGCGGCGCCATCACCGGGCCTTTCACCATCTCGCCTGCCATCAGCAAGCGGAATCTACAGCCAGGCGAACGCGCGGATTTTACCGTGACGTTCACGCCAGTGGCGCTCGGAGCTGCCTCGGGAGATTTGACCATTCCTGCCAACGACTCGGCGACCGCTCACTCCATCGAATTGCAAACCGGCAATGCTTATGCCGAACGCATGGTGCGAATGCGCGAAGGAGGCCCCACTCTGCGTTCCATCGCGATGATCTCCACCAACACCGGCTGGGCCGTTGGAGATGACGGCGCATTTCTCCGGACCGATAACGGTGGGCGAAGCTGGCTCACGGTGCGAGCGCCGTTCAGCGGTTCGTTCCGGGCCGTGGCCGCGCGCAACAGCCTTGTCGTCGTTGCGGGACTCGATGGGATGGCGGGAGTATCAACGGACGCGGGATTGAGCTGGCGGCGGTTGAGTTTGTCGCCCGTGGCGGCAGCCGGCAATCACTGGACGTCCGTCGCGCTGCTGCCGCTACCGGTCCTCACCATCGGCAACCTGGATTTAGCCACGAAAGTCGTGCTCGCGGGATTCAACGACGCGGGCGGCGGCATCATTCTGCGCGAGGAAGGCGGCGTCTTCGTCCAGGCGCTTGCCCCTGCTTCTCCGATCAATGCCATCGCTGGGAGCCCGCTCTCTCCGGCGTTGCCGCCGCGAGTTATTGCCGTGGGTGACTCCGGCATCGTTGTGCGCTCGACAGACGCCGGTGTCACCTGGACCACGACGACCCTGCAGGGCGGGTTCACTCATCTGCGCGGTGTGGCTTCCGGCGGGACAAGCCCGGTGGACACCGAGCCGGATGTGTGGATTGCGGGTGACAGCGGCACGCTGTTCATTGCTGGCTCATTGAGTGGCAACTTCACTCGCGTCTTCGGACCGACATTGGAAAACTTCACCGCCCTGCGCGTTGGCTACATCGTTGGAGAAAACGGTTCGGCTTACAGCCGCCTGCCCATCGTCTCGAATTCTCCTTTGGTCCGCGACAATCCCACGGGCGCGTATGACTTCACCTCCCTGACCGCCAACACCAGCGGCACCTGGCTCGCGGGGCAGTTCGGACAGGTCTATTTCCGACCAAACACGGCACCCGCGGGACCGTTCATCACCTTCGCGCCAGGTGAGGCTGACTTCTCGCTGCTTCCACTCGGTCGGACGCGCAACATCGAAGTGACGGTGTTCAACCGTGGATTCGCTCCGCTCAATGTCACTGGCATGACGTTGACCGGCAGCAGCGCGTTCTCGTTGTCCGCCGCAACGCTCCTGAACATCGCGACCAACAGTTCGAAGACTTTCCTGGTTCGCTTCACGCCGACGACCAAGGGCGATCATGCGGGTGTGATCGAGTTCACGCACAATGAGTCTGCCGTTAAATATCGCCTGCCATTGCGAGGGCGAGGACAGGTCAACACGTGGAATCTGCTCGCCAGTCCCACGCCCCAGGCGCTGCGCGACATCCAGTTCGTGAGCGACAGCACAGGATTCGCAGCCACGCTGGATAATGTTTTCAAGACGACAAACGGCGGAACGAACTGGACGCAGACATCCGCCGCACCGCCGAGCAACATCAGCCGGATTCATTTCTTTTCGAGCGCGCTGGGATTCGCTTTTGGCGGCGAGGCGGGCCGGCTTTTTCCGACATGCACAGGCACTTGTAACAGCTACATTCTTCGCACGGCCGACGGCGGGGCGACCTGGTCCTTGCGAAACTCGAGTGTCACAACTGCCGTTGATGATTTGCACATGACGTCCTTGACGACGGGCTTTGCGGTGACCCGGTCAACCAGTCCTCGCGTTGGACGCGCGACCGCCGGCGATGTCCTGCGCACAACGGATGGCGGTCTGACATGGGTCGCCCGTGGTCGTCCCTCGCCTCTCTCAGGTGTGTTCAGTGGGAGTGCCGTCCATGCTGTGAGTTCGACAGTTGTATTTGCCGCAGGTAACGGTGAACTCCACAGATCCACGGATGGCGGTGGGACTTGGACGCGGGTATTGAATCTTGGCGCAATCATCGAGGACATTCAGTTTTTCGACGCCAACAACGGCTGGATTGTCGGGCAGGACGGTGCCTTCCGGCGCACGACAACGGGTGGAACGATTTCCACCGCGTGGACACCACAGACGTCTTTCACGAGCATCGATCTCCGCCGGGTTCATTTCATCAATCTGAACACAGGGTGGACGGCGGGCTTCGATGGTGTCGCAGGGGGAGTTTTCCGCACTGACAACGGAGGCACCACCTGGGTTCAGGAGTATCAGGAGAATTTGTCGGCCGGTGCAGTCGGGCCTTCATCGGTTTCAGGCCGCAGCGCCAGTGTGGCTTTTGCGGTTAATCGGGATGGAGTTTACAAGAGCGGACCGTTCAATCCTGTGCTTCAAGGTTCGCCCACGCTGCCTTCTCTTGTGGACTTCGGTGTAGTATCGTTCGGCGTCAATGCGTCATCGACCATCACGTTGCGCAACGTCGGATCCGCCACTGTCAACGTCACTTCACTCGCGTTGGACGACGATGATGAGACAGGCGCATTTGAACTTCTGACGGCGCTTCCGATTGCCGTGCCAGCGAACGGCTCGCGGCAGATCAGCGTCCGCTACAGTTCTCCCACGGTGGCGCGGCATCATGCCACATTGCTGGTGGCAACGGATGGATACGAGGGAACGCTTCGATGCGATCTGGTGGGCGAGGCACAGGTGTTTCCAACAACACTCGTGTTTGAAACCGATCCCCCGGGACTCAACATCAAGCTCGATCAGTTCACGGCGCGCGGTCCGAGATCCGTGACAGTGGTGGGTGAGCCCAAAGTGCCCAATGATGTGATCAACCCGTTCGAGTGGAGATTTGGGACCACTCACACGGTCACCGCGCCCGCCACTCAGGTGAACAACGGTTTCGAATACCGTTTCCAACGATGGGAGCCATCCCAGCCCGAAGTGTTCACAATCCTGGCCACGAATGTCCCCTCGACCTACCGCGCGGTGTATGTTCAGGCCAAACCCGTTGAACCATTAGTGGGTGGAGCGATCCCTGGACATCGATCCAATCGCGCCATCGGTCTCCAGGGCTTGCACGCCGCTGGCGGACCACCCTCCGATGTTCCGAGCGGGCCGTACATCCGCATTTCCCAGGCCGAGCTGCAGCTCCCATCGCTTGGCAACGTGGGTGTTCAAGGCTCCGCATTCCTGAGCAGCGACCGCTTCTCCCTGGCGCTGGCCAGTGATCCGATTGGGAACCCTCAGTTGCTTTCCGTGGATGCGGGTTCGTGGCTCGTCAGTTTCACCAACAACGTGCGCTTCGTCCTGCGTGCTCAGAACCCCGCGATCACTCTTCTAAATCGTCCGGCGACGGCCTCCTCACAGGTTCTCTTCGACGTGAGCGCCACCCGGATTGTCGCGCAACTCAATCTGTCGGGCACCGCGACCACGCCCATCATTCCTGCGGTTGTGGAGCTGGGGCCCGGCACCACCGTCGCCTTCACGAACGCGGTGTCGGGAGTAACACGCTTTTCCTCGTTCCGAACGAGTGGCGACTTGCGCCTTCTCGCCAAGCCGGGCGGCGGGTTTGCCATCACCCAGGCATTCAACTTCCGCGCCTCGGACGGACCGTTCACCAACAGCATCACTTCGTTCCCATCCACGATTCTCGACACACCACTGCTGCGGATCACACCGGCGACGAGCCCGAGGATCGAGATTCGCCGGGACGGAAATGGAGTGTTCGGTGTGCTCGTGAACAACTTCAACCTCTCGCTCCTGGGTGGCGCCAACACTCAGGTTTCCGGGTCCGTGGTTGGTACAAAGATGAACTTCACCGCTGGAAGCACGATCGCGCTGGGTTCGCTTCAATACAACGCTCAAAGCCCCAGTTCGCTGGAATGGGATTTCAGCGGGCCCAGCTTCAAGGTCACGGTTGCATCGGGAACCCTCACTGTTCCGGGCATCAGCCAGGGTCTGAGCTTCGGAAGCGGATTCACCATCGATACCGATGCCAGCTTCAGCAAGAAGATCGCTCTACCCTCGCTGACATTCGACGGTATTGGCGTGAGCGGCGGCGGCCCCCTGGATCACAACTTTGTCCGCTTCTTCCGTGAGGATGGCGTGGCCGGATTCGAATTGCGTGATCGGCGGTCCTTTTTCGACAACACGTTCAAGCTGGCGATCAATATCACCTCCTCCGGCGCGGCCAGCGGAACCTTCAAGGGCAATCTCGTGATCAAGGATTTCCTCGGCTGCGACGAGATTGGAATCCCGGATCTGCGGCTGACCTACAACAGCGGCTTTGATGATTTTCAATTTCGCGATGATGTGTCCCTCGAAACATGCTTGTTCGGGAGGCACGATTTCCGGGTGCGTTTCGGAACCGCCGGAGCAAAGTTCTGCCACTTGATCTGTGGGCCAGACGGTTGTGTGGAGGATCTTTGTCTGCCATAGCTCGATTGCTTCCGAGATGGTGGAAGGGCATCTGCAACCTGGCTGTAGAGGACAGTGCATCAAAGCAAATTCACCCCTTCGAGCGAGTCGTCTGCGCGCGAAATGGTCAACAGAAATCAGATCCGCTATCGGAGATTGGAAGTGGATGATTTCCCGTGATCCTTTCTTCCGACGCCAAGCAACAGGATGATCACCGCGGAAACGAAGGTGGAGATGGAGAGAAAGTAGATTCCTCCAACGAATGAGCCGGTAATGTTTTCGACTTTTCCAAGAACGTACGGCCCCAGAAAGCCGCCAAGGTTGCCCACTGAATTGATGAGTCCGATGCTCCCAGCTCTGGCAGTTTCCGACAAAAACAGCGTAGGTAATGACCAGAACGCCGGCTGATAAGATTTGAATCCTGCAAAGGCGATCATGAAACAGATGATCGTGAACGGGAGGCTGCCCTGGGTCATTGGCGTCAACCCGAGCGCGATGGAGCCCAAAACGATCGGCACGACCACGTGGAAATGGCGTTCCTTGGTGCGGTCCGAATTCCATCCAACGAACAGTTGACCAGCCAGGGCCAGCAACGGCGGCAGCAATACCAGCCAGGTGATGGTGTCCAGTTTGAGGCCGTACCACCGTTGAAGGATGCTGGGCAGAAAAAATTCGAGACCGTAATTTCCCGTGACACAAAAGAAGTAGGCCCCGGCGAGGAGAATAACTTTCGTATTGCGGAATGCCTGGAGCAACGTCATCCGGTGGCGTCCGCGACGGTCGGCCTTCTCCTTCTCCAGTTCCGCTTCCAAAGCGGATCGCTCGTCCGCCGTAAGCCATCGGGCCTGTCCAGGGCGATCCGTCAGCGCAAACAGCACGATGACTCCAAGAACTACAGCGGGCAGACCCCAGGCGATATACACCCATTGCCAACCTTCGAGCCCCCAGAGTTCCGGGTGATGAACAGCAACCCCATTGATGACCTCGTCGGTTCCAATCTTAAGGAGAGCGTTCGAGATCTTCGGACTGGTGATCTGGGCGATGGGTGTAGCAACGAGGAAGCACGCGAATGCGGTGGTTCTGTCACGGCTTGGAAACCAATGGGTCAGATAAACAATTACACCAGGGAAGAACCCGGCTTCAGCCAGTCCAAGAAGGAAGCGAATACTGTAGAATTGCGTGGGTGTTTTCACTGCGGCGGTAAGGGCTGCCATGATCCCCCATGTAATCATGATACGGCTGATCCATTTTCGCGCGCTCCATTTCTCAACGATCAGGGTGCCGGGAATCTCCAGCAAAAAGTAACCGATGAAGAATAGCCCCGCGCCGAATCCGATCACGGCGTTGTCAAAGCCGGGGAGGTCCCGGGTCATCGTCAGTTTGGCGATGGCGACATTCGCCCGGTCCACGTATGCGATCACGTAACAGACAAAGAGCAGTGGAAGCAGGCGAAAATAAGCCTTCCTCCGGGCTGAATTGAGATGACGTTGAGTGTCGGGGTTCACAAACAGGATGAATGCGAAACCGCCAGCCTGCGGTGGCGCTTCCCGGCAGCAGTCCTCCCGGACAGCTGAGGATGCGTGACAGAATGGAGTCGCTTAGGAATGCGAGGATACTTGCTGATCCCCGGCGGAACGCAAGCGCACGAATCGGTGGGGTCGGTCCGGCAGTGCATCCACAAGTTGTCGGTGAACTTGGCTGTCGGCCAGGAGCGCGGTTGTGTGCACAGCACCAGCCGCAGCTAGTTTGGCGTAAGGGCGAGCCATCGATACTGCTGCGACTGGCTTTCAGCACAGTCGCGCTCCACCACTTATGGACGCACCGCCGCCTCGATTCAGTTCAGCCGTGCTTGTGCTTGCAGATACCCACGCGCTTGAGGGCGTCGCAAGTGCCGCTGATCTGAAGCCGCTGCGTCTTGATCGAGAATCCGAGCTCCTGGGAGATTTGGTCTTCGATCATGGCGATCTTCTCGCTCTCGAACTCCACAATCTTCTCACAGTCCTGGCAGATGATGTGATTGTGATTGGGATGATCGGCGTAGTTCGGATCGTAAAACTTGTAATCCTTGCCGAAATCCATTTCGCGAACCAGTCCGCTTTCCGTCAGGAGCGGAAGTGTTCGATAAACGGTCGCTCGGGAGACGGACTTGTCCTTCTCACGGGACCAGTCGAGCAATTGTTCCGCTGTAAAATGCTCGTCCGTGTTCAGGGCTGTCTCGATGATCGTCATCCGCTGCGTGGTTAAACGAAGGTTCTTCCCGGAGAGAAATTCCAGGAACTTCTTCTTGGCGATCGATCTGTCCACAGCCGACATGGTGGCAGTATATTTGTGACGAATGCCAAGTCAACGAACGCGTGGAGCGCAGCGGCCAGTCTTGCGGATAAAAGCCCCGCGCGCTTAGTCTGCGGCGCGATGTTTCTCCTGCGGCGAGTAGTCATGCTGATCCCGTTGATGTTCGTCATCAGCCTGCTGGCGTTTCTGCTGGTCAAGGTTGCTCCTGGCGGGCCGTTCGATCGTGAACGCTCACCGGCCTCCGCCGAAGTGGAGCGGGCGTTGAATGCCCGTTACCATCTCGATGAGCCCTTCCTCAAGCAGTATGCGCGTTACGCGTGGGGCCTGCTTCGGTTCGATTTCGGGCCGTCCCTCAAGTATCGAAGCCACACTGTCAATGACATCATCGCACAAGGTTTGCCTGTGTCTCTCGCATTGGGGGCGCTGGCCTTTTGCTTCTCGATCGGGCTGGGCGTTCCGCTCGGCATCTACACGGCTCTCAGGCGGAATCGGTGGGATGGCTATCTTGCAAACCTGGCCGCGGTGCTGACTTTCTGTGTACCGGGTTTGGTCCTCGGCCCCATCCTCATTGTCGTGTTCGGCATCTGGCTGGGCTGGTTTCCGGTGGCGCTCTGGGGATCGGTTAGCCACACGATTCTTCCGACCGTGACGCTGGGAGCCTTCTTCGTCGGACGCGTTGCGCGTCTGACGCGAGAGGGAATGCTGAACGTGCTGCCATCAGAGTTCATCACCGCTGCCCGTGCCCGTGGCATCAGCGAGTTCAAACTGGTCGGCAAACACGCGCTCCGCACCGCCATCCTCCCCGTTGTCTCCTACTCGGGACCAATGATGGCCGATCTTCTGACCGGCTCATTCGTCGTGGAGAACATCTTTCAGATCCCCGGCATTGGCGTGTTTCTGGTGAACAGCTCATTGAGCCGTGACTACCCGATGGTCGTCGGGTTGGTGATGCTTTACGCCGCGCTCCTGCTTGTGCTGAACCTGCTCGTGGATTTGTCCTACAGCGCACTTGATCCGAGGGTGAAATATGAGTGATGGTTCGCTTCAACTTTCGCGATCGTCCGCCGTCCAACACAGCGGCGGGGCGTGGCAACGCTTCCGGTCCAATCGCCCCGCGAGCATCGCCGCGGCATTCCTGCTGGTCATTATTCTGCTGGTGCTCGTCTCGCCATTGTTGAAGGCAAATGCGATTGCCAGGGTGCTTCCCAAAGCGGTGACGTTTCAGCCGGCGGAGTTCGCTGCGGATCCGTTTCAACCACCTGACGCACTGCATTGGTTCGGCACCGACGCTCATGGCCGGGATCTGTTGAGCCGCGTGATTTACGGCGCTCGCATCTCGATGCTCGTGGCCACCGTGGGCGGATTGGTCAGTCTGGTGATCGGAGTCAGTTGGGGCGCGGTGGCCGGCTACCTCGGAGGAAAGTGGGACAACGCGATGATGCGCTTTGTGGACATTCTTTACTCACTTCCGTCCATCGTCTTTGTGATCGTGTTGATTACAACGCTGGAACAACTCGTTCAAGGGTGGCTCTCCAACCTCATTTCAGGCGAGGCGGTCGCAGTCACCCGGCTGCTGCTCCTCTTTGCCGGGCTTGGCGCCGTGTCGTGGCTTACGATGGCGCGCATTGTACGAGGACAGGTGCTGTCACTGAAAAGCCGCGCCTTCGTCGAAGCCAGCCGCGCGCTCGGCGCGAGCCACACGCGGATTCTGTTCCGGCACATCCTGCCCAACCTCTCGGGGGTCATCATCGTGTATCTTGCCTTGATGATCCCGTCGATCATCCTCTACGAGTCCTTTTTGAGCTATCTGGGGTTGGGCATTCGACCGCCACAAGCCAGCCTGGGATCGCTCATGGCGGAGGGTGCCAGCCAGATCAACCCGATCCGCATTTACTGGTGGATGGTGGTGTTTCCAGGCCTGGCGCTCGTCAGTACACTGCTGGCGCTGAACTTCGTGGCGGATGGCCTGCGCGATGCCTTCGAGCCGCGAGCGAGCGGACGTGGGGGCTGAGCTCAATTCACTGTTGCGACCCAGTTCACCCCGGTTCACGGGGCCGGATTTCTGAGACAATACTGAGGAGACCTCAGGATAGCCTACAAATCTCGGAGGTGGCGCAGGCGCATCTGCTGCGTTGCTCGCTTGGTCAGAGGCCACTGCGGGCATCCTCTCGCGCTCACGCATTGCATCTACACCCACGGCACTCTCCGGAATTCGTAGGCTATCCCACGGTCTCCTCAGTATGTTCTGACCTCAGATGAGATGGGGCGGACTGAAAAAGCAATGGCGAGTTGAAATCCCTGCGAACGGGACGGTATTCAGGCGGGCGAGCGGATGGGCGCCAGGGGCACCGGTTGCGGGGCAGTGTGCGGGAGAGGCTC
>SXGU01413124.1_pt1 | contig 19867 bp, 21 predicted proteins | sample 3174531 | NCBI WGS metagenome assembly SXGU01 (sample SAMN11356863, study PRJNA531348) | freshwater metagenome | isolation source: freshwater sample F1-140 | place: China: Fuxian Lake, Yuxi | collected 2017-12-25 | reverse complement strand
GGAGCGCAGCGACAAAGCAATCCAGAAAAAGCGGTAATCCAAAGAACTGGATTGCTTCACTTCGTTCGCAATGACGAGTTTTTAGAAGTCCCTGTAAAAAATGCAAATTCTTAAAAAGAATGTGAAAAAATAATGACCGAAAAAAACTGGACAATTGATAGCTGGCGTAATTTCCCGATAAAGCAACAGCCTGAATATAAGGATAACGAGCGATTGCACGGTGTGGAGCGTGAGCTTTCTGGGCTGCCGACGCTTTGCTCTCCATCAGAAATTCGCAGCCTAAAGCGCGAACTGGCAGACGCAGCGCATGGCAAGGCGTTTTTGCTGCAAGGTGGCGACTGCGCTGAGAGTTTCGCTGAGTTTAACGAGGTAAATCTTCGCAATTATTTCCGCGTGATGCTGCAAATGACCATGGCGCTTATGTATGGTGCGGGTTGGCCAGTGGTGAAAGTGGGGCGCATCGCGGGGCAGTTTTCCAAGCCGCGCTCGGAGAATATGGAAAAAATCGGCGATACCGAGCTGCCAAGCTATCGCGGTGATATGGTGAACGCCATGGAGTTTGACGGCGCGGGACGCACGCCAGATCCTGACCGCTTGCTGCGGGCTTATTATCAAGGGGCGGCGACTATCAATTTCCTGCGAACCCTTGCTCGCGGCGGCTTTGCCAGCCTTAAACAAATAAATAGCTGGAATATGGAATTTGTGGAATCCTCCAGCCAAGGTACGCGCTTTTCGGAATTAGTGGCGCGAATTAACGAGTGCATCGGCTTTATTCAGGCTTGCCGCCTGCCGCTAGACGAGGTGGAGGAATTCGCCGAAGCTAGCTTTTTCACCTCACACGAAGCCTTGCTGCTTGGCTATGAATCCGCGCTCACCCGCTTTGACGAGTGGGACGAAAAATACTATGCCTGCGCTGGACATATGTTGTGGATTGGCGACCGCACCCGCAACCCTGATGAGGCGCATGTGGAGTTTATGCGCGGCATTGCCAACCCGATTGGCTGTAAAGTTGGGCCCAGCACAACGGTGGATGGTTTGCTGAAACTTATTGACACGCTAAACCCAGAAAACGAAGCGGGCAGGCTGACGCTGATTACGCGCATGGGTGCGGGCAAGGTTGGCGATTTATTGCCGCCTTTGGTTCGCGCAGTGAAGGAAGCTGGGAAAACTGTGGTGTGGGCGTGTGACCCGATGCACGGCAATACCATCAAAGCCCCAACTGGCTATAAAACCCGCAAATTCACCGATATACTCGGCGAAGTTCGCAGCTTTTTTGAAGTGCATAAAGCCGAAGGGACAATTGCGGGCGGGGTGCATTTTGAAATGACGGGGCAGGATGTAACCGAGTGCCTCGGCGGGGCGCAGGCGATTTCCGAGCTGAATCTCTCCGACCGCTATCACACACACTGCGACCCGCGCCTAAACGCTTCGCAGTCGCTAGAGCTTGCTTTTTTGATTGCAGAAACGATTAAGAAGCATAAGAATGGATAAAATGAGGTACATTAATGGATGCAATCAATTTTTTGAAAACCATTTATGTTGGAGATAGATATTGCAAAGGAATATTTATTGATAGCTTCAACTCAAAAGTAAAAATGCAGGTAAACTGTATATCTAGAGTCAAAGGTGAATCTTGGAATTATTATAATTCTGAAGATGTATATGATGGATTTATAGTATTTAATTCTGTAAAAAGTATTTGTTTTGAATCAGATGGATATATTCCTAATGACTCTATAAATGATATAAAAGCTGAGAAACTTACAGATGATATTGCTAAATATTTAGTTACAGTAAAGGTTGATTCTGTAGATGATAATGGAAAGAGAACAGAGGTTATAATTAAAATAAAAGCGGATTCTGTGGATATAGAAAATCCTACTTGCGAATAGTAACACTGTGCCTTAAAAAGCCAAATAATTTAATAAATAAATAACAAGAGGAAAAAATCATGGCTAAAAATAGAGTAGGTGGCGTTGCTGTTGATCAATTAAAATCAATCATCGCCCGCGTTGAAAAACTGGAAGAAGAAAAAGCGGCAATTGCTGATGATATTCGTGATGTATTCGCGGAAGCTAAGGGAAATGGTTTTGATGTGAAAGCCATTCGCCAAATCCTAAAGCTCCGCAAGATGGACGCACAGGAACGCGAAGAGGAAGAAACCATTTTGGATACTTACCTCCGCGCCCTTGGGATGCTCCCTGATTTTGAAGAATCAGAGGCGGCTTAATCACTTCGCGCCAAAAAGCTGGCGGGCGAGGTTCTGCACAGTTTCCACGGATTTAACCGAGATTGTTGCATCCTTTAATGTATGCTGCGGCGTGTAGGCAACGGTAAAACCAAGTTTTTCTGATTCTTTCAGGCGGGCTTCCATGCGCGAAACCGCCCGCACCTCGCCAGAAAGTCCAATTTCGCCGAACATCACTGCTCGGTCGGGCAGCGGTGCGTCATACAGCGCAGAAAGCAAAGCCGCCGCCACCGCCATATCCGCCGCAGGTTCTGAAATGCGAATGCCGCCCGCGACATTGAGATACACCTCTTTGTCAGAAAAGCGAATGCCACAGCGGGTTTCCAGCACTGCCAGAATCATGGCTAGGCGGTTACTATCCCAACCCACCACAGCGCGGCGCGGAGAAGACATATAAGACGGCGAAACTAGTGCTTGAATTTCAACCAAAATCGGGCGCGTTCCCTCCATACCCGCGAACACACACGCGCCGCTGATTGCCGCATCGCGATTGGAAAGAAACAGCGCGGATGGATTCGGCACTTCTTGCAAACCGCCTTCCTGCATATCAAAAACGCCGATTTCATCCGTCCCGCCAAAGCGATTTTTTACCGAGCGGAGGATGCGGAATTGATGCCCGCGCTCGCCCTCAAAATACAGCACTGTATCCACCATGTGTTCCAGAACCCTTGGCCCTGCAATCTGCCCATCTTTGGTGACATGTCCGACCAAAAACAGCGTAATTCCGCGCTTTTTGGCGAGTTTTATCAGCTCATGGCTGGCGGCGCGAACTTGCGAAACTGTCCCCGGAGCTGCTTCGATATTATCAATAAACATGGTTTGAATTGAGTCAATAATCAGCACTTGCGGCGGGTCTTTATCAATGCTCGCCAGAATATCGCGCACGCTGGTCGCCGACGCCATCAAAACCTGCTTGCTCTGTAAGCCAAGGCGACGCGCCCGCAGGGAAATTTGCGCGACTGATTCCTCCCCCGAAATATAAGCGCAAGCCATGCCCGCCTTCGCCAGCGACACCACAGTTTGCAGCAGCAAAGTTGATTTGCCAATCCCGGGATCGCCACCAATCAAGACCGCGCTGCCCGCCACCAACCCGCCACCCAGAACGCGGTCTAGCTCGCCAATGCCTGTGGAGCTACGCGGTGCATCGGGCGAATCGGCATCGAGAGGTACAAAATCCACCTTCCGCCCCTTGCCGCCCGCTGATAATCCCTTGGGCGTAACCTCTAAAACCTGCTCGGAAACGCTGTTCCACGCCCCGCAATCATCGCACCGCCCCGCCCATTTGGGATGCACAGCACCGCAGGAATTACAGACAAATTGTGAGGTTGATTTAGCCATATAAACAATTCTGGGATGGGTTAATGTTGCAAGGGGGCTTCTAAAAACTCGCTCCCACAAAAAAGCGCGAAGCAATGAAGTGGTGAAAGCGGAGTGTACACGCTAGTACATGAGCATTTCGCCGAAGCTTCATTGCAAGAAGATTTGAAGCGGGAGTAGAGTTTTTAGAAGCCCCCTTAAGAAGATATAGCAATAGCGATTTACTCAAGCAATAAGTGATGCACTATATTTTGTGGCAGGATTTTGTAGCAGGCACGCAAACAATCATGGCAGAAAATGGGCTTGACCAAAAGCTATAGATGTTATAGCAATCGCTGGCATTTGCGAAAATGCTCTATAATATAGAGATCATATATAGATTTTTTATGCCCCTGTGGTGGAATTGGTAGACGCGCCGCACTCAAAATGCGGTACCGCAAGGTGTGTTGGTTCGAGTCCGACCAGGGGCACCATCTAACAAATGGACATATTCACATTTCAGTCAGAAGAAGCAATTAAAGGCACTTAACAGCTAGTGCGCTTAGGTTTTTGCTGCGTATAGAAAATAATTACAATCATGAGGATAGGAAAAATTTGGTTGCGGGGGCCGTTGACTAGATTTTCCGCTAACCTGCTTGATTCAAAACAATAACCGTAAGTTCAATTTACCCAAATACCCGAAAGCATACCCGATAAATTCTTATAGAGTAATTATATTATGCGTATTAAGTAGAAGCAAGTTTAAGTATAGATTTATTTTCTTATTAAGTAGTTTTTATTTTTCTCACTATTAAACAATATGGGGCTGACTAGATTAGGTTATTAATATCTAAATAAAGTGTAACCTAAAATTGTCTAGACCCTATTGTAATAACATTTAATAACTTCCATGACATAAAAATTCTCAATAGCATTAAATATATACTAAAATTTTCCTGACATTTTTATTTAAAAATGCTTTAAGCATATGCATGAAAAGAATTGATTTATATAAAAAACAGCAAATGCTGCTATTTTTACGAACTAAAAACAATAAAAAAGCTCGTCGTAAAAAGCGTAAGAATGAGGGAAAAACGGCTTCGCTCGTGGTAACACTTACTGTGCCACCAAATATGAATCTGGATGCAGATTTTGAAGAAACGGCGAGTTTTTTTATTGCAATTAAGAACTTGTTTTTTAAAGAAAAAATGCATTTATTTTTTAATTTTGCAAATCTAAAAGAAATTTCACCAGCAGCAGGTCTATTATTGGTATCTGAAATTTATAGACTGAAACAAAAAAGTCATAGCGATCGTCATAGACCGTCATGGGTTAATGGTAATTTCCCAGAGGATGAAATAGTATGGTTTTTATTAGACGAATTAGGGTTCTATAATCTTTTAAATATACCTCGCAAACAGCATCAGTATGAAATACCTGATGTGAAATTTATAAAATATGTTTCTGGAAATATATTGATTGGGGAAAGATTGGCAGAATTCCTTGAAAAAATTTCGTTGTTTAGGTTTATTGAATCTGTTGATTTTGCTACCAGCAAAAAGCCTTATGAAAGCTTAGCCGAATCTATAGCCAATGTTTTACACCATGCGTATCCACAGAGCCAAGCACGCAAATATCCTGTATTGCCTAATCAATGGTGGATGTCTGGTCATATAAATGAAAAAGAGAAGAGCGTAAGTTTAATGTTTTATGATCAAGGTGTGGGAATACCATACACACTGCCGACGACATATTTTAAATATTTCTCTATACCATTAATCTTAGAGCCTACTGATTCAAAGTATATACAAAAAGCCGTGCAGTTGGGTGAAACACGAACAAAGGCTCAAGGCAGAGGGAATGGATTGGCGGATATGGTGTCGTTTATAAAATCATTAAATATTCGTCCAGAAGTTCAAGCCATGCTACGCATTACTAGTAATAAAGGTCAGTATTTGTGTACAAAGGATGGTGAAAAAGCTATGGATTTCCAACATTCTATTTTTGGAACTCTTATTGAAATAAATGTTAAAAGAATAGATATACATGCAGAGGCTTAATATGACAAATGAGATAAAAATAGATATAGGTAAAGATTTTTCCAAATTTCCTGGAGGTAGATTTATTACTGATGGGCCTTTTAGTGGAGAAAAATTTAGAAATGAAATGCTAGTTCCTAAACTGCACGAAGCAAGTATCCTAACAGTATCTCTTGATAACACTTTAGGTTACGGCTCTTCATTCTTAGAAGAAGCTTTTGGTGGTATGGTAAGAAAAGGTATGATTAATATTACAGAAATACAAAAAAAATTGCGACTTGAATCAAATGATGAAATATTAAAAGAAAAAATATGGTCTTACATTAAAGCTGCGAATAAGAGCTAGTGCTATTATGGAAGATCTTTTTAAAACATATGGTATACCAGCAGTTATAGCAGCAATTGTGTCTGCGATTATAAATTTCCGTATGAACAATAGGCTTGCCCTAAGGAAAGAACTAAATGATGAAATCACTGTATTTTCCAAAAAAATAAGGGAAATAAAAGATATTTCAGTTTGTTACTGGATGATGGATGGGCGAGATGAATCTAAAGAAACATCTATAATTATAAAAATAAAAGAAGGGAGAAAAGATTTACTTTATATTTTAGACAAAATTAAATCACAAAACCAACGGCCATTTCTTCTCCAATATTCTGATTTTTGGGAAGTGATTACTTCTGGCGAGTTTCAATCAAATCATAAAATCAAAGATTCTAATAAAGTTATGTCAATTATAGAAATAGCAGAAGACATTATTACAGATGTTCGCTTTGCATTTACTGACAAATATTGAAACAATAATTTTTCTGTTTATAAATCTCTTATTCTGCCATTCTCACCCATTTCAACAATCGTTCAAATGTTTGATTCCATGCAGCCCAGCCAATAAACCCAGCAGAAGCGAATACAGCGCAAATCCAAAAGGCTGGCATTGATGTTGCTCTGTAGTAATTCAGCCAGATAATCATGGAGATTATAGACATTGTTATAAAGAGAAGGAAACTTATTCTCTTTTCTTTCCTGTCAAAAGAAAAATGTGTTCGCTTTTTATATATGATAAATAAAGAAAATGCTATGAATAATAGCCAACCAATAAAATCATCCCATTTGCTATGAGCTGTGAAAATAGGCAATGTTCGTGACATTGCGCTCCAAATATGCAGAAATAATATGAGGCATATAACGGTTTTCCAATTACTTTTTATGCGGAAGCGATGAATGGAGTAGACCGCAATAGCAAATCCTATCCAAGCTGGTATCATAACAACTAAAGTTTCCAAACCGATAGCAACCAAAGCATAAATGCTACCAAACATCCAAAGTCCACCAATTATGACCAATGCAATCTCAATCCCTGTTAAATCACCTTCTGTTTTTACATCTTCGTTTTCCATTTCAATTCTCCTAAATCACATTATTTTTCTTCAGAATATTTTCTACAAATATTTCGTGGAACATCGTTTGGTAAGGCTCTATGCCTTTGGCGTTATTAATTATTTTTCGTATTGATTCTGCGTCTTGCTGTAACATTCCATCTAATGAAAAATATAAATTCCGTTTGGTCTTGTATGGCGCGGAGAGATAAGCAAGTGTTTTAGATATTATTTCTTCAAGACAGCAATTAGGAATCTCATCAGGATTTATGCCTTGCTGTTTGATATAATGCTTTAATGCAAAGAAAGAGGTTTGCTCTTTTGACATTAGAAGTACACGAACTATCGGCAATAACTTCAATATGATTATAGCCAATGCTATTATCCCCACTAAAAATAGCCAATCCATAGCTTATTCCTCCATCAATTTTGAATATCTATCACTTTGTCAGCCGTTCTACGCTCGCATCGGTAGGTATTAACCTTTATTCCAAGATTGGATGCCCCTGTGCTATCTAGGACAGCATCTTTTCCGTATTTTTCGCATGATGTCTGAGCCGCTTTCAATAATTCTGGGAAATTGACGACTACAGGATCGTATTCAATCACAACGGAGCGGCTATTAGATAACGCAACATTGTATGATTTACCCCATACGGCAATGCAGCCGCAAAGCGGTAAAATAAAGGCGAAAGCAAGTAAGCGTGAAACTGTCATATATAGCACTCCCTTTGTCGTGAAAGGTCACCAGATACGGTCTGGTGACTGGGAGTTCAAAACCGCCTTAGAGACGGCGCGGCAATCTTTACCGCGAGGCTGGACATACACTGCCGCCTCCCAGCCATAAGGTTGGGAAAGCAGCATCATGTTTCGGTGATGCAACCGCTCTAAGGTGAGGTTTTGAAGCCCCAAGTTCGCCGTATTACGAACTCTGATTAATAGGTAGCAGACGAATAAAAGAATGCAAGATATTTGAAAAGATGGGCGTCCAATTTTCAAGATAACGCATTGTAAAATTGGAATTCGTATGAGCCACTGTGTATGCCAAATGCAAGCCAAAAAGCAGACATTTATTGAAAATTATCCATGGAACGCAGTAAATCAGCAATTTTTTTACGAACACTTTTGTCAGGAATTTTGTTAAAGCTATCTAAAATATCTGAAATTCCAGTGCTGTGATTATGCTCAATATTATAATTTTCCTTTATAAATAAATCTCCATCGCCAGCATCGTAGAAAAAGTAGTTTATTGGAACTCCAAGAACTTGAGACATCATATACAGCTTGGTGCTGTTCATTGAATTAGCACCGCTCTCATATTTTTGAAATTGTTGGAAGGTTATATCAAGTTTTTGTGCGACATTTTTCTGAGTTAGCCCAAGATATGTGCGTCGGGTACGAATTCTATTACCTACAAAAACATCTATATCCTTGTCGTGCATTATATAAATCCAGTTGCAAAAATATCTTGTTGTGTGTTTTACTTTAATATTTGCGAAATTAAAAGTTTTTATTCGTTATTAAATATGTATAATGAAACTGTAAAAACTGGGGTCGGTTATGTTATCATTGGAGGAATTTATTGCAAAAACCAATAGCGCATCTTCTCAAGAAGAGGTGTTTGAAATATTCCGTAAAGCACTATCTTATATTGGTTATGATAGAGTTTTGTACAGTTTGCTTACGGATCATCCGTCTATAAATAAGAAAGCTGGACATGGCCTAATTAGAAATTATCCTGATGATTGGATGCAGTATTACACTGAAAACGGATATGTCCATCTTGATCCAGTTATAAAGAATGCATTTACCACCTCTGCTACTTATACATGGAATGGCTTAATCAAAACCAAAAAGTTAAGCAAAAGAGAAAAAAGGGTAATGGATGAGTGTAGAGAGGCAAAGCTGTTAGATGGAGCAGCAGTTGCGCTTTATGGACCGAATATGGAAATAGCTGGGGTTGGTCTTGCTAGTAGTTCTGGTGACATTAACCCAGATAAAAATACTCTGTCTATTATTCGTGCATTAGCTAACCAATTTCATATAGCTTACTCTGAATTTGATAAGCAACAGCTAAATCAACAATCTTCTTATATAGAATTAACGCCTAGAGAAAGAGAAATTTTATCTTGGAGCGCGGAAGGCAAAAGTATTCCTGTTATTGCTTGTATACTTTCAATTTCTGATTCGGTGGTGAAATTTCATTTGCAAAACATCTATAGAAAATTAGATGTTACTGATAGGACGCAAGCCGTTGTCAAAGCATTATATCTTGGGCTAATTAACCCAAATCGTATTCTCCATCTAGGAAACATCAATCATAAGATGAATACCTAGCCTCCTAGCTAGGTAGAATATTCATAAAATATTGTGCTTCTATCCCTCCATACTAATAAACAAATGGAGGTGAAGATGATTGAATGTTTCAATATGAAAACTAGCCACCTGTTTTCAGGCAATATTTTGGCTTCTCAATTTCGTTTGCGTTACCGACTTAATGTTGAAAGGCAAGATTGGAGCGTGCCAAGTTGGGAAAATGAATTTGAATATGACCAATATGATAATCCATCAACCATGTATTTCGTTTGGCGTGATGAGGATGGAGTAGTTCGTGGTTGTCAGAGATTATATCCAACTGAACGCCCTTATATGTTACAAGAAGTTTTTTCTTTTTTGGTAACTAATCGTGAAATACCAAAGCACAAAACGGTTTGGGAAGGCAGTAGAATTTGTGTTGACACCGAACTTCCAGCAGAATTGCGCAGAAGAATAATTCATGAACTGGCGGTTGCTTATTTAGAGTTCGCCATGAGCAAAGGCATTGAAAGTATAATAGGGGTGATGCTTCCCGCTTATTGGAAAAGTGTTTATATTAATTCTGGTTGGAATCCTGTTTGGTTTGGCGAAGTAGCTAGACTTGATAATGGTGACAGAGTGAGAGCTGGTGGTCTTCCAGTTTCAGAAGATGTTATGAGCAATGTCCGTAATGTTACGGGGATATATGAGACCATACTGAACTATGGAACTCATACACAACAGCAGATAGTAAAGCAAAACTCAGTGGAGGCAGCATAAGAGGAAAAAATGGAATCGAATAAGGAGAATGGCTTGCAAAGTTTTGTGGTGTGTTTGCACTACCTATGCAAAGAAGCTGAAAGAGAGAATTTGAATGGCGTTTTTAACATTTTACAGAACGCATTGGCAGAAATTGGCGAGTTGGCAAATGGGAATGAAAGCAAGGAGCGTTATTCTATTTTGGACAATTCGGTGTACTATGCTTTAGAGTTCTTAAGTAAATTCTCCGCCTTATCTCAAGATCGGCAGATCGCAATGGCAAATCTTTTTAATAATAGAGGTCACGACTCATTAAATGATTACGAGGTTGGCAAAAACATAGAACAGCTAATTATTTAATATATAGAAAGGCAAAGTCCGATAACTGCTGAATCGTAATCTTTTATGTTATCTTCAACAGAATCTGAACTATTGTCATTCGCCTCTATCACATCTACCCAGCGATAGAAGTGTTCTGTATCTATTAGTATGCCAATTCGCTGTAAAATGCTGTTCATCGTCAATTCTCCGAAGCAGAACTCTGTTAGAAAAAACAAATAAACGCAAGCATTATTTAGAAATATGGACAAATTATGAATTACGATGACAGTGATGTGGTTATTATAGATGCGGTACGCACACCAGTTGGAGCTTTTGGAGGTTCGTATAAAACAGTTTCCTCTCATTCTCTCGGAAGTGCCGTAATTAAAAATGTAATGGAAAGAAATAATATTGATGGGAAAGAAATTTCTGAAGTTATTATTGGTCAAATAATGACTGCCTATAATGGTCCTAATCCAGCACGCCAAGCTGCAATGAATGCAGGTATTCCTGTAGAAATCCCAGCTTATGGAATAAATCAGCTATGTGGTTCAGGTCTAAAGTCCATATGTCTTGGTTATCAAGCTATTAGAAATGCTGATTCTCAAATAGTAATCGCAGGTGGACAGGAAAATATGAGTCGTTCTGCTCACGCCTATCCACTCAGGCATGATAGCGATGCAAAATTTGTAGATACAATGTTATATGATGCGTTGATAGATCCATTTTACAATATCCATACGGTCAATACTGCCGAAAATATTGCTAGAAAATTTTCTATAAGCAGGGAAGAGCAAGACGAACTTTCCGCAATTTCTCATCAAAAATATCAAACTGCACTTAGTAAAGGCAAATTTGAGGATGAAATAGTTCCTATCGAAATCATAGAAGATGGTCGTATTTCTATAATATATGAAGATGAATTGCCACGCAAAGATGTAACTATAGATCAGCTAGCAAAGTTACGCCCAGCCATGCTCAGAGAAGGTTCAGTTACTGCTGGTAATGCTTCGCCAATTAGTGATGGGGCTTCAGTTGTCTTAATGATGCCCTACAGAGAGGCAAAGGAAAGAGGGCTAGAGCCGATGGCAGCAATCAAATCTTGGGCGGAATTTGGTGTAGACCCTTCAATTATGGGGGTTGGTCCAATTCCTGCCAGCAAAAAAGCTCTTTCAAAGGCAGGGTGGGCAGTTGAAGAGCTGGACATCATAGAGTCAAACGAATCTTTTGCAGCTCAAGCAATTCATGTTAATAGGGAAATGGGCTGGGATATGAATAAAGTGAATCTAAATGGTGGTGCGATTGCTATAGGACACCCATTTGGTGCATCAGGGGCAAGAATCCTTACTACTTTATTACATGAAATGAAAAGGCAGAATTCAGAAAAATCACTGGCAACACTTTGTGTTGGTGGAGGTATGGGAATTTCCATGTGTCTTGAAAGAATGTCATAAACATATATTAGTTTGATTATTATAGGCATATAAAAAATAAATCTCTTTGTATTTTATAAAATTCCCCAAATAGGGTTTTATCCATTTCAAAAGCCTTGAAAGCAATGCCTGCTCTTGGTTTTAGAGGTTTTTTATTTTAGTTTGATTCTTTTGCCCTGTTTTCGGTGTTTTTGTGTGGGTGTTAAAAGCATAAAACATCACGAACTTGTCAATTATTGTTTAATAGAGCGTTTCCATTTATAGGCTCTGCAAATGCTCTATAAGCATTGCTGACAAATGGTATTATGAATTTTTGGGTGTTGAGCGTTTTGGAAAAATCAAAATATTTCAATTTGCAAAAATTGAGTGGTTAGAAGCCTGTTTGATTTCTCTAAAATTTCTATTATTGTAGTACCATTTTTACAGGCTTTTATATGGTTTGGATTTACAGGCATAATTAATTTTCAAAGAACCAATCACTGCCATAATGAAGGCATTTTTTAACCTATCATATCTACTTGATACCCATGTTAATATAAAATATTGTTTACATGGTTTATGAACACTCTGACAATTGTATAACATAGCACAATAGGATTCCAATGAATTTTGAACAACCAAAACCAGATTCAAAAAAATACCATGATCTTATATCAGAAATTCAGAATGGCATAATAAAGATTCCTAAATTCCAGCGAGATTTTGTTTGGAGTATAGAGGAAACGGCAAAATTGTTAGATAGTATTTTGAAGGGCTATCCAATTGGCACTTTTATACTTTGGCAAACAAATGAACGCCTTAATGACATTAAAAATATAGGCAACTTAAAGCTACCTAACACACCAGATGATACTAAGGTTCAATATGTGCTAGATGGGCAGCAAAGGATAACATCGCTTTTTGCGGCATATCTTGGAGCTGAAATCCAAAAAACTGGTGCAAAAAAAACAACCAACTACAAAAATATAGTTGTTAATTTGGATACAAATATAGATGAAAATGACGAGCAAATTATAACAGACGAACCGACAGGAAGCAAATATATCCCTTTATCTGATGTTCTGAATTTTACAGAAAAAATGATAGATATAAAAGAGCATTTTTCTGATTAAGATTTTAAAAAAATACATTCTTATTCTCGTGCATTTGATACATATGATTTCTCTACTATTTTGTTGCGTAAGGAAGATATAGATTCAGCAATTGAGGTTTTTACACGCATTAATACTGGAGGACAAACCCTTACATTATTTGAGATAATGTCTGCTAAAACCTACGATGAGGTGCAAAATTTTGATATGGAAGTCAGGTGGAAAGACTTCGTTAGTGAGCTGCGGAAAATAAAGTATGAAGGCGTGTCTAATACCGTTATATTAAGCATACTCTCACTTATATTAAGCCGTACAAAAGAATGCAAGCGTAAAACCATATTAGCGTTAGACAAACAAAGTATTATAGATAAGTGGGACGCATCCATTTCTGCATTAAAAGATAGCATTGATTATTTTAGGACAACTTATCGCATTCCAGTTTCTCAGTTATTGCCATATGATTCTCTGCTTGTTCCGTTCTCATACTTTTTTTATTTCAAAAAAGACAAACCACGGGCGGAGCAAAGAAAGTATTTAGAAGAGTTTTTCTGGCGGATGTCGTTATCATACAGATATTCTAGTTCTAGTGAATCAAATTTGGCTCAAGACATTAAAAGAATTGATAAAATTCTTAATAATGAGCGTCCAGATTATAGCGATATAAAAGTTGATTTGGGCTCTCCTCAAGAATTGATTGATACCAACTTTAGCGCGGGTAATAGCTACTGCAAAGCAATATTATGTTTGTTGGCATACCAAGAACCAAAAGATTTTCAGGATAATGGAAGAGTTATCCTTGATAATTCTTGGCTAAAAGTGGCCAACAGCAAAAACTATCACCATTTTTTCCCTAAAGCCTATTTAAAAGATAAAACTCACCTTAACAGTAATAGTTTAATGAACATTACTTTAGTTAGTGATCATCTAAATAAGCGTAAAATCGGAGCTAAAGCACCGTCTATTTATATAGGTGATTTTAGAGATGAGAATAGCGATATAAATAAATCGCTTCATTCTCACTTTATAGATATAAAGGGATTTGGAATTGATAGTAATGACTATGGAACATTCTTAGAAGAGCGAAGCAAGCTAATATATGGCGAATTAAAGTCTCGTATAGAACTTAGTCATAAGGAAACGGATATTGATGATGTTCATGAACTGATATTGGGAGGGGAAAGTCATATTGTAGAGTTTAAATCTACACTTCGTTACGATATGCGGACAAAATCAATCAATAAGAAATTGGAATATATTATAATTAAAACAATCGCTGCATTCCTTAACAGTGAAGGTGGCAATTTATTTATAGGTATTGATGATAATAAAAATTCTTTAGGCCTAAAGAATGATATTGAAACACTAAGTAAAAAAAGCATTGATGGATTTGAACTTCATCTTGTTGAAATAATAAAGAAATACATTGGAAGTTCTTATATCCAACACATTAAAATTATGTTTCCAATTTATGACAATGTAGAGATATGTCGTATAAAAGTAGCGAAAAGCAGCAAACCGATATTTACCAGATTTGAAGACAAAGAAGATTTCTTTATTCGTACGGGGTGTTCTTCTATATCATTAAGCCGTGAAGAACAGAGTATTTATGAGAAAGAACATTGGGGGTCTTCTATTACTTATAAAATGGCTAAATAAACAATCCATACATTATTTGCATGTAGAACGAGTAATCCACATTCTTTCAACCAAACTTCAAAAGCAGTTGGTGTCAATGTCAGGGAGCGAATAAGGATGTCATTTTTATCTAAACATGCATCTTCACTTTTATTGTTCCATTCGCTATCGCTATGATATTGGTTTTTTAGTCGTATTGAGTGGGTGTGATACGCGCTTTAAAAATTTGCTGCGCGGTGGCTTCGTTGTCCCAGTATGTATTACCCCATTAAATTTATAATTTAACATTCTCATTGCTCCTTATTCCTATTTAGTTCTTCTTCTTTCTTCCTAACTGTTCCTTCGGTTTACCAAATTGAGGATAGCTCCCCCTACCCAGCGGTATAAACCACTTCTGGGGGAGGAGCTACCCAATAGCGTGGAAAACTGTTCCTTTCGGATGACCGTGCTAGAGGGTTCATGGACAAACATTTGCCATAAACTTGTCAGCATCAGGGCAATGCCGCCCCTGCAGAGTGGTCTGACTTTCGCTCTCACTAGCGGCTTTGCTGCATATCCATTCTTGCCGCTCTATAACTCCACGCCGAACCGAGTCCCGTTGAACGGAGGACGCATAAACGAGGAGTGTATTAGTTTATTACTATGCTGCTCTTGCTGTAATCCGAGCATTAATCCATTCGTCAATTTCAATTTCTCGCCAAGCAACACATCGCGCTGTTATTCGTATGGGCTTGGGGAAATCATCATGCTGGATTTTTCTGTATAGAACGGTTCGGCTTAAGCCTGTCCTTTCCATTACTTCGCGAATTCGTATAAGTTTTTCTGTCATATTAACCTCCTTTGTTGAACACTAGGAGATACATAGCAAACGCTTGATACTTCTGACTAATACAGGAACTTAATCAATTCTGATTTTTGACAATGTCACGAATAATCGTGAATACATATTCCCAACTAATTTCATTGTCTATTTGCTTAAAAAACTCCCATACAAAATCAAAAAATGGGCTTTTCATATGGCATTCTATAGGGTCATATGTGTAAGTGACAGCGCACTTAGGATTTGCTTTTTTGTATATTGTTTTAAGCTTAATAATACATATACGAATGGCTTCACCGTGTTCTTTTGATGGATTGCCACCCTTGTCATTATGATTTTTGAAGTGCAGATTTTGAGATAGTTGTTTCAGCGCGAATAGCCTATGCGTGGTTTCTGCACTAACTTCGTTTGCATAATCTAGACCTTGTTGATCCAATACAGCAAAAGCTGAATTTTGTGGCTCACTTAAAACTTGAAACAGTTCATCAGATGTTTGCAATATATCTGCTAGGTAATCCACATATAGCTTTAGTGACAGGCGAGCAGTTCTTAATTCGTGTGCAGAAGCATGATGCAGCTTGTTTGCATTGTAATATTGCAAGGCAATATGCTGAAGTCGCTTAACTTCATCTAGTGGCAATTTTCTATCTTTTTTGCCGAATAATGCCTTTTCAATTTTGCTTATCTTCTCTTTCGTTAGTTTTGGGGCAAGACCAATTTCAATCCCATCAGCTTCAGATGTTTTTGCTATTAAATCTTGTATCTCATTACTAAGACGCCAATATTTATCAGATAGACTTTCAACGCTTCTCTTAAAATTTTGATTGCTTTTGGATTTTTGGCGTTTTGTTGTCATTGCATTCACTCGCCTTGTTAAATCTGAGATTATCTAAATGGTCAGCATACCATTGCATTATTCTAATAGGTCTTTTGTAAATAATTCTCTATTGTGGTCGTCATCATGTTGTTTCTATAAATACAAGATAAATGTAAATCAACTAACACTATCATAAATATCACGATATGAAATCAGCCTCCAGAAGATCCGAATCCGAGATATTAACGGATTTAGAATTGTTATGCAAATCTAAGGGGTTTGCTCATGCTATAGCATACTTCTGTTTCCGAGATAACTTCATAGGTTATTCGGATACCATTAAGAGCACTGACTTTACAAAAATGCATTCTGAAAACCGTTTAATTAGGACAGAGATTTCTACTTTGATCGGATTTATGATGAAAGGAAATATTGATTTATCAATACCAAAACCAGGCGAAATCCAAAAATATATTGAAACAGCGGAACGATTATTAAATGAACTTCACGATGCTATGAACATGGAGTTTTTTTCAATAATTGGAAAAGATGGATTTGATCATAAAAAAGATAATCCATTTAAAAATGCTCGCTTGCTGAGAGAAGCAATTTTCTACGCTGCAGAATCAGCTTATTCATTTCAATATAGTCAATTAGCCGTTAGGAAGTATGCTGATGACAATATATGGCTTCAAGATAATAAGGGCTTTGCCATTGAGCAAGCAGCGCAAGTGATTGAAGCGATTGTTAAAATCCAACAAAAGAATTTTACAAAACTTCGTTTGGAAATGATTAAAACTCATCCAGATGAATGGACATTGTTGCCAGCATTTATTTTTAATATAGATGATGTAACAAAAAAATCCAAGCTGGACATGATGATTGTTCAAAGTGTTTTAAAGGCTTTTAGCACAAGAGATTTTCCTGCCAATAATGGTTTTAAAGAAATAGGTGACTTTAACCTGATAAATGCCTCTCCATTTATTTATATAGGTAATGAGCAATATATAGGCTTCCAATACTACAACATGGTAGAAGCACTTTATGAATCTCCATTTTACTGGCTTTATGGCGATAAGACATATCAACCAATCGCCATGAAAAACAGAGGGGATTTTACTGAAGAATTTTCTACTGAAAAGCTTGAGTCAATTTTTGGTAAATCTCGGGTTATTAAAAATCTTAGAATTGTAGATAAAACTGGTGAAGAAGTAGGTGAAATAGACACTTTAGTAGTTTATGCTGACAGAGCAGTTATTTTGCAAGCTAAGTCAAAAAAACTTACTGTTCCAGCGCGTAAAGGTAATGACAATGCCCTTAGAAAAGATTTCCAAGATGCTATTCAAAGTGCATATGACCAAGGATGGAAATGCGCAAACTTTCTATTAGAAGAGCAATATAAAGCCATTGATCCAACGGGCAAAAATGTAAATATCAGACATGATTTTCGTGAAATTTTTATTTTTTGTATAGTTTCTGATCATTACCCTGGCTTATCTTTTCAAGCACGGCAATTTCTTCAGCATCAAGAACATGACATTATTAGACCGCCGCATGTAATGGATTTATTCTATTTAGATGTAGTATCTGAATTTCTTGTAACACCATTGTATTTTTTTAGTTTTGCTAATAAAAGAACTCAATATTTTGAGAAAGTGCACTCATCTAATGAGTTAATAGTGCTTGCCTACCATTTGTCCTATAATCTCTGGTTTGATAAAGAAAATGATTTTATCAATTTAGGAGATGATATTTCTCAATCGCTAGATGCGGCAATGTGTGTTCGGCGTCTTGGGTTGCCTGGCGCGAGAACTCCTGAAGGTATTCTAACTAAATTTAAGGGCAAACCTTTTGGACGCTTAATAGATTTTGTTTCATCAAATGAACAAGATAAGGTTTTAGATTTAGGTTATTATTTGCTTGAGCTAAATGAGGAAACTGCACTTGGCCTTGGGCAGGCAATTGAAGAAATGGCAACTCGTACAAAATCAGATGGAAAACATCATGATATTACAATTGCGACAGGCGATATGGGATTAACTGTACATTGTAGTTACGCTAGCCCAGATAAAATGTTAACAAAACTTGTTAATCACTGTCGTATAAGAAAATATTCTCAAAAAGCGAGAATTTGGTTTGGCATAGGAAGATATGCTCCTTATACAGAACCGTTTCAGATTGCTACTGGTCTTGAATATCCTTGGGAATATTCAGAAAGCACAGAAAATGAACTTAAAAAATATGGTGAAATTCCTGCTACAGTAAATTCATTTACTGAGATAGTTGAAAAACTTAAAAAGCCAAGACGGAATGCTCCCTGCACTTGTGGGAGTCAAATTAAGTCTAAAAAGTGCTGTTATAAGTAATAGTTTTTCTACACATTGCTAGAGGATGCTAGATTATCTAAATGGTCAGCATACCATTGCATCATTTTAACGCGCTCGTCCATATGTTCAGCATGATTATAAGAGCCTTTTACTTTATTCCGTTCCTTATGTGCCAATTGTCGTTCAACTGCCTCTGACCAAAATTGGTGGTCATTTAGAATTGTTGAAGCCGTAGCACGAGTGCCATGAGGGTCAAGGATGCCGTGATAGCCCATGATTCGGATAGCTTTGTGTATGGTTGCATCGGAAATCGGCGTGAAGTAATTTTTCTTGCTTGGAAATAACACAGGACTTTTGCCGCTAATGGTTTTTAGTTCTCTTAATATTTCTAACGCCTGTCGTGATAGCGGAACTATGTGTTCTTTCTTCATTTTCATCCTGCTGGCTGGAACTGTCCAAATTGCTTTCTTTTCATCTATTTCTTCCCAGCGACCTTTGCGTAATTCGCCTGGTCTAAGCAATGTAAGAAGCTGAAGTTTTATGGCGAGTTGCACCAAACGACTTCCATTATAATTCTCTAGAGTACACAAAAAATCAGGTAATTGCGCTTCTCTTAAAAATGCACGGTTTTTAACAGGGCGTGATTTTAGGATTCTTGATAAACCAACCGCAGGGTTATTATCACATATCCCTTTGATTAAGGCATACTCAAAGATAAGATTACAATATTGAGCTATTCGTTTTGCTACATCTAATGCATTGCGATCTTCAATTTTTTGTAGAACCTTAAAAACCTCTTGGCGATTAATCTTATTTATTGGCTTTCTGCCGATGTAATGAAAAATATCCTCTTCTAATCGCTTTAATATATTATCAGCGTGTTTTTTTACCCAGTTTTGTTTGCTGTGCCATTCACGAGCGAGAGACTCAAAATTGTTTTTGTGTTCATATTCAAGTTTTAGTTTTTCCGATTTTTTATGTTCGCATGGGTCAATGCCGTCTTTAACCTGTTTTTTAAGCAAGTCGCGTTTTTCGCGGGCTTCTGTTGCGCTAATAAGAGGATATTCGCCGATGGTGTATGTTTTTTCTTTATCTAAGAATTTATAGACATACTGCCAAGTTTTGGTTCCTGATTTGCGAACCAGCAATCTTAATCCGTCACCGTCACGAAGTGGATAGTTCTTTTCTTTGATGGGGGGGCTGTCCTAAATTTGGTATCTGGCAGTCTTTTGAGTATTGCAGGCATATAGTAAGTTCCTTTCCAAAATTCGGTACCCGATACGGTACCCGATAAAATACGAGATTTTGTCCTAACTCTTGGTTTTGAGTGGGACAACGAATTTTGGATAAGCCTTTGAAGATATTTGGGTTTTGGAACTTTTTGGGATGCTTCGGAATCAATGTGTTGG
>SXGU01133847.1_pt1 | contig 19874 bp, 15 predicted proteins | sample 3174531 | NCBI WGS metagenome assembly SXGU01 (sample SAMN11356863, study PRJNA531348) | freshwater metagenome | isolation source: freshwater sample F1-140 | place: China: Fuxian Lake, Yuxi | collected 2017-12-25 | reverse complement strand
GATTTTCCAGGCATCGCCTTCCCAGGTTTTCAGGCCCAAGCCGAACTGGCCGTAATGCGGGTTGGCGCTGTTAAAATCCTTGGCCAGTTTGATGTCGGCATCGGGACCGGTCGCATAAACGCGCCAAGCCTGTTTACCGTCTTTGATGTTATAGGCGGTGGCGTAGCCTCTGACGCCCAATTCAGCGCCTGAGCTGCCGACGATGACTTTATCTTTAGCGACAAAAGGCGCGACGGTCAGCGTGGAGCCCATAGCGATGTCGGAATTTTCCATTTTCCACAACAACTCGCCTGTTTTTGCATTTAACGCAACGATATGGCCGTCCAGTTGATTCTGGAAAATAGTCGCCGGGTAGCCGTCACCGGCAGGTGCATAGGCCAAGCCCCTGTTGACTACGTCGCAGCAGGCCACGGCGCGGGCGGCCGGGTTTTGTTTAGGTTTGAATTCCCATAAAATTTTGCCCGGATCGTCCAGGTCTATCGCAAAAATGTTGTTAGGGAAGGGCGTATGCACATACATAATGCCGTCAATGACCAGCGGTCCGCCTTCATGCCCGTTCAGCACGCCCGTCGAAAACGACCAGACCGGTTGTAGATGCTGGACGTTGTGCGCGTTGATCTGGGTCATTTCACTAAAGTGAGTGGCACCGTAGTCTTTGGTCTGCATGACCCAGTTAGTATCTTCTTTTGACAGTCTATCCAGGGCTTTATTGGCCTGTGCCGGTATCGAAACCGTCAATAAGGCGCCGCTACAGACAGCGGATGCGACAGCGGTGCGGGTGAATTTGGAAATCCGCATAGTTCCTCCAGGGGTTATGATTGTTGTACTTATATGAAGTCAGCCCGTGCGTATCAATAAAGTTTGAGTAAGGTAACTAAGCTTTCTTGATCAAAACGTTGGTAACGCCCCCTATTGAGATGCAGGGCTGAACAGGCGGTCATGGTACGGCAGCGGCGGCGTGCGGCGTTACGGAATAAGCCCGGAAATCGTAGGGAAAAACACCGGAAATAAATCGAGAAAACTTCCTGTACGCTTGGGCGGGATAAAACAGGAAAAGCTCCTATCGATTTGCCGTTTATAAACAGGCATCATGGCTGTTTTGACACTGTTATGAGGCAAACGAATGGCGGATAAGCTGAGTGTGTTATTGGTCGACGATCACGCCGTGGTTCGGGCGGGTTACAAAGCGTATCTGGCCTTATCCGATAAAATCGGACAGATTTATGAGGCGGATCGGGGCGAGGCGGCCTGTCAACTCTATAACCAATATCGACCGGATATTGTGGTGATGGATTTATCGATGCCGGGCATAGGCGGTTTTGAGACGCTTAGAAGGCTGTTAGGTCGCGATCCGCATTGTAAGATCCTGGTATTCAGCATTCACAACGAACTGGTTTACGTGACGCGGGCGCTGGTGGCCGGAGCCAAGGGCTATATTACCAAAAGCAGTACGCCGGAAACGCTGGTTACCGCAGTATGTAAAATAGCGCTGGGCGGTTCTTATGTCGATCCTGAGATTGCCCAGCAACTCGCGGTTTCTATCGCCGGGGAGCAGGATGAAGCGGAAAAAATCAAACTGCTTTCGCCCAGGGAGTTCGATGTTTTTTGTTTATTGGCGAATGGCTATACCGTCCGAAAAGCGGCGGAAAAATTGTGTTTGAGTTATAAAACGGTATGCAATCACGGTACCGTCATCAAAGAAAAAATGGGCGTGGAAACGCTGGCCGAGCTGACTTTAATGGCAAGCAGGCAAGGGCTTATCGAAGTGCGCGAGAGTTGATTCGTGCGGAGGTGGGGATTTTCATGCTTTTATGCGTAAGTCTCGCGCCTTAATTTCCTTACAAAGGGCGACTTGAGATTAAATGATCGCTTCGACTAGAGCCTCCTGCAAATCCGGAAGGGCGCAATTCACGATTCTGGTATAGTAAGGATGAATCAGTGAACATATGCCGTTTTGTATCCACGCGAATGGATTTCTTCATAATAACCAACCTAATCTATGAGCTAATCTAATGAACATAGCCGAACGCATTTATGAAACCGTCAAAACCCTGCCCGAACACACCGCTGCCGAGGTACTGGATTTTGCTGAAAGCTTAAAAGCTAAACAAGCCGATGATGAGCGTATCCGCAGAGAAAATGCATTAGCCACTTTGGCGAAATATCGCGGTCGCTTCAAAGCGGGCAAATTTAACCGCGAAGAGTGCTATGACCGCTAGAGTCTTTGCCGACACCAATTTGTTTATCTATGCTGAATCGCAAGATCAGGATAAATCGTCCCGCGCCATTGAAATTATTCAGGATGCACCGGTAATCAGCAGCCAAGTAATCAATGAGACAATTAGTGTTCTGACTAGAAAACATGGATTTTTATTATCGGAAGCTCACGAAATCGCCGAAAGCTTGCTGGATTTATGCGAAGTGGTAGCCGTCGATGCCGATACGATTCGTAAAGCTATCGACTTGGCAAAACGATATTCGCTATCGCACTGGGACAGCCTGATTATTGCCGCCGCATTGCTTGCAGATTGCCGGACGCTGTTTTCCGAAGATTTGCAGCACGGGCAAGTGTTTGATGGTCAATTGACCGTTACAAATCCTTTTGAAACCGGCTTGTCTTAAATTGATGCTGTGTTTCGTACCTTGTATGATAAGCTAACACCCGCTCCCGCCAGCGGCGCACACTCATTACATCCAAACGCTCACCAGAGAAAACCACCTGCTTAACAGGCTTCTTGCCGTTGTTACTTTCGCGCTTCAAATATTCGCTGACATCCATCCAACGGATTTCACCATCGGAATTACGAATCACCAGTAACACTGGGTAAGCTTGTTGCTGCCAATAATCAGCCCATCGCGGGTTCTTGATCTGAAACACCTCGGCTTCATCGCGCTTCCGCTTAGTCAAATAAGAGTCGCCGGACTTGAGCTGCATATAAAGCCGCTTGCCTGTGGCTCGTCCTTGGTCATCTTTGAACTCGATCTCGCCATCTATGCCGTGATCGCTGTTGGTGTAGCCGCGATAGATTTGCCCTGCCTCGGCGACGATAGACCCAGTATGATGTACTGCTAAAAGCTCGCGGCTCTCGTTATCGATCACAAACTGGCTTTCTGCTTGCAGTTTCCGCGCTTCTTCGTTGACAGCAGGCGAGTCGAATTTTTGCTCCATTGTATCTCGCAACAGTATCGGCTTGCCGCAATCGGAACAGAAGATTTTCTCCTTGCCGCTAGCCAGAGCTTTATCAATTCTTTCCCGATCGGTGAAAGGCTGATTGTAGCTATCGCATTTCCTGTAGCCGCAAACATAATGCCGCAAGCGCACCACATCAAGCGCATGTTCGGTCAGATGATTATGGGCATAACGCAAGAAAACCAGCCGGGAATTCTCATCGACATCGGGATTAAAATAAACGTCCAGCCGCGCCACACCTTCGGGTTCGCGACTAAGTTTCAGTCCCAAACTCTGACCAGTCTGCGTTTTAAAATCAGCGGCGAATTTCCAGAGCTGGTCAGTCTCAAACACTTCGGTGTGATGCAATCGCACCACCAGCGTAGCATAAATGTCTTCCACATGACCGCTGAAACGATAGGTCACTAAAACATTCGGATGACTAGGCTGTTCAGGGCGCTCGCGGCGGAAATAGCTGGGAAAGGTCAGCAACGCCGTACCATCACAAGGCTGGCGCAAACACCATGCGCGGCTGATAAAAGTCTCGTGCAACGTGCGCAAAATCACTATTTCATCGTCGGGTGGTAAGCGCTCAAAATCCTGATAATCCAATACGCCTGCCAGCAATTCGTCTTCGCGAATACAACCCAGTTCCTGTGGATGTTTGCGTACCTTGCGCACTACGGCAGCGGCATAACGACTTAAGACTTCCGGCCTCAGTAAAATAAAGCCACCAAAGTCCAAGCGTTCAATCATACCCGGCCCGGCCAGCAAACTCACTACAGTCTGTAATTCCGCCAACTCGAAACGCTCCCCGAGCAAAGTCAATTCCATGCGCTGTTTGAGTTCGGACAGACGAATCAGCACCAGTCCGCTGTCGCGCAAGAGCAGAATTTCCTGCTTCAAGCGATGGTAAAGCGCGGGGGATGTGGTTTCGGGAATATTCTGCCAGTCTATCGCTTCGACAACGGCCTCACGCAATTTGGCACAGCCTTCACCAGTTTTCGCGCTGGTCAGGTGCAAAGGCGGCCTAAAACCGCGCTCAGCTATGAATTTGTCCATGCTCGTGTCACTAACCACCAACCCGCCACGGTCTATACGTCCCGCCGCCAACAGCTTGGCGTACGGTTTGCGCGACGCTTTTTGCAGATCGCTATTCCATTGGCCTAACCCCTCGAACGGGTTTTCATTTTGCGGATTAAACACCAGCACTGCTGCCGCAGTATCGTCCATGTAAAGCTGATGCACCAGCCGGTAATCCACTTGCCCGGCAAAATCCCACAGCCAGATTTCGCGCTCCACTCCGTCCTGGCTTACGCTGTGCGGCAGCATCCATTGCGTCGCCCAAGCTCCGTCGGTAGAAGTATTGCGCTCGTCGTCCTTAATGTTTAAAGCGAGGTAGTTGGACAGTCCAGTCTTGCCTACGCCGGAATCGCCTACAAGCAAAACTTTGGCGTTGGTGTATAGGATTTCTTCTGATTCGGGCGGGAAAACAAGCGGGTGGGCTTTCGGTGATCGCTCCTTAGTGGTAAATTCAGATAGATCCCAGATCCGAATTTCGCCATTACGGTCACCGGAGAAGGCATGATGTCCATCAGAGCTCCAGTCCACTGTTTGAACAATAGCCATATGGCCTTCAAGCACACGCAGACAACGTCCGGTCTCTATGTTCCATAAACGCGCGGTCTGGTCATCAGAACCGGAAAGGGCATAGCGTTGATCGCTGCTAAAGGCTACACTCTTTACACATTGCGTATGGCCTTCGAATACATGCAGGCAACGCCCTGCATTTATGTCCCACAACCGCACGGTATTATCCCTAGAACCGGAAAGAGCGTAGCGCTGGTCAACGCTCCAAGCCAAGCAATAGACCGTACCAGTATGACCTTCAAGCACACGTAAACAGCGCACTGACTCCCCACCTGCATTGAGCGTTGCCGAAATATCCCATAGACGCACAGTCATGTCTTTGGAGCTGGATAAAGCAAATCGATGATCGGCGCTACATACTACATCAAAGACTGCGTCTGAATGCCCTTCAAGTACACTCAAGGAGCTTTCTATTTCAATCCCTGACTTGAGCGAAGCTGAAATATCCCATAGCCGCACGGTTTTATCATAGGCGCAGGAAAGGACATACTGTTGATCAGCACTCCATGCCACTCGTCTAACTGGCTCAGTGTGGCCTTTAAAGGTGAGTAGACCCAGACCTGAATCCACATGCCATAATCGTGTAGTTCTATCATAGTTTCCACAGGAAAGGGCATAGCGTTGATCTGGACTCCACGCCACACTCATAACTTGCCCGAAATGCCCTTTGAATACACGGAGGCAATGCCCTGTCTCCATATCCCAAAGCTGCATTGCACCGTCTTGAGCACCAGTAAGGACGCGTTTTCCATCCAAACTGAAAGCATAGGAATATATAGCTGCCTTAAAATTGCGTTGAAGAGAAACAACTGTCTCGGCCAATTGCTCGCGCTTGACCTGAGCTTCCGGCGCTATCGGCCGTTCTAGCGGACAGCAAGCTTCAAGCAGTCTGGGATATTCCTGCTCGCTCTCCTCTGCAAGCCAGTTGATAAAAACAAACTGCGCCAATGAGCCTTTAATCGGCGCATCATCCAGCCTTAGCGGAATAAAGCGCCGCTCCTTGTTCAGAGGATCGCGAAACCGGAACGTGCCTGATTCCAAAGCGGCCCAGTCGGAAGCGAACGCGTTCGCCGACAGGCACAACACCAGTACGCGGGATTGCTCCAGTCCTTGTTCGATCTTTGCCGGAATGCTGTCGCCGGGTTTCAGCTCCCAGTCATCAAACCAAACCCGCAGCCCATCCGCCCGCAAGCGTTCGGCAATGGTACGGACTACAATCTTGTCTTTACTACTGTAACTGAGAAAAACGTCGTGGGTATATAAGTCTGTGCTCATAAGGGCTACGGATGGTTTATTGTTCTATCGGCTGGCACCGCGCCGGAATCAGCCGGGTAGGGTGGGTACCACTAGGCCGCCCACTCTTCATACCGGTAAATAGTGGGCAAACGATACCCACAGTAGGCGCTTTAGGCGACCCAAACTACGAAACTGCCGGGATGGCTTGTCGCCGCACAGCCTTCAAGATACCACAAGCTTGCATCCCAATGCCTCGACAATCTTGGCGATGGTTTCAAACCGTGGGTTACCGTCATCAGCGAGTGATTTGTACAGGCTGGCCCTTGTGACCCCCACTTGTTTGGCGACTTCGGTCATGCCTTTGGCACGGGCGGCAGTATTAAGCGCATGGATAAAATCAGACATGTCACCATTTTTTGCGGCTTCTTTGAGAAACAATTTAATGTCTTTATCCGTTTTAAGGTATTCGGCAATATCAAAATGACTGACGGTTTCTTTCATGATTTAATCCTCTAAGGTGTTCAAAATGGCTTTGGCTTTATCAATATCACGGCTTTGGCTCGACTTGTCGCCGCCGACCAACAGCAAGACAACTTGACGGCCTTTGATCGTGTAATAGATACGGATGCCGGCACCACAAACAAACCTCAACTCAAACAAACTTGCGGACAGCGGCTTGCAGTCGCCAAAATTGCCGTTACTCACGCGGTCAAGCCGGGTAAGGACCTTGCTGAGGGTTGTCGGGTCTTTAAGGTTATCAATCCATGTTTTGAATGTTTTAGTGCTTTGCAGTTCGTATTTCATGGGTTTATTGTATCTTATGAGAAACAAAAGCCAAATAAGTATATTCCAGGAGATAAATGAGCCGGGTGGGCAGATAGTGGGCAAACGATACCAATAGGTCTTAATGTCGGAAACGCCTGTCCTGCGCTAAGGTGCGGACAGGCTTATTTGTGCCCTATAGGTATTCCACATGCATTGAGATGTGCATAACGATGAGCATAGCGCGCGGGAACGAGAGCAACTAGCGAATAACCGGAAATTTACCTGCGATAATCAGGAAACTTACCCGATGCCTTTGGCCCGGAAGCATGAATAATAAACCGTTTTAATAATGGCCTTAATGACATGAACCGCTTAACTTTAGTCTTATTGAGTTTCCTCTTTCCCGTGATTTCTGTTGCTCACGGACCCACCCCGCAAAAAGCCAACGAAAGCATTGTTATCAATGCCCCTGTTGACGCCGTCTGGAATGCGGTCAAGCAATTCGACGGCATTGCCGATTGGCATCCGGATGTCAAAGCCAGTTCAGGCGACGGCAACAACGCCTCTGACGGCAGCCGAACCATTACCCTGAAAAATGACGGACAACTGGTGGAAAGCCTGGATTATTACAGCGATAAGGATCATGAATACAATTACCGGCTTAAAGTCGAAAATGTGACGGCGTTTCCGGTCAGTTCATACACCACCAACATTCAGGTAAAAGCCGGGGATAATGCGAACAGCAGCGTGGTTACATTAAAAAGCCGTTTTTACCGTGGCGATACCGGCAATACTCCGCCGGATAGCTTGAATGATGCGGCGGCGGTTACAGCGATGAAGACATTTTTCAGCAACGGTTTGTTGGGATTAAAACAAAAACTGGAAAAATAGCTCTGCCCGTTCCTGCTACAGCTCGAAACTATACTCAAACCCAGCCCAATACGCGCGGGGCGCGCCCGGCCCGATTAAGGTGGTGCTGAGCCAATCGTTGGAATTGTAATTCCAGCCGCTGCTGCCGATGGCGCCTTTTTCGGACGGAGAAAAAGGATTAATGCCGAGCCGTCCGGCGGTGGCGTATTGGTTGTCGAACACGTTGTTGATCATGCCGAAAACCGAGAGTTCCTTGGTGACGGCATAACGGGTTTTTAAATTGAACAGAGCGTAACCCGGCACGCTGCCCGAGTCATTGAATTGACGGCCCTGAATGCGTACGACTTCGGTGCCGGTGCTGTTGGGGCGTTCGACATAATCGTAAGCGCCTTGCGTATGGTCGTTGTTTTCGTTGCCGCGCACAAACGAAGACGAATGGGCGGTCATGCTGACGCCAAAATCCCATTTGTCGGTGAGATGCAGGTTTACCGATGCGTTGATGTTGTGCAACGGTATGCCCGGCATGCGGTCGCCGGGATCGATTTGAATCATGTCTTTCATTGCTGTCAAAGGCCGCTCTGCGGCATCGTATTCCGCTTCCAGCGGCGAGCTGACCGCAGCGCTGCTGTTATGAGGACTCAACATGAACAAACGCGACTGGAAAGTCGCTTCGGTGTATCCGTAATTAACACGAAAGTCGGCTATCCCGGCTTTGCCGGAAAAGCCGAACTCAATGCCTTGTCTGCGGGTGTCGCCGATGGTGTCGAAAAAACTCCGGGTGGCGGTGATGCCGACCAGGTAAATATCGTCGCGAAGATCGGTTCTATAGAGTCCGGCATTCCATTCCCAATCGCCGAAGATTTTGTCGCGCAGCCCGACTTCGTATGAATCGGCAAAAATTTGCGGCAAATACGGGTCGCCGGACAGGGAAGTCGGCAAGGTGCAGGCGCCGCCGATGGAAGCAAAGCTTTTGGGAATCTTCGGCGAATCGGGATCGCCCGGATTTTGCTCGACCAGGGTGTTGTCGTAAGCGCAACCCAGCTCCACGCTTGAAGGGGTTCGGGTGCCTTGGCTCCAGTTGAAAAATACATTCATGTCCTTGAGCGGTGTCTTGAGTTGTTCAAACGGTAAATAACTGATCCCGACCGACGGGTTGAACGATTGGTAATTGAATTGTTCCGCGGTCGGCGTTTCGCTGTAGCTGCCCAAACCGTAATAAGGATTCTGGGATTGCAAGACATCCTTATACCAATTGGCGGCCAAATTATAATTGGCCGCGGCCGGACAAGACGCCGCATCCCTGCCTTGGCAGACGATGACGGTCGGACGGTAAGTATTGAGATCGAGAATGTCGTGCAGGTTTTCAAAGCCGGCGCGGGTTCTGGCTTTAAGTTTATTGTCGACGTCTGTATGGTTATAGCGACCGGAAACGCTTAGGTGCAGATTGTCCCAAGGCGAAAAGGTTTCGTTGAAATAACCGCTGAGGGTCGTCGATTTGCCGCTAAACGAGTTGTTGTGAATATCTTCACGGGCGGCGACAAAGATCGGATCGATGGCGGCCGGGTCGCTGTAAACGCGATGGGACGCGTCCATCAGGCCTAGGCGCTGGCTGGTGTCGAAGGTCGAATCGGAAGAGTCGACAGAGCTGCCCAGCATGAATTTATGTTGTTCGCTGTTCCAGTTAAGCTGGAGCGAAGCGCCGTCGGTCATTTGCTCAACCAAGGTATTGCTCAGTACGCCGATCGGCGTGCCGTCGGCCCAGCCGGTTGACGACAGGCCGGGCGTCTGGTTGTTGGGGTCTCCGGCGGCGCCGTTACGCGGTCCTGAAGCAGGGCTGACCGGACTGTAGTTGATCCGGTCGCAATTAGTATTGATCGGCGGCGCCAGCGCGACATAATCTTTATTGCGCGCATTCAAAGGCCTGTTAAGAGTCCCGGCATCGATAATGCCGTCGAAATTTCTATCCAAACCATAATCCGGAATGCCGTCTTTATTGGCGTCCCGATAGCGGCAGACACGCTGCCCGGTTCGGGTGCCGTTGGCTTGCAACGGATTTTCCCAGCCGCTGTTCATGTCCTGGAAGTCTTCGTAGATGTCGCCGGTCAACGATTGCCTATTGCTGTTACGGCGATAAATCTGTCCGCTCAGGCTCCAGCTGTCGTTAAAGAAGAACTCGCCGCCCAGGCTATATTGCTGTAGATCGTTTTCGGTACTGTCCGGCGAGCTGAACACGGCTTCCGGGTTTTGCCGGTACAGCTCGGTAGGAATCAGGCCGTTGCCCAGCAGCGTATTGCCGACCAGCAGCGCACTGGCCTTTAGCGAAAATTTATCCTCCCGCCAATCGAAGCGGGTAAAGCCTTGCTTGACTTGCGACGGCGAATTATCCCGCCAGCCCGTTTCATCGAAGCCGGTGAGCGCCAGAAAACCGCCCAGCGTACCGTTATTCCAGCCGGCGGCTAATTCGCCTTTTTTGCGTTCCCAGGAACCGCCCTGAAACCCTACAGTAACACCGGCATCGTCGAAGCCGTTTTTAGTCCGCATGGACAAAGCGCCGCCTAAGGTATTGAGCCCGAACAGCGGATTGGAGCCGGGGAAAACATCCATGCCCGATAAGGCGTTCATCGGAATCAAATCCCAGTTCACGATATCGCCAAACGGCTCGTTGACCCTGACGCCATCCAGAAAAACCGACAAGCCTTGCGGCGTGCCGATTTGGGGCGATGCGGAAAAGCCACGATAACTGATGTCCATCTGAAACGGATTGCCTTGATAGTCGTTGACATTCACCGATTGCAAACGATTGTTCATCAGATCGCCGAGACTGGTCGCCAACGAATCCTTGATGTCTTGGCGGGTGACGGACTGTATGTTGCTGGGGATTTGTTCTTTGCTCAGCTGGAGACCTTCCCAAGGGCCGAGTTTAACGCCCTTGGCCTGGCCTTCTACCACGATGTCTTCCAGTTCCAGGGGGGCGGAATCGGGAGCGTCGGCAAAACAAGGACGGGCCGGGGCATAGAGCGAAACTATCAATAAAAGTATAGGGCGCGCGTGGAAAAGCGCAGGGTTTGAAAACAGTGACATAGCGAATGGTGAGGGAAGGAAGTGTTTTTGCTTGAGTATTCAAGATGGCAGGCATAGTAGAGGTTATCTAAAAAATACTATGCGGGAATAATTCCTGAATAGGCCGGGAATTTTTCTTGTTGTCGCGGCGAGCATATTTCCAGCGTTTATTTTTCTATAGAATTCCGTTCAAACGCCAAGAGCGGTGAATGATTTTTACCAAGCCGCTTACATCCGTATCGACCACAGAATCTATGCTAGTGAAAAACTTGAAGCTCATTTTTGTAGCGCTGCCATTGATCGGAGGAATATTCGGCACGGCATACGCGTTCCTCAGCAAAGACGCGCTGAAACCGCCGCTCAATAAAGTGCGGCAACCGGCTAAAGCCGCAGGGCTTGAAACCGGAATGGCTGAATACAGCGCCACGGGTACAAAATTCTTGGCCGGGATTTCGCTACAAACCTTCCCGGATGGTCCGGGAATCGGACCTAAGCAACGCAAAAGCAAAACCCTGCCCGGTATTTTCCGGGGCGATTGGGGGGAAACGCCGGTTTACGGTAAAAACGACCGGGTTAATTACCAAGGCGCGGCTTATCTGAGCCTGGAGGACGAAAACCAAAACCGGCCGCCTTCATTAAGCCCGGATTTTTGGCGAATGGTCAAAAAAGCGGGCGATAGCAACGAGGCTTGCTACCTTCCCGGACCGCAAGCGAAGTTGAGCGAATGCGACTTTACCGAGGAAAACAGTTTGAAAGACAGGGATTTGAGCGGTGCAGACCTCTCTAAAACCCGGCTTAATGGGGAGTTGGGAACCGCCAATCTGAGCGGCGTCGATTTGAGCGGTGCCGCCGTGGTCGGGTCATTAATCATAAGTCCCGAGACCTTGATTGACCACGCCAATTTGAGCGGGCTGCAAGCCGGGGGAAACAATCCGCTGATTGCCGAATCGGCAAATCTGAATGGAAGCAATTTTGCCGATGCCAATCTTTATGGGGCCAAGATGAAAGGCGCTAATTTGGAGGGCGCTAACTTAACCGGAGCCACGCTGACCGGCGCGGATTTGGCCTCAACCCATTTAGCAAGCGCCGATCTGAGCAAAACGGATTTGACTTACGCCAATCTTGCCGAGAGTTCTCTGTCGGGTTCAACGCTTAGTCTAGCCGATTTGGCCGAGGCCGATTTGAGCCGTGCCGACCTTTCACTAGCCAATCTGCACGACGCTAATCTTGCCGGAGCCAACTTCGCCGGGGCCGATCTTTCCGGCGCCGACCTGAGAGGCGCGAACTTGAGCGATGGGCAAGGCGCGGATTCCGCCCTGATCGATGCTCAAACCGACTTTACCGCAGCCATTTGTCCGGACGGCGTGACTGTCGATGGAATCCGAATTAGCACTTGTGTCGGCCATGGCTTCTGATGCCGTCGCAGTTTTCAAGGACGGATTTTTATGCCTGCCGCCAGCTTGTCTTGGCCCGGTGACCGGACTGTATCAACTTTAAATTTAGGAAAAATCATGAACAAGACTGTTATCCTCACTACCACGCTGTGCGCCGGCTTATTGATCGCTTCGGTTCCGGCAATGGCGACCGGCTTTGTTAATTTGCCTGCCGACGGAGTCGCCGTTCCCGGCGGTACATCGGCTTATGTCTCCTGTAACCTGACCGGAGACTTCGGCTCTAATCCCAACGGTTCAACGCCGCCCACTTTTGCACCCGGTGGCGGCGTCAACAATACCTGCGCGATTCCCAAAATATCCCCGCCTAAAGCCGGTTATATCCAAACCGCAAACAAGGTCCGTAATATCGTAATGAACAATGCCTACACCCTGAATAAGCCGGTTACTCTGGGTACTGTCGTCGATAGAGTGTGGCGAAGCGGTAACAGCTGCATTTACGGCGCCAAAATCAGGCTGAATGATGTCGATTATGATCGCAGAGCATCCAGTCCGGGGGCTCAATATTTCGAAATCAACGATATTCTGCGGGCGGGCTTTAAAAATCGCGGACCGTTGTCAATCGCTTACCATTTCACCGCCAATGGGGCAGGGCAGTCGGACGATGTGTTGTATCGGGCCGGTTTGAGTTTTAAATCGGTGGTTCATAAGCCGGGCGATTCCGCTCAACCGCTGACCTCCGTAGCGCCGTTAAGCCAAAATTGGGTGGATTTTAGTTCGGATATCAACTTCGAGGACGATGACGGTTCGTCGGTCAGGGATTCGGCTTGGCTGTTGGTTAAGAGCGCTTGCACCAGCGCGGCTCCGGCAACCGTTGCCGGGGTGTTGAAGTTCCGTCAGATGGGACAGGAAGAGCAACCGTTGATTGATGTTCAAATCAGCGGCTATGCACCGGCGGGAGCTAATACAGCGCCTTAGGAACGAGCATGAAATAAATTGAGTATTTGATTTTCCTCACCCCAGCCATCTCGGCAATTGCTCCTGCATTGCTCTACCTCCTGCGCCCATACAAGTCGTCCAGCAGGAGAGGGAGCCAGTTGCCGAAGTTATTCCATGCACGTTCCTTAATTCAGGCAGCCGAGTCCTTAAGACGATGCTTAAAACCGGGAGGGTATCGAGTTGGCGGCTTATTTATCCGGCATGGAATGGATGCCGTCCCAGTTTTCGGGCGTGTTTTGGTGTAAATAGTTACAACGTTGCAACATCGTTCGGCTAGGGGCGTCGGCGCTTAGACTGGAAAAAATTTGCGCCGCCAGGCTAAAGTCGGCATTTTTGTATAAAGCCAGCGCTTCGTGGTAACGGCTGATTTTTTCCAGTAGCTTGTCATCGGCTTCATTGATCTCGCCGATTAGTTCGTAAATGCTTTCGCCGGCTTCCCGGCCTTTGACCCGCACGGTATCGATTTCCCTGACAACAAAGCCGGTTAGTTCAGCCGCTGTTTTCCGGTCGATTAAAATCCGGGTGCCATAGTATTTATTCAGGCCTTCAAGACGGGAGCTGTAATTGACCTTGTCGCCTATGCAAGTATAACTGCGCGCTTGTTCGGAGCCGATATTGCCGACGATCATTTCTCCGGTCGCGATGCCGATACGGACATGGATTTCGGGCGCTCCGTTAGCCAGCCAATGCGGACGCAGCCGCTGCAATGCATTTTGCATGGCTAGCGCCGACCGGCAGGCGTGAACTGCATGCTTGCCATGGCACAGCTCCGGACTCCAGAAAGCCATGATCGCATCGCCGATAAATTTATCCAGGATGCCGTGTTGCCGGCTGATTTCCAAAGTCATGGCCGATAAATAATCGTTGAGAATTTTGATCAGCGCTTCGGCGGGCAGTTTTTCGCTGAACTCGGTAAATCCGGCAATATCGCTGAATAAAACCGTTTGCTCTTTGCGTTCGCCGCCCAGCCTTAATTTGTCCGGTTGACTGAGCAATTCGCTGACAATAGCGGGGTCGACGTATTTGTTAAAAGTGCTGCGTATCAGTTCTTTTTCTTGTAAATCGCCCGCCATCACATTAAACGCGGCGGCTAATTGTCCAACTTCGTCTGAATTTCGATAATCGATACGATGCCGGTAATTGCCTTGTTTAATTTCCAAAGTGCCTTTGGCGATTAAGCGTAGCGGACGGGTGATGCGTTGCGAAATCAGCATGAATAATAACGCGCCTACCGACAAAATGCCGCCGCCTGTCAATAAAACCTGTCGTTGCAATTGTTTGAACGTGCGTAACGCCTGATCCAGGTTAGCGCTAAGAATATAGCCGGTTTGCTGATTTTGGGGGTCGAACAGTACTTGTTTGGCAATGTAACGCTCGTTGTTCCAGCTATACCTGCCGCTTTCCCGGATATTTGACCGATGGCGCAAGATGTCGTCAGCCATTTCCGCGCCGGTATTTTTGGCGACGACTTGATTGTTGTTAAAGAAAACAGCTTGAAATTTATTGTTTTTGGCTAATAACTTGGCGATCCAGCTGTCGTTTATTTGATTGCAAACCACGATCAGGCCTACCGCATAGTCATCGCTCAGGTTTTCTTTCAGCGGAATAAAATGGCTGCTGTATAAGCCTTCGTTTAAACCGACCATTCTTGACGAGGTCAGGCCCGAATCCAGGCTGTTTTGGATATCGAAGCTTGCCAAGTTGTTTGCCGGCGGCTTGGCTTGATTGTTTGGCGCATAAACCGCTCTGACGATGGGCTCATCATCGAGCATAAAAACAAAATCCGCTTCCGTGTCCTTACCGATTTCTTCAACGAAGGGGTAAAAGTTATCTTTTATTTTGGCTAAAAAAGAACGGAATTTTTGGTCCGCGGTTATCACATGGGTTAGCGTTTGGATTTGTTTTTGTTCGGCTTCCAAATCCTGCTGAAATTGGGCTTGAGTGTTATCCAGGTCGGCGATAATCCGGTTTATTTCATGCTGTTCGGCTTGCGTATCAATTAGATAGAGAGTGGTGCATAATAAACCGGTCACTGAAATAAAGAAGGTGATGAATATCTTTTTATTAAGATTCATAAGATAAGCTCATAGACTGACTTTGCGAGAATAACACCCAAATGAAAAAACGTAGTCTTTATTTTGTAGGGGCCGGTTTAACTTATTTTGTCGGGCTGCAACCTTTAGCGGCCCAATCCGTTTCGGGGCATATTGAGGCGCCGGCGCAAGTCAAACAACTGGTTGTTTACTTGCAGGCGGAAGCGACTGTTAAATCGAATCCGTCTCAAAAAACACAGGTGATTTCGCAAAAAGACACCACGTTTCATTCGCCGCTAACGGTTATCGTGGCCGGGGATAAGATCCAATGGAGCAATGATGAGGACAAGGAAATAGACCATAACATTTATTCTTTAAGTCCGTTGACGAGTTTCGATTTAGGCTTGGGCGAAAAAGGCTCCAAACTGGAGCAAGTTTTTAAAAATACCGGCGTACTTAATTATTACTGTTCGGTTCATAAAAACATGGAAGGCAAAATAATCATTTTGCCTGACCGTTATTATCAAGTGTTAGAGCAGCCTGGCGATTTCTTCATCGACAATCCGCCGGAAGGCAACTGGACTTTAAATGCCGTGGTTTTGCATTTGCGCTATAAAGCGGAGCCTATTCAATTAACGGTCGGTAAAGCGCCTGTTAAAAACCTGACGTTAAAGATTATAAAAAAATGAAATATTTATGGTTATGCGTTGTTTTCATTCTGACCGCTTGCATAAGCGCGCCTAACGTTGTCAAAGGCAAAGGCGGTGTTTACGGCGTGTTGTCCGCCGATTCCCATCCCGCGATTAGTAAAAAGCGGGAACACGATCCCGGCTCTAATTCAGGGTATGGGGAAATGGGCACGGCCGGAGCTGAGCATCAAGAAGACAGGGTCGATTACGCCAAGCTTGATGAGTTATATGTCGGCCTAGTGCAAACGAACTTGCCGTCCCGGCAACATCAATTGGCTGCAAGCATTGACGGCATGTCGAGAAAGTCGATCGCATTGGCGACGGGCGATAGCCTACAGCTACACAACAATACCCGGCAAAGCCAACATTTTTTCGTGGCCGAGCCTGCGACCGGGAACATTCAAACCTTTCCCACGTTGGCCGCGGGGGCTGTTGCAAACTGTAAAATTGATTTGGAAGGCGATTTAGAGCTGTTATCCGAGGATAATGACGCGCTTAAAACGGTGCTGTTTTCCAAAAAAAATATGCTGACAAAACGGATATCCAGCGGCGAACGTTATCAATTCGACAAGCTTGAACCGGGAAGCTATCAGTTGATTTTTTGGTATTGGCGTTTAGGTAAAATTCAGCAAACCGTTCACATTCAGGCCGAAGAAAATAGCCGCGTCGATAAAACTTTAACGGTGGATAGCGTTATTAATTCGAACTAAGGGGTATGCACAAAATAACTTGAGCAAGTTGCCAATAGCCGGAGTGCAGGCTTCGCCTGCAAACGCAAGCAAAGCTTGCACTCCGCTGAAAACTTACGGAGAGAGCCGTTCAAGCTATTCCATGCTCATTCCTAAGCAGAGACGGTTTGCTTTTCGAAAAAAATCAGCCGCTTAGAAACGGTCTTTTAAACGCCTGATTTCAGCACTCAAAAACATCGCATCGCCATAACTGAAAAATCGATAAGAGTGCTCGATAGCGTGGCTGTAGGCGTTCATCACGGGCCGGTAACCGGCAAAGGCCGAAACCAGCATCAATAAGGTGGACTCGGGCAGGTGGAAGTTGGTCAGCATTGCATCGACCGATTTAAATGCATAGCCGGGGGTAATAAACAAGTCGGTATCGCCAAAACCGGCTGCCAAGCGGCCGCCTTGGGACGCGGATTCCAATGCCCTGACCGCCGTTGTGCCGATCGCGATAACGCGTCCTCCTCTTGCTCGGGCTTGCTGAACGGCCGCTACCGTTTCCGGCGGCACGGCAAAATATTCTTTGTGCATTAAGTGCTCGGATAAATCTTCCACTCTGACCGGCTGAAAAGTACCGCTGCCGACGTGCAAGGTCACAAATGCGCATTGCACACCTTTGCTTTTGAGTTTTTCCATTAATGTTTGATCGAAATGCAGGCCTGCGGTGGGCGCGGCAACAGCGCCCGCCTCTTTCGCGAATACCGTCTGATAGCGGGTCAGGTCGGATTCGTCATCTTCCCTGGTAATATAAGGCGGCAGCGGGATATGGCCGATTTGCTCCACTATAAACAGCACACTGTCGTCGCCTTTAAACTCGAGTTGAAATAAGTCGTCCGCTCTGCCCAAGACTTCGCAGCAATAGCCTTTATCCAGTTCTATTAAGGTTCCTGCTCTTGACGCTTTGCTCGACCTCACATGCGCAATGGCGCGATGGTCATCCAGAATACGCTCGATAAGAATCTCGACTTTGCCGCCGCTGTGCTTTTTGCCGAACAGCCGGGCCGGAATCACTTTGGTATCGTTAAAAATCAGCAGATCGCGTTCGTCGATTAAGTCGATAAAATCGGTAAATTGCCGGTCGATGATGTGTCCGGTATTTCGATCCAGACACAACAAACGGCTGGCATTGCGTTCCGCCAAGGGTTTTTGCGCAATCAGCGCTTCGGGTAATAAATAGTTAAAGTCAGTTTTTTTCATAGCGCGCGATATTAGCAGTTTAGGAACGTGCATGAAATAACTTGAGCCTGTTTTATTTTTAAACCATGAAGAACATGAAAGCCATGAAGGCTTTAAGTCTTCACGTCCTTCAGGCGCTTCATGGTAAAAAATAAATGACATTTTTGGGAACATGACAGCTACAAATTCAATCCGAGGCAAGTTGGAGTGCAGGCGAAACCCGCACTCCAGATGCCTGAATTAATGTCGTTAAGCAACAAACATCCAGCTCTTTAGCCGTTTAATTTTATAGGCGCTCTTCTGTTTTAACGCGCCGGTGAGCCGGTAAAATAAGCACCTGTACGGATTTATCGGGGCTCGCAAACAAGACATACTTTTTTATTACTAATACCCTCTATCCAAAATATCGATAGTCTTGCTTAAATAAGCGCTTTAGGTAAAAGGATAAAGCCATGAAACAATTACACCGAATTACCCGCAGCGATGAGTCTCACTGGGTAGGTGACGGTTTTCCGGTACGCACCCTGTTTTCTTATAACACGCCCGATGCTGAGATGAGTCCGTTTCTAATGCTGGATTATGCGGGACCTATGGCATTTTCGCCCGCATCCAAGCCAAGAGGCGTCGGCATGCATCCGCATCGCGGTTTTGAGACGGTTACTATCCTTTACCGAGGCGAAGTCGAACACCGTGATACCGCCGGTCACGGCGGTATGATAGGACCCGGCGACGTGCAATGGATGACTGCGGCAAAAGGGCTTTTGCATGAAGAGATGCATTCCGCCGCTTTTACCCGGCAAGGAGGTTTTTTTGAAGCGATACAGCTTTGGGTAAACCTGCCCGCCGAATATAAGATGATTGCACCGCATTATCAGCCCATTCTTAATGATCGAATTCCAGTGCAAAAACTGGATCGACACGGCAGTTTTATACGTATCATTGCCGGCGATTATCAAGGCATTAAAGGCCCGGCAAGCACCTACACCCCGATTAATTTATGGGATTTGCGCTTATCGGCAGGACAAACGCTTGAACTTGATTTTCCCGAAAACTACACGACAATGCTGTTTGCGTTGAAAGGCAGCGTAAAAATCAATAATTCTTCAACGCTGAACGATGTCGAGTTGGCGTTTTTTGAACGGGAAGGCACGAGGATTAGCTTGACTGCGCTCAAAGACGCGACCTTGCTGGTTATGAACGGGGAAGCGATTAACCAACCGATAGCCGGTTACGGGCCGTTTGTGATGAATACTCAAGAGGAAATTCAGCAGGCCATTAAAGATTTTAATGCCGGGCGTTTCGGATAACGCCGACTTTTGAGCGATGTCGACATGTATGACAGAACATTGCGCGTTGTAAAACGTCTTTGCATTGCGTTGATGCTGATATTGAGCGCTTGCAATCCGGAACAACAATGGCAATTGACTACCGTAGGGATAAGGAATGCGCGCGAAATAACTTCGGCAACCCGCTTCCTCTCCTGCGGGACGACTATGCGGACAGATATTTGCTACTGCAATATCTGTCCGCATAGTCGTAGAGGCTGCTACTTTTCATCTGCGTTCCATTACATCGGTAGTTTATTTTTTGCGGGTTAGCTAAAACGCCTATTTTAGCGAAGTAGAAACATCAGCTTCCGGCTCATCAGGCCCTATGGTATTTCAATTGCGCTGCGGCGCTGAATCCGCCTATAATTCCGCATCATTTTTTCATCACATCAAGCGTTAGGCGCTAGGTGTTGTGCTAATCGCAACTTCGGAGTGCAATCCGCCTATCGCTTTCGTACCAGTGATTTTTTCATTAAATTTAAGCGACTCAAGAATATGCGACCGATTAAGTAACAAGCGCTTAATTAGGGCTAACCTCGCATTCCCTTTATTTTTCGGATTTAACTCAAGCGCTTACTTTTTCTACTTCAAACGACCCCAGCCACTCTCTCTATCATGATCGATCTTGCCATCATTTTGCTCTCTTATACCGGCGTTAGGCTTTATGAAAAACGCAAAAAAAGCAAAGAGCTAAAGGAGATTCAAAAAACCGCTAAAGATCAGAGCATCATCCCGTCGGCAGATGAATCCACGCTGACCCAAAAAGAACGGCAG
>SXGU01071643.1_pt1 | contig 19874 bp, 15 predicted proteins | sample 3174531 | NCBI WGS metagenome assembly SXGU01 (sample SAMN11356863, study PRJNA531348) | freshwater metagenome | isolation source: freshwater sample F1-140 | place: China: Fuxian Lake, Yuxi | collected 2017-12-25 | reverse complement strand
TTTCGGTGAATAATCGAAATTCATATTTTTCAGATTTTGACGCGACAGAATACCACAGATTTTCGATGACTTTCCAATTTAATAAAATCTACTTTTCGCTCGCTTTAATTCTGTTTGCCGTCGAGATTTTCATCGCATTATTTGTTGAAGACACAATCATTCGCCCGTTTGTCGGCGATGCGTTAGCCGTAATTTTGCTTTATTGTTTGATTCGCGCTTTTTACCGGCAAGATTCTTTGAAAATCGCGGTCGGCGCGTTGATTTTTGCTTTTGCAATCGAAATTTTGCAGTATTTCGATTACGTCAAAATGCTCGGTTTGGAAAACAATCGCATCTTGTCGGCGGCGCTCGGCAGAACTTTTGAATGGAATGACTTCGCCGCTTATTTCGTCGGCTTTTTAATCGTTTTGATGGCAGGTAAATTATTTGAAACTAGAAATTTATGAATCAAGACACTAAACCGTTTAGACCGGGCGAAGAATTGAACGTCGCCCATCTAAAAGTTTTTCTGCGCGAAAATTTGAGCGTCAGCGAACAGGAAATCGAGGTTTCGCAATTTCCGGCGGGCAGTTCAAATTTAACTTATCTTGTGAAAATCGGCGACGACGAATACGTTCTGCGCCGCCCGCCGTTCGGCAATCAAGTGAAATCGGCGCACGATATGCGGCGCGAGTTCGATGTTTTGTCGAAACTCTCAAAAGTTTACGCGCCCGCGCCGCAACCGCTCGTTTATTCAAATGACGAATCTATTATCGGCTCGGAATTTTACTTGATGGAACGGCGCGAAGGTTTGATTGTTCGCGGAAAATCGCCGGAAATTCTGGAAAACTCACCGGAACTGCAAAAAAAAGTCGGCGCGTCTTTTATCGAAAATCTCGCCGAACTGCACCGGCTCGATTACGAAAAAGTCGGTCTCGGCGATTTGGGAAAACCCGAAGGTTACGCGCGGCGGCAAGTCGAAGGCTGGACGAAACGTTATGACAACGCCAAAACCGACGAGCATTTTGAACTCGAAAAAGCAATCGAATGGCTCGGCGCGAACGTTCCCGAATCTGGCGGCGCGACTTTGGTGCACAACGATTATAAATTCGACAACGTGATGCTCGATCCCGAAAATTTAACGCGCGTAACGGCGGTTTTAGATTGGGAAATGACGACCGTCGGCGAACCTTTGATGGATTTGGGCACGACTTTGGGTTACTGGATGTCGCCGGATTCCGGCAGCGAACTGCTGAATATGCCGTTTAATCCGCGCGTTTTGATGGAAAATATCACGCGCCGCGAACTCGTCGAAATTTACGCCGAAAAATCCGAACGCGATGTTTCCGGCATTCTTTTTTATTACGTTTTCGGCACATTCAAAATCGCCGTCATCGCGCAGCAAATCTATTTTCGCTACGTGCGAGGTTTTACGAGCGATCGGCGTTTTGCCAATTTTAATCGTTTCGTCAATTCGCTCGGCAAAATCGCGCTCGATGCCATCGAAAAAGATACAATTTAATCGTCTCGCCGAAATTATCTGCGGCGATCAACCGAAAAAATGGCTTTTCCCAAAATAAATAGAAAAGACAACGCTGAAAAAGCGGCAAAAAATTCGTCCGAAAAAAAATACGACCGTTCGCTGATCGAAGGCTCGCTTCCGCGCGCCGTGTGGAAAATCGCCGCGCCGACGATGCTGACGAACGTGATCGGCGGTTTGCAGGGCATTGTAGATCATTTGGTCGTCGGCAATTTGATCGGCTACAAAGGCAACGCGGCGATTGGCGTGAGCTGGCAGATTTTTCTGGTCGTGGTGGTTTTCGTCGGTTCGGTTTTTACCGGAATGAGCGTTTTAATCGCGCGTTTTGCCGGCGCGGGCGAAACGGATAAAGTCAATCGCACGGTTTATCAAGGCTTTCTGACCGGCATTTTCATCTCGCTCGCGCTGATTGCGCCCATCGGCTATTTCGCCGCGCCCTGGCTTTTAAGTCTCGTTAACGCCGAAGCGGGCGTGCAGGCGGAAGCGCTGCCTTACCTGCGAATAATGTTTTTGTTCAGCCTCGGGCTGATGATTTATTTTATGCTCGGCGGCGCGCTGCGTTCGGCGGGCGACGCAAAAACGCCGATGATGATCGGCATCGTGATGACCGTTTTGAATTTGATTTTTAACGTCATTCTGATTCGCGGTTTCGGACCGATTCCGGCGTTCGGCGTTGAAGGTTCGGCAATCGGAACTTGTCTCGCAACGGGCTTGGTCGCCGCTTATTCGCTTTACAAGCTCTGGAGCGGCGATTGGGTCGTCACGCTTCGCAACAAATACGGTTACGCGCCCGATTGGTCGGTGATTCGCCAGCTTTTCAAATTCGGTTTGCCCGCCGGAATTCAAGGAATTGCAATGAACATCGGCGGCGTTCTTCTGCTTTCATTCATCGGTTCGCTCGCCGAAAGCGCGGCGGCGCAAGCGGCTTACGCCGTTTCTTACGGACAGCTTTTTTCGCTCGTTTCGTGGACTTCGGTCGGCTTGATGGGCGCGGCGGCGACGGTCGCCGGACAAAATTTAGGCGCGCAGCAGCCCGAACGCGCGCGCGAAGCCGTCAATACAGCCGCGCGTTTCGGACTCGTCGGTTCGGCATTCATCGGATTTTTCTTTCTCTTTTTTCCCGCACAGCTTCTCGGATTTTTCGGAATGAAAGATTCGGCGGCGGTCGAAATCGGCGCACAGCTTTTGCGTTTTTTGAGCGTTTCGGGAATTTTCGTTTCCGTCGCGCTGACTTACACGGGCGGTTTGCAAGGAACGGGCGACACGAAAAGCCCGCTCTACATTTCGATCATTTCGCAAGTCATCATTCCGCTCGGCATTTGTTTCGTTCTCAAAAACACAATCGGACTGCAAGCGTGGCACATTTGGTCGGCGATTCTCGCCGGACACGTCACGCGCTGCACGCTCAGTTACCTGCGTTTTCAGCAAGGCAGATGGAAAAATATCAAAGTCGAACTCGAAACATCGGTCAGCTAAATTTGCTGGTTGAAAGCTTTGAAAATATTAAAACTGCGCGTTTTTTGACGAGCTTTTTACCGCATTGTGCAAAATAAAAAGTTTTCCGTTTTTTCATTTTTCCCTGTCATTTTTTAGTCGTTTTGTGTGCTAAATTATTTGTATGCTGAACTCAATCAATTACTCGCTACCGGAAAATATCGAAAATGCCGTGCAGACTGCGCTCGGCGAATGGCAGAAGGAAAACAAAGTCGCGCGCGTGTGGCAAAAGGATGCGACCGTTTGGACGAACGATGACGAAGCGAAATGGCTCGGCTGGCTCGACGCGGTCGAAGCGGAACTCGCCAAAGTTGGGGAATATCGAGAGTTTGCCGAGGACATCAAAAACGCTGGATTCACCGACGTTTTGCTGATGGGAATGGGCGGATCGTCGCTCTGTCCCGAAGTGCTTTCGCTGACGTTCGGCGCGGCGAATTTTCACGTTCTCGATTCGACCGTTCCGGCGCAGATCAAAACGATTGAAAGCCGACTGGATTTGGCGAAAACGCTGTTCATCGTCGCGTCGAAATCCGGCTCGACGCTTGAGCCGAACACGTTCAAACAATATTTTTTCGAGCGCGTCGCCGAAACGGTCGGACGCGAAAACGCGGGCAAGCAATTTGTCGCCATCACCGACCCGAATTCAAAAATGCAGTCGGTTGCGGAGCGCGATAATTTCCGCAAAATCTTCTACGGCAACCCGGAAATCGGCGGACGTTTTTCCGCGCTTTCGCCGTTCGGAATGGCGGCGGCGGCGGCGATGAATCTTGATGTCGAAGATTTTTTAAGACGCGCCGATGAAATGGTCGCGGCTTGCAAAAACGAAACGGCGCACGAAAATCCCGGCGCGGTTTTGGGCGCGATTCTCGGCGTTTGCCAAACTTCGGGACGCGATAAACTGACGATTTTCACATCAAAAGAAATTCACGATTTGGGCGCGTGGCTCGAACAATTAATCGCCGAATCAACCGGAAAATCCGGCATTTCAATTATTCCCGTTGACCGCGAACCGCTGCTCGAATCGGCGGAAGATTACGGCGACGACCGCATTTTCGCTTATTTGAAAACGAGCGATTCAAACGACGCGGCGACTGAGGAAAAACTCGGCGTGCTCGAAGCAAACGGTCAGCCAATCGTTCGCATCGAGCTTGCGGACACGAAAAATCTCGGTCAGGAATTTTTCCGCTGGGAATTTGCGACCGGCGTTGCGGGCGCGATTATGCAAATTAATCCGTTTAATCAACCGGACGTTGAAGCGGCAAAAATCGAAGCGAAAAAAATCACGGAAGAATACGAGCGCACGGGCGCGCTGCCGGACGAAACGCCGATCTTTGAAGCCGACGGCATTAAACTTTTCACCGGCGAAGATTACGCCGCGTCGCTCGAAAAAGGATTGGAAAACGTCAAATCGCTGAAAAAATATCTCGCCGCGCATCTCGCGCACTTGCAGGAAAACGATTATTTCGCCGTGCTCGGTTACATCGAAATGAATCAGGAAAACGAAAAACTTTTGCAGCAAATTCGCGAAAAAGTTCTCGAATCAAAACTCGTCGCTACATGTCTCGGCTTCGGACCGCGCTTTCTGCATTCGACCGGACAAGCGTACAAAGGCGGCGCAAACAACGGCGTTTTTCTGCAAATCACGTCCGATGATGCCGAAGATTTCGACGTTCCCGAACAAAAATTCACGTTCGGCGTCGTCAAAGCGGCACAGGCGCGCGGCGATTTTCAGGTTCTTCTTGATCGAGAACGCCGCGCTCTCCGCGTTCATCTCGGCAAAGACGTAAAAAGCGGTTTGGAAACGCTCGTCAATTTGATTTAATGCAAATTGAATCGCATAAACGCGGAGAAGCCGGGATTTTATCAAGTAAAATCCCGGCTTCTCCGCGTTTCTCAAAAATTATTTGCCGTCGTTTTCGTCCTTGCCGTCATCGTGAATCAATTCGCCGCTTTCATTGATCGCGTCTTCGTCAATTTCATCTTTCTGCGGCGTTTTCTTTCCCGCTTGCGGCGCGTGTTCGGGATTTTTTCCAATTACTTCGGCGGTCGTTCCCTGATTTTGGTTTTGCTCAATCGCTTTTTTGTCCTGCGCGACATCTCTTTCATCCGGCATAAATTTATTATCTCCCTTTATCGTTAAATTAAAATCAATAACAAATTAACACAAGTTTTCGTCAACATTCGATTTTATTCGCGCTCAACGCGCGCAATTTTTAATAAAAAACAAAAAATTTTGGTTGGCACAGCAATCGAAAAAGCTTCAATCGCATATTGACGAAGACTCAGTTTAGCGAAATATTTTATGGTAAACTGACGGTTATTTTAACTTTTCGGTAAAAATTATGGGTTTGGATAATGACGGCGTGCGATTTCTGCTGCACGCGCACAATCTCGGAGTTTCGTTTGCGGAGACGGCGATGGTCGGGCGGCAGTTTTTGCTGACGGACGCGAAAACGCTGACGCAGAATTTGCGGCGGTTCGGCTTTGACGCAACTGAAAAAGAAGCCGCGCGAATGCTCGCCGAATCCGACGGTTACGCCGAATCTTTTCTGCGTTTTCTGGGCGCGCGCGTCGCCGATTCGTTCGACGCTTCGGATTATGAAAGCGCCACCGACATTCACGATTTTAATGAGCCGATTCCGGCGAAATACAAAAATAAATATTCGGCGGTGATTGACGGCGGCACGCTCGAACATATTTTTAATTTTCCGACGGCAATCAAAAATTGTATGGAAATGGTCAAAGTCGGCGGGCATTTTTTAAATATTACGCCGACGAATAATTTCCTCGGGCACGGTTTTTATCAATTCAGTCCCGAACTTTTTTTCCGTATTTTCACCCGTGAAAACGGTTACGCCAAACCGCGCGTTTATATTTTTGAAGTCGGTCTCAACTGCGATTGGTATGAAGTTTCCGACCCGGACGAAGTGAAAGAACGCGTTATTTTAGCCAATCACGAACCGAGTTACCTGCTTGTGATCGCCAAAAAAGAACGCGAAGCCGAAATTTTCAAAAACACGCCGCAGCAAAGCGATTATTCCGCCGTTTGGCAGGAAAGCGGCGAAACCGGCGAAAAAATCCGCTACACCTACGATCCGCCGACGAGAACGCCGCTGATGCGTCTGCAAAATCTGCCGTTCGCCGCGCTCAGAAGATTTAACCGACAAGTAAATCGCGCGTTCGGAATGCTCAACAGCCGTCCGCGCCACTTTAAAAAGGTAAAAAGTGAAAGCGGAAAACTCGAATAACTTTTCGTTTTCTGCTTTCACTTTTTACCTTTTTTCTTTTTACTTTCCGCTGATTTTTACTGTTTCGGCTTGGCGAATTTCGCTTCGTCAATCGTTACGCCGTGTTTTACTTCGAGAAGCGTATTGGTAATTTCATACTGCGGCAAAACGACGCGCGTTTTGAACGGCATTTTTACGCCGTCAACTTCGCGGTAATCTTCAAAAAAGCTTTTCGCCGCCATATTTCCTTCGGGCGAAATCAAAGTTCCGTCCGTGCGCAAAAGCAAACCCGTCTGTTTATCGAAATAAAACGTTTCCGCCGCAAGTCCGGCAGACGTTGCGGTCAAAACATACGCATCTTTGTCGCCGACTTTTTCAACTCCTTTAACCGTCCAGTTTGAATAAAGTTTGTCGAGATTGATTTCGCGATTGAAATTGTTAATCAGTTTCGACTGCACCAGCTCGTCGCCGGTTTTGTCGCGCGTTCCCTGAAGCGGATTGCTGCTCCATGCGGTCGCGCCGTCCGTACCTTCGATGATTTCGCCGATGCCCTGCAAATTAGATTTCGTGTAGCTTTTGCCCGGCGCGGCAGTGTAACTTTCCACGTCGCCTTTGACGCCCATCGGCGCTAAATCGAAAGTGCCTTTGATGTAACGCGTTTTGATTTTTTCGTTCGCCGCACGACCGCCGATTGCCTGCACGTATTTAGTTAAAATTTCGGCGGCATTCGGCATTTTTTCCGGTTTCGCGACATTTTTTACATCGGTTGCAGGCGCGGCGGTTTTCGGCTTTTCGGTTTTTTGCGCGAAAACGCCGGTTGCGGTCAATGTCACGAGCGACAAAAAGATTGCTGTTTTTAATTTCATTTGGGTATTTCCTTATTGATTGTTGCTGGAATTTAAAGGTTTCTAATTTAATTCAAAATCTGCCGAATGGCTTCTTCGAGCGGTAAATCTTTATTTTCGAGAAACGCCGCGCGCGTTTGTTTGATTTCCGTGTCGGGCGCGACGCCGCGCTTTTCGATTAAAACATTTTTCGGCGATTTATAATCGGAAACCGGATATTGAAAAATCGCGCCAATCGGCAAAACGGTGAAAACCGACGGCAAAACCGCGCCCGCGCTGCGTTCGCCGACAATGCGCGCGCGCCCGTTTTCCTGCAAACCGGCGGCAAAAACTTCGCTTGTCGAAGCCGACCCGTAATCGGTCAAAACAATGACTTTTCCGGCAAACGGCGCGGTTTGCGGGTAAACGATAAATTCCGTTTTCGTCGAGCGCGAATTCATTGAACCGAGTGTCGCGCGTTCGTTCATCAAAAGTCCGGCGACGCCCGAAGCCATTCCGCCGATTCCGCCCGGATTGCCGCGCAAATCGAAAACGATGCCTTTCGCGCCGGCGAAATCGCGAATCGCCTGCCGAATCTTCGGCATTTGCGGAATCGTCCACATATTAAACCGGATATAGCCGATGTTTTCGCTCAAAAGTTTTGACTCGAACAAAACCGGCTGCGCGGGGAAATTTCCGATTGCTAAACTCATTTCCGTTTTCGCCAGACTTCTTTTGACGTCGAAATTTCGCGCCTGATTTTTTTCGTCGGAAATTTCGATTTTGGCAATCGAATCCGGTTTTCCGTTCAACATATTCGCCAGCGTTCTCTCAGCGTAAAGTTTAACAACGCGTTCGTTTTCGCCGCGCGCCGCCAAGTTTTTCTCGAGCGGCGCGAGAATTTCCGCGACCGTTTTGCCGTCAACTTTCTCAACGACAAAACCCGTCTTTAAATTGGCGCGTTCGGCGCCCGAATCTTTTTCGATGCGCGCAATAACGGCTTTGCCATCCAACATTTTCAGCTCGATTCCAAGCGTTCCCTCACCGCCGCCTGCCGCGCTGTCAACATTTAAGTTTTGCGGGTAAATGCTGAAATGCGAAAGTTTTAATTCACCGATCATCCGCTGCATAATGCGGTAAAATTCCGCGTCGGTTTTCGCCGCCGCGATTTGCGGCGCGTAAATTTCGCGCGTTTTTTGCCAATCAACGCCGCTGAATGTCGGATCGAAATGATTGTCGTTAATCGTCTGCCAAACTTTTTCAAAAGATTGACGCCGAAGTTCCGCATTATCAGTTTTAACTTTGTCCGGCGCGGGCGCGGTTTGCTGGGCGGATGCCGCTAAAAACGCGAGCAACGCCAAAGCCGCACCCAAAATAGCTTTTCGTTTCATAAATTATTGATTGTCAAAATTTTTCTCAGCCGTTTGATATTACGCGCGCCAGTTTTTTTGTGTTTCAATTTTGCCGCACGCCAAACTCGGGCTAAAATTATGCGGTCATAAAAATTACTTTACCGGAAAAAACTTTTTATTAATTTTATTAAAATGAATACATACAGCAATATTCTCGGATTGATCGGCAATACGCCGCTCGTCAGAATCAATAATATCACCGAACAACTCGGCATCAAGGCGCAAATTTACGCGAAAATGGAATCGCTCAATCCCGGTTATTCGGTCAAAGATCGCATCGGCATTTCGATGATTAACGACGCCGAAGAAAAAGGCATTTTGAAACCGGGCGGAACGTTGATCGAAGCGACGAGCGGAAACACCGGAATCGGAATGGCGCTCGTCGCGGCGGTTCGCGGCTACAAATGCGTGTTCGTGATGACCGATAAAGTGTCGGTCGAGAAGCGCCGTTATCTGAAAGCGATGGGCGCCGATGTCGTGATTTGCTCGGCGGCGGCGAAATACGGCTCGCCCGATCATTACGTTTCGACGGCGAAAAGAATCGCCGAAGAAACGCCGAATTCTTTTTATCCCGATCAGTATAATCATCCGGCAAATCCGCTGGCGCATTACCGCACGACCGGACCGGAAATTTGGCGCGACACGGACGGCAAAATTACGCATTTCGTTTCGTCAATCGGTACGGGCGGAACAATTTCGGGAACATCGCGTTATTTGAAGGAAAAAAATCCGGATATTAAGATCATCGGTGCCGATCCGTACGGCTCGATTTTCAAACAATACAAAGAAACCGGACAAATGCCGGAAGCGACGCCTTATCTGGTTGAAGGAATCGGACAGAACATCGCGGTCGGCAATGCGGACGTGAAAATCGTTGACGAAATCATCAATATCACCGACCGCGAATCGTTTGAAATGTCCAGACAGCTCGGCAAACACGAAGGAATTTTCTGCGGCGGTTCGACCGGAACGATTTTCGCGGGCGCGCTGAAAGTCGCCAAAAATCTGGACGAAAATGCGGTCGTCGTTTTCATCGTCTGCGACACGGGCGAGCATTATTTGACAAAGCATCATTCGGACGAGTGGATGAAGGAAAAACTGCTGCTCGAACCGCAGAAAATCACCGCCGGTTTGATCAACGAAACGAAAAATTCCGGGTCGCCCGCCGAACTTATTTCCGTCGCGCCCGACGAAATCGTCGGCGTCGCGCTGAAAATAATGACGGAAACCGGCGTGACGCAGATTCCGGTTTTGGAAAACAACGTTTCGGTCGGCAGTTTGCGCGAAAGCCGAATTTTGACGAAACTGCTCGAAGATCGCGAATTATTAAACGCCAAAGTGAGCGAAATAATGGAAGAAGGCTTCCCGATTGTTGATGTTGACGCGCATTCAAACGAAATCAAAGCGCAGCTGCAAAAATCGCCGGCTGTTTTAATCGAGGACTTTAAGCGAATCACGGGAATTATCACGCGTTCCGACGTTTTGGATTTGCCGAAATAATAAATTTGCCGAAATAATCGAGCGAAACGGGTTTTCCGGCTTTTATCAGTTGCCGAATCTTTGCTAAAGTATCAGCCACCGCCAAAGCCGGAAAACCGAAAAAACCGCAGAAGGAGAAAGCGATGAACGAGAAAATCAATCCGAAAAATTCGCCGGTTGACGATTGGACTGTCTCGCCGATTACCGCCAATCCGCCGCCCGAAGAACCGGCGGCGGATTGGGGAATGACCAACCCGCTCAAATCTCCTTTCAAGGAAACGCCGAAAGACGGCTGGAAAATGCCCGAACCGCAGTTTCGCGTTTCAGAAGGTTACTGCCCGATCAAGAATTCGGAGGAAACGCCGACTGCGGCTTCGATTGCCGCCGCGCCCGCCTCGTCCGACGGTAAATTGGAAAATTTATACGCGCCGCCGATGCGCGCGGAACTTCCGATGGATGCGACGATGCACAACATCAGTTTGTCCGATTTAAAGGCGGACGGTTTGCCGCCGACCGCCGCCGCCGAACCGCTCGCCGCTCAACCGCAACCCGAAGTTTCCGACCAATTTTTGCTGGATGAAATCGAACCGTCTGCCGCCGTTGCTGCTGAAGAAACAGGTCGCCCGGCGCGAACCGTCTACGCGGTTCTCGGCATTGTGCTGATGATTGTTTTCGCCGCCGCATTTCTCGTGCTTGTTTACTACCTGTTTTTTTACAAACCCGTCGCGCCGTAAACGATGAAACGCGCAGTTTTTTCGCTCAAATTCTACTCGCTTAATCGCGCGGCGGACGGCAAATTTTCCGCGTTCCGCACGTCCTGCAACTTGCCGCTTTCCGAAATCGAACGCGTACGCGAATCAGCGGATTATCAAAGGCGCGCAAAAATTATTTTGATTTTGATTTGAGGAAATTGGTATCGGTTTGAGCACAGAAATCAGCGCCGCGCAGAATTTGCCGCAGTCAATCGGTTTTTCGCTCGCTGGATTAATTTAAGATTATTTTGAAAATGCCGGACGCGAAGTTAAAATTTAACGATCAGGAAATCACTCTCGGCGACCGCATCGCGACGCTCGGACGCACGCCCGACAATACTGTCTCATTCGCCGGAGACTCGAACGTTTCGCGTTATCACGCCGAAATCGAACGGCGCGCCGACGATTTTTGGCTGATTGATCTCGACAGTAGCAACGGCACGAAAATCGGCGAAAAACAAATAAAGGGCGAAACTCTGCTCGCGGACGGCGATGTAATCGTGCTCGGCGGAACGAGCCGCGTGACGTTTGAAATTGTTAAAGAATCGAACGCGCCAACCGTGAATGCGACAAGCTCATCAGCAGGAAACGCAGCGCCAACCAACAACGCATCCGCCGCACAAAAACAGGAAGCCGAAATCGTTAAAGAATCAGAAGCGACTTCAAAAGCGCCGAAAGTTCTTTTGATCGCGGGCGGTTTGTGCGGTCTGGCGGTCATTTGCGTTTTCGCGGCGGGCTTGATTTATTACGTCAGCGGCAGTTCGGCGTGCGCCGCCAAAGCGACAATCACTAGTCCCGAACCGGGCGAAACTTTGACGGAGGCGACGGAAATAGCAGTTGAGATTGACAATGCGGAATGCGCCGAGCGCGCCGTTTTTCTGCTTGACGGCGTCGAATTCGCTCGCGCAACCGAAAAACCGTTTGCCGCGACGCTCGACCCGAAAGATTTTCCCGATTTAGCCGACGGAGTAGAACACAATCTGCAAATCGTGCTCGAAGACGAAAACGGCGTCAAAATGGTGCAGCCGAATTCGGTTCCGCTCGCTTTTGAAACGCGCGAAATCGTTAAACCGACGCCGGAAATCGTCAAAACCGAAACCGCGCCGACGCCAAAAGCTATCAAAGGAAAACAAATTTCGCTGATTGACACGCAGGAAATGGCGAAACGGCTCGTGAAACAATTCGGCGGCAATTTTTCGTATAACGTTTCCAACAAACAGTTTCTGGCGGAAGTGCAGAAATATTCCGCCGAATACGCACAGGCGGAAGGATATTTCGACCGCGCGGCGCAGTTTAAAGACTCGATCAACGTCGCTTATGTGACCGAGCAAAATTTAAACGCGCCGCTCGGATTTATTCTGGCAATGAGCCGCAGCAAATTCGTTTTGGCAAAACAAGGCAGCGAAGAAGGTTTATGGCGAATGACCGGCGAATTTATCGCGGCGAACAATTACAACGGCGTCTGCGGCGCGGAAACTTTGTCGGACGCGTCGCAAAATTGCGCGGCGCGCAGCTCGGCGCTTTATTTGAAAGCGATTGTTTACGGCGTTTTTGACGGCGACCAGATTTACAGCGCCGCCGCGTTCGGCAAATCGCCGCAGGACGCGGGCGCGTGGAAAGCGACGCTTCCGGCAAACCGCGCGGATTTTTGGGCGGCGATTAAAACCGCGCCGGAACGCGAGCAAATCGCCCGCTTTTTCGCCGCCGGAATCGTCGCGGAAAATCCGCAGAAGTTCGGCTTGAAAAAAGACCGCGCGCTTTCGGAACTTTACCGAATTACGATGACGCAATAAACTTTCGAGTGAAAACTTTGACGCGGCAAAGCTTTTGATAAAATCAGCGATTACGAACAGCGATGAAAGAAATTTTCCTGACATATCCGACGCCGGAAGGCTCACAGGAAATCCGTCTCGAAAACGAAAAAGTTTCGTTCGGGCGCGGCAGCGAAGCCGATTTTCGTTTTGCCGACAACGGGCTTTCGCGGCTGCACGCAACGGTTTACCGCGACGGCGAACGCGTGTGGGTCGTTGACGAAAATTCGACGAACGGCAGTTTCGTCAACGGCGAGAAAGTTCGAGCGGGCGGAACGCCGCTCAAACACGGCGACACGATAAAAATCGGACATTTCACGAATCTGCGCGTTAATATAACGGAAAAACAAGCCGCGTTTGCGCCGAATTCAAATGGCGCGGCGACAAATAATTCACCGCATAATCAGAACGTCGTTTCCGCTGCCGTCGTTAGTAATCAGACGAATTTTATTCCGGTTGTATTGATCGCCGCCGCGCTTTTTATCGTTAGCATTTCAGCGGTTTTTATCGGTTACACGGATTTAGGAAACAGCAAAACGGAAATCGCCGAAAACGAAAATCCCGGTGATTTCGCTGATGAAGAAACGGACGCAAGCGAAGAAAAAAACGCGCTAAAAGATGAATCGCCGACGCCGACCGCCGCGCAAAAAACCGAGAAAAAAACGAACGCCGACGAGAAAATTTCCGGAAGCGCGGAGTTGACCGATTCGCCGGAAATGAAAACGGCGGCGACGGAAACTTACAGTCCGCCGAGCGGAAAAAAATACCTGGAAATGTCCGACGGCGAGCGGCGGCAATATCTGGAAGCGAGAGCGATGCGCATCGCGCAAGTGATCGGCAACCGCACGAGCGACAAAATTCCGGCGGAAGCGATTGAAAAAATCAAAAGTTTCGCCGACGGTTACGCGCGGCGCGTCAACGCAAAAGCGTCGGGCGGCTGCGGATTCGGCGACAATTTACAGGCGACTTACGAGCGCGCATCAAAAAACGCGCCGTTTATCGTGCGCGCGTTCAACGAAAAAGCGATTGATCCGCGCATCGGACTTTATCTGGCGATGATCGAATCGGAACATTGCGTTTGCCTGCAAAGTCCGACCGGACCGCTCGGAATGTTTCAATTTACGTTCGCAACGGCGAAACTGCATTTCGAGCCGAGCGAAGGCGTCATCAAAGGCGCGTCGCCGAAAAATCCGGACGACCGCTGCAAACCGGAACCGGCGGCGCGCGCGGCGGCTTCGTATATGAAAGCGTTAACCGGACGCTACGGAACCGGACCGGCGAGCGTTCCGCTGGCAATCGGCAGTTACAACAGCGGCGAAGGCGGTTTGAGCACGAATCTCGTCAAAGCGCTCGAATCCGGCGCGGGTTTGCCGCGCGATTTCTGGACACTGATTTCCAAAGGCGAAATTCTGTCAAAACAGTTTCAATCGGAAAACTTTAAATACGTTCCGAAATTTTTCGCCGCCGCGATCATCGGCGAAAATCCGCAGGATTTCGGCTTGAATCTCCAGCCGGTTTCAACTTATACGAAATGAAGTTTCAAGTTTCAGGTTTCAAGTTCTTGTAACTAACCTGAAACCTGAAACCTGAAACTTGAAACTATTAATGACTGAATTCTGGCTCAAATACACCGATGAAAACGGCGATCCGCAGCGCGTTTTAATCGAAAAAGAAAAATTTGTCATTGGCAGACATTCGGAAAATGATCTGAGCGTTCCAAACGGCAAACTTTCGCGTCAGCACGTAAAAATTGAGCGGTTCGGCGATGTTTACATTGTTTCCGATTGCGGTTCGAGCAACGGAACCGAACTGAACGAACAAAATCTAACGGAACCGCAGGCGCTCAAAAACGGCGATGTGCTCAATCTCGGCGGCGGTTTGGAAATCGAAATCGAAACCGATTCGGGCGCTGATAAACAATCGGCAAGCGAAACCGGCGGCGCCGATTCAGCGAATCAAACAGGCGCGAATGCGGCGGCAATCGGAGCGACGAATTCCGCGCCGCCGAACAATTCGGGCGGCGCGATTCCGACGAGCTTTTTTATTATCGCGCCGATTTTCGGCTTGACGGTTTTAATTTTTCTCGGCGGAATATTTTACGTTTTCAGCAACAGCGAAACGACTGAAACGACGCGTAAAGAAAATGATTTTGTTTATTCGAGTGAAGCCGACGATGAAGAAAGCGCCGAAAAAAATGCCGAAAAAAATGCTCGCGCAAACGAAAATTCAAACAGCGCGACGCCGAAGAAAACCGAAGACAATCGCAACGCTTCAAATTCCGGCGTGAAAAATTCGCCCGAACCGGAAACCTCGCCAATCGCCGCGCCGAAAAACCAGACGGACACGGCGAAAATAGAAACGAATTCCGCATCGTTTCTGCGCCGCATCGCGCAAAACGATCCGCAGGCTTTTCTAACGACGGAACAAGCGCGTATTTTAGCGCCGAAAATCAAACAATTCGGCAATTCGGCGGCGCTCGCCGAAAACATCAAAGCGGCAAAATCGAGCGGCGCGCAAATCGCGCAAATGGCGGCGGCAAAAAATCTCAAGCCGCAGTTTTTGACGGTCGCCGCGCTCGCCAAAATCGGCAGCAATCGCGGCAATGTTTTGCAAACGGCGCAGGCGATGACCGAAACTCTGGAAAAGCTCGACACGCAACTCGGCAGCGAATTCGCGAGCGACAGTCTGCTCGTCATCGCCGCTTACGATCAAGGCGCGGCGGGCGAGTTTCTCAAAATGCGCAATATGCTGCAGCAGCTTTCCAATGATTTTCCCGAAAGCTCGCGCACGATTCGCTCGATTTGGTTTCTGCATAAAAACGGCAAAATCTCAGACGCGCAGTTTGATTTCGCGCTGAGATTTCTGGCAATCGGCACGATAACGCAAAACCCGAAAGAATTCGGCGTCAATGCCGAAGAATTGAAATTCAATTAGCGAAGACGCGCGCGCACCGAGAGATTTTTCAGGATCAAAAACCAAAGGAGTTTTCGATATCTTAAAGCGAAGATTTTCGCCGCCGTTTAGCCGCTTTAAAAGCAGTATCAAGTTAAATTACCTCATAATTGCGAGCGGTAAAAAATGCGTTTTTTTTATTTTCGCCGCGTGCTGTTTACTAAAGAGTCGAGTCGTTTTACTATTGACCTCTAAAAAATTTTTATTAGCAGATAACGGAAAATTTTGTGGAATGAAGGGATGCTGTTGACGCCGCATCACTTTCAGCAGTGGGACAATTATCACGAAGAGCTTTTAAATTCGCGCGCGCGTTCGATGATGCCGTTTGAATACGGCGTTTTGGATTTGCAGATCAGCACGGAAGCGGTCGCCAACGGCAATTTTCAGTTGATTAACTGCCGCGCCGTTTTGCCCGACGGTTTGATGATTAACGTGCCGGACGCCGAAGCCGTGCCGGATTTGCGTCCGGTCGCCGCGCATTTTCACCCGGAACAAGAACGTTTGGGCGTTCACTTGGCGATTCCAGCGCGCAAAATGGGCGAAGCTAATTTTCAATCGAACGGCGCGAAAAACAATATCAATCTGCGCTATTTGCAGGAAGGCGCTCTCGTCAAAGACGAAACGAGCGGCGCGAACGAACAGCCGCTCGCTTATGCCAAATCGAATCTGCGCATTATTTTCGACGACGAGCTGCGCGACGGTTTTACGTCAATTAAAATCGCCGAATTGACGCGCACGCCGACCGGACAGCTGCAAATTTCCGACGAGTATATTCCGCCGATCTTAAAAGTTTCCGGCTCGGTCTGGCTCGTTAATATGCTGCGGCAGTTAGTTGAGATTCTGATTACGAAAAGCGGCAGTTTGGGCGAACAAAGACGCCAGCGCAACGCGTCGCTCGCCGATTTCACCACGTCGGAAGTCGCGATTTTCTGGCTGCTGCACACGATTAATTCTTCGATTCCGGCGATGGCGCATCATTTTCGCTCGCCGCTGCTTCATCCCGAAAAACTTTATCTGGAAATGGCGCAGATCGTCGGCAAATTGATGACGTTTTCGGTCGAACACCATCCGAAAGACATTATCAAATACGATCACGACGATCTTTATTTTACGTTTTACAATCTTTCGATGCAGCTCAAAGAACTGCTTGAAACCGTGATTCCGAGCCGCTGCGTGCCGATTCCGCTCGAAAAAACCAGAGATACTTTATACGTCGGACGCATCGAGGACGAGCGTTTATTAAAAGAAGCCGGATTTTATCTCGCGGTGCGCGCGCAGATGCCCGAATCGAAATTGATCGAAGGCGTGCCGCGCGTCGTCAAAATCGCTTCGCGCGACGTGATTGATTCGGTCATCGGCTCGGCGCTGCCCGGCGTCGTTTTGACGCACGCCAATCCGCCGCCCGCACCGATTCCGGCACGCGTCGGTTTTCGCTATTTTATGCTCGACACCATCGGACCGTACTGGAACGGAATCAAAGGCTCAAAAGTCATTTCTGTTTACGTGCCGAACGAAATTCCGGACGAAAAGTTAGAAATGTACGCGGTTAAGCCGTAAAAACGGTTTCAAGTTTCAGGTTTTCTAATTTGCTCTAAATTTTGAATTTTTTATTGATGAAAGAAAAATAAAATGGCGACGATTGAGAAATTTGAAGACCTGGAGGCTTGGAAGCTTTCGCGGGAAATCACAAAAGATGTTTACCGTCTTTGTAAAAATGAATTGTTCGCGCGGGATTACGGGTTGCGCGATCAGATTTGCCGGGCTTCGGTTTCAATTATGTCGAACATTGCCGAAGGCTTCGAGCGCGACGGCGGAAAGGAATTTATCAATTTTCTTTCAATAGCGAAGGGTTCGGCGGGCGAAGTTCGCGCACAGCTTTACATAGCCTTCGATCAAAATTATATTTCGGAAAGCGAATTCGATCACATTTACAAAAAAGTCATACAAAACAGCCGCGTCATCGCCGGTCTGATAAATTACTTAAAACAATCAGGCGTCAAAGGAATAAAGTACAAACAGTCAACCTGAAACCTGAAACCTGAAACTTGAAACACTGAACGTTATGAGCGAGAAAGCCAACAAAAATGATTTAGTCGCTTTTGCCGGACCGATTTTCGATTTGATTTTGCGTCTTAAAGCCGGAATCGTTGCGCCGTCAAACGCGCTGCGTCCGCAGGTTGCCGGATTGCTCGAAGAATTTGAAAAGCGCGCCGAGCGTTACCGTTTCAATCATAAAATCGTGCAGGTTGCCAAATTCGCGCTCGCCTCGTTTGTTGACGAAACGGTTTTGACCAACAATTTTCCGCTGCGCGACGAATGGGAAAAATATCCTTTGCAACTCGAATATTTCGGCGAACAGCTTGCCGGCAACAAATTTTTCGACAAACTTTCGGCAATGATCAAGCAAATCGAAACGACGCAGGACGCCGTTGAGATTTATTACGTTTGTATGCTGCTCGGTTTCAAAGGCAGATACGGCGTTTACGAGCAGGAAAAACTGCTTTCGATTATGCAGACGACGGCGAACGCGCTGGTCAAAGTCGGTAAAATCAAACCCGTCGAACTGTCGCCGAACTGGCTGGCGAACGATCAGCCCGCGCCGCCGGAAAAACAGGGAATGCCGATGTGGGCGAAAATCTCGGCGGGCGGCGCACTCGGTCTGGCGTTTATTATTTATTTTATAATGTTTACGATGTCGTCGAAATTCTTGCAGGACACGATTGATAAACTGCAGCTTTAGACATTTTGTTTGAAAGAATATTTTTCGTGCGCCGCCGATTGCATTAAATCATTAATTTAGTCGCGCTTTACCGAAAACAAACCTGATTTAACGCCGAAGCCAATCGGCGGATTGATACGGCAAAATTTGTTTTTCGCCCGTTCTAAATAGGTAGAAGTATGATGAATTCCTGGCAGGCAAATCAATTAAAATACGCGTTCGGACTCGGCGGATTGATGTCGTTTTACGGCATCGTCAGTATGACCGTTTGGATTTTCGGTTCAAAACTGGGCTTTACCGGCGTCACCGACCGAATCGTGATTATCGTGCTGATTTTGCTGACGATGCCGTTCGCCTTGGTCATCGGTTACGTTTCTTCGCGCCGCGCCAAGAAAAAAGAAGCCGCAGCGCTCGAAGCCGCGAATGCCGCGAACGAACCGAACGCAGTTGCGCAAGTCGCGCAAAAAACCGCCGCGCCTGTCGGCAATTTCGACGACCTCAATAAATCGGCAGAAGAAGTCGTTCAATTTTTGAAAAGCTCGAATTTGGGCGAAGGCGGCAAAGACGCCGTTTACGGTTTGCCGTGGTATGTCGTCGCCGGAACGCCGCGCGCCGGAAAATCGTCGCTCGTGTTAGGTTCAAATTTAAATTTTCAAACGCTGCCGAGCCAGCGGCAATCCGAGCAAAAATTCGTTCGCCCGACCGGAAACATTGATTGGCGCGTGACGAGCGACGCCGTGTTTATTGATACCGCCGGTCGTTATCAATCCGAAGGCGTTGACGCCGAAGAATGGTCGGCGATGCTCGAAGCCATTAAGAAATATCGCCCGAATCGCCCGCTCGACGGTTTTTTGCTTGCCGTCAACACCGAAAAAATCTTAAACGCAGACGAACGCGAAATCGAGGAAACCGCGAAAGTTCTGCGCGCGCGGCTCGACGATGCGATGCAGCGCATCAAAGTGCGTTTTCCGGTTTACCTCGTTTTTACCAACGCCGATTCCATCGAAGGATTTCGCGATTCTTTTTCGACTTCCAAAAACGAAGGGAAAACTTTGGTTTGGGGTTCGACGATTCCGCTCGAAAAGTCGGAAATCGCGGCGCAAATGTTCGACGGCGAATACGAGATTCTGCACAATTCGATTATGAAACGGCGATTGGTTCGGCTTTCCGCGCCGTTTCCGCCGGTTCGCCAGCTGCGAATTTTTAATTTTCCGCTGCATTTCGGTTCGGCGCGCCGCAAGCTGGGCGCATTTGTCGCCACGCTTTTTCGTCCGAATCCGTTTAGCGAAAATCCGTTTTTGCGCGGTTTTTATTTTACCGCCGCGCCGACGCGCGCGCGCGGTAACGGACAAGCGCCGCATCAGCCGCAAACCGTCGGCGAAACTTATTTTACCGAACGCCTTTTTCGCGATGTCGTGCTGCGCGACAAGGATTTAGTCCGAACTTTTCAGGAGCAGCGGCAGCGTCCGCCGATTTTAGGCTGGTTATTAACCGGGCTTGCGGCGTTTGCGATTCTATTTTTTCTCGTAATGGCGGGCGTTTCGCTTTTATCAAACAAACAATTGCTTGCCGACGCGGGCGAACGCGGCGAAAAGGTTTTGACGATTGTTAAATCGGACGCGGGAAAAAATCCGCTTGAGAAAAAAGAAGAAGACACGCGCCGCGAATTAAACGCGACTGAAGAT
>SXGU01006404.1_pt1 | contig 19882 bp, 17 predicted proteins | sample 3174531 | NCBI WGS metagenome assembly SXGU01 (sample SAMN11356863, study PRJNA531348) | freshwater metagenome | isolation source: freshwater sample F1-140 | place: China: Fuxian Lake, Yuxi | collected 2017-12-25 | reverse complement strand
GGCATCTATGGCGGGTCGGCGGGCGATTTTCTGCTCGGCCTGCTCGACCGCATCACGCTGCCCGTCATCGTTACGCTGCACACCGTCCTCGAGCGCCCGAGCGCCGAGGAACGCCGGGTGATGGAAGCCCTGCTGCGCCGCGCCGCGAAAGTGATCGTCATGGCGGCGACGAACCGTCCCGATGTATTGGATGCGGCACTCCTCAGGCCGGGTCGTTTCGATCGGCGCGTTTTCATCGACAAGCCCGATCTGACCGCACGAAAACTTATTTTGGAAGTCCATACCCGCAACAAGAAGATGGGCAAGAATATCGATCTCGAGGTCATTGCGAAACAGACGGTGGGCCTTACCGGTGCGGATCTTGAAAACATCATGAACGAAGCTGCGATCTTCGCGGCGAAGCACAAGATGAAAGTCGTCTCCCAGAGCGATATCGTCGAGGCGGTCGAGAAAGTCGCACTCGGACCCGAGAAGCGGTCGAGGAAGATCAACGAGAAGGAGAAGAAGATCACCGCCTATCACGAAGTCGGACATGCCATCGTCGGGCATTTGTGCGAGGAGTCCGATCCACTGCATAAGATTTCGATCATTTCGCGCGGGTTCGCGCTTGGCGTCACATGGTTCCTGCCGAAAGAGGATCAGTACACGACGACGAAGCAGAAATTCTTGGACGAGATCTGCGGACTGCTTGGCGGCAGAGCTGCCGAAGAAATTGTTTTCAAAGAAATCACAACCGGTGCAAGCAACGATATCGAACGCGCATCGGCAATCGCACGCTCGATGGCAATGCGTTATGGCATGGACGCCGAGGAACTCGGGATCGTCAGTTATGGCGAGCGTCAGGGCTCGGCGGCTCTCGGTGTCGATCTCGGAATGACGAGGAATTACTCCGAAGATGCAGCGAAGAAAATCGATGGATTTGTGCAGCGGACGATTGCAGCGCAGTACGTGCGAGCCAAAGGCTTTCTCGAAGCGAACCGCGCGAAGATGGAGACCATCGTCGAGAAGCTCTTGAAAGTTGAGACGATGAGCATCGAGGAATTCTTGGAGATTTTTGAGGGAAAGAAGAGGGAGAGGAAGGAGAAGGAGAAAATAGTCAGCGAGACGAACAAGTAGAGACGCAAAATTTTGCGTCTCTACAAACTCATGGATTCATTCATTGCTGCTCCTGTCGCTGATTTTTGTGGTATAATGATTGCCAATGCAGCCCCTCTCGCCTCTCGACGGTCGCTATGCATCCAAAGTCGATGCCTTGCGTCCGTTCTTCACTGAAGATGCGCTCATCAGAGCGAGGATCATGGTGGAGCTTCGCTATCTCATCGCTCTTGGAGAAGAGAAAGGTATTGCCGAGCTCAAGCCATTTTCAGACAAGGAAAAAGCAGCGATGAAGAAGATCGTAGAGTCCTTTGGAGAGAAAGAAGCGGATGCCGTTCGTGCGATCGAGAAGGCGACGAATCATGATGTGAAGGCCGTCGAATATTACCTTCGTGAACGCCTGCGAAAAGATCTGGGGAAAAACTTCAAGACCGAGTTCATTCACTTCGCGCTCACGAGTGAGGACGTCAATAATCTTGCGTACGGCTTCCTGATCAATGCCGCGCTTCGTGAAGTTCTTCTTCCGCAATTAGAAGAGGCGGTTTCGGCACTTGCTGGGATGGCTCAAGAGTATGCGGATATCGCGATGCTCAGCCTCACGCACGGACAGCCGGCAACGCCAACGACACTCGGGAAAGAGCTGATGGTTTTTGTTGGTCGCCTCGAGCGTCAGATCGAACAGCTTCATATGTTTGCCATGCAGGGAAAGTTCGGCGGAGCGGTTGGCAATTACTCGGCGCATCGCGCTGCGTATCCCGCAGTCGATTGGGAGTCTTTCGGAGCGCAGTTCGTCGCCTCTCTCGGCATGGAGCCACTGGAGCACACGACGCAGATCAATCCGCACGACGATATCGCAGAACTGAGTCATCATTTCATGCGGATGAATACGATTCTCCTTGGGCTCTGTCGTGACATGTGGATGTATATCTCGCGAGGAGTCTTCAAGCAGAACACGGTGAAAGGCGAGGTCGGGTCCTCGACGATGCCGCATAAGGTCAACCCTATCGATTTCGAGAATGCCGAGGGAAATTTGGGCCTCAGCAGCGCCCTCTTCGATCATTTCGCTCTGAAATTACCTGTGAGTCGTCTCCAGCGTGATCTCTCGGATTCGACCGTTCAGCGCAACATCGGTGTTGCTTTCGGGTATCACTCTCTCTCACTCGCTTCCCTGAAGAAGGGTTTGTCGAAACTCTCAGTCGATACAGCGATGCTCAAGACGGAATTGGAGGCACATCCGGAGGTACTCACCGAGATGGTGCAGACCGTGATGCGCAAGAACGGGATCAGCGATGCATACGAGCAGATGAAGGCGTTGTCGCGGGGCAAGAGCGTATCTCTCGCTGAGCTGCATGCATTTGTGAAAGGTCTGAAGATTGATGCGGTCGACAAAAAGCATCTCCTCAGGCTGCTCGGTGCCCGGTAGAGTCGAAAAAAGTGACTTGGATTGACATTCCCTAGGAGTATTTTTTAAGTGGTAAATCAGTGCTAAAATATTTGGCACATATTTTCGTACGCGTTACGAAAATTCTATGGAACCCCCTCCTATTTCCATCGCAAGAAAACCTGCAACCTCCGTGCTCGATGTCATGGAAAAGTTGAAGGACGCCATCTGGAGCAAGCGACCTATTCTCGGCGAGATCATGCAGAAGCATGGGGCAAAACTCCTCTCCCGCTACAGCGAGGATTTCATGGACGTCAATCCCGCCCCCGGGCTGGATGAGAGGAAGCCGGAGCTGATTGCGATGGTAGAGGAGCTCGTGACCGGAAGGCTTGGGTCCATCGTCGGTCGCGAAGTCGCAAGGCAACTCACCAAGCTTCCCCTTGTCTCGACGGCCGATCATCATTCCATCAATCAGCATCCGTTCTTTTTGAATGCGGAGATCATCTCCGGCATCCCGCTCTACGAGCATCCCGATCCGGAAATTTCCTACATGATTTCCTTCTCGTTCTCGAGCGTATCGGTGAACAATCAGTCCGGTTTTCCCCGCGGCATCCTTTTCAACGGAGGCATCAACGGGTCCAGTAACTTGATCAAACTTCCGATTCTCGCCGACAAACATAAGATGTCCATGGTCTACGGCTGCAAGCCGTATACGCGTGAAGACCTTACGAAGGCCGAGAATGAGATTCTAAAGAAGCAGCGGGCGGGAATACTGGCTCCCGGTAAAGCGGAGCAGGTTCTCTCCCTCATGGAAGAATTGCTCGGGAATGACCTCGTCTTGAGTGCGAGTAATTTCTGTTCGCAGCTCACGCGTATCAACTATTCTTACTGGCCGAGACTGTTTCATGGACCGAACGGGCAAAAGGCGGTTCGCAAGGCTCCGGATCTCATCTATCTTGATATCGAGACCCTCACGACGCAGACCTTGCTTCGGCATCATCTTCACAATACAAGTTCACTTCTCCATCGCATTCTGTTCGATGCATCGCTTCGAATCCTCCTCCTGAAGCATTTTGAGGGAATTCCCGGTGCGTTCTCCACTGCAGGAGACTGGGGAACATTTCTTTTCTGGGGCTTCGACGACAAAGCGCATCGCGTGCGGCTCTTCCCGGAAGGGGACAGGCTCGTCTCGAAGGACGGCCTGATTTCGATCGAGCTGACACCCGAGAGTATCGAGCAGTCTCTGCGTTCAAAGAAGATTCTCCCGAGCATGCTGAGTTGCTATCTGATGGTGTCTCTGTACTACGGCATGAAGTGCCTCGGAGGTTTTTGCCAGGTGCATGATCTTACGCTCAGCAAAGAAGCGTGGATTAAATTTCTCATCGAGATCGGAGAGCAGTCCGAAGCGAACGCCGTGGCCCCCGTCCAAACCAAAGAGCTTGGCGGGGATGGTCTCGTGCTTGCTTACATTAAAACGGCGACCGGCTCCACCGTGCCCGCCACGGGTTTCGACATGCTGTTGGATGAGGGAGACACGGGCTTCGATCATTATGTCGCTCTCAGCAAGCGCGTCACGCTCGACGAGATGATGGCTCCGATGCTGCCGGAGATGTACACCGTGCTCCATCCGGAGCTGCAGCGCGACCCCGCATTGCTTTCGGTCACACCCGAACAGATATTCGAAGCGACCGGTCTCCGGAGTAAGTTGACAGCGTGATGATGGCTTGCCATGAGAGAGTCCCGCTTCGGCGGGACGAATCGAATGGTGCCCAGGAGAGGACTCGAACCACCACGGGATTGCTCCCGCTACCACCTCAAGGTAGTGCGTCTGCCATTTCGCCACCTGGGCAAGGAATGATGCCGCAGGAATGTACCAGAACCGGATCCAGTGCGCACGCTGAAGAGCGTTCATTTGACTATTACTAAAAATGAAGTATAATATCTTAAGCGTCTGTTTTGTTCTCTCAATCCACCAGAGGAGGTGCTCTATGTCTCAACCACGAGACACAATGCTCGCTGCAAACGCTTTCGATGACGACACATGGCTCAGTGAGCCGCCCGCGGATGATCCTTCATACGCAGACGAGGGGCTTGCAGATGAGCCGCCGCCAAACACTTCTCAGGACAACGCGGCCTCTGCCGCGATGGTCCGAGTCTGGTGTAGCGGTTTGTGCCTGGCGATTGCTGTCATCGTCAGCATCGCTTTCGTCGTCAAATGGTTAGGTCAGTAGCCTCCTCCTTCCGGAGGCAGTCGCACTCAGGAGTCCGCCCTCTGGCGGACTCCTATTTTTGCTATGCTCTCTCCATGATCTTCTGCATCAATGGGACATTTGTTTCTGCAAAGAAGGCAACCCTCTCCGTTCTGGATAACGGGTTTCTCTATGCCGACGGTTTCTACGATACGCTTCGAGTCTACGATGGCGTGCTGTTCGAGCTGCCTCTTCACTTGAGGAGAATCGCCGCATCGGCGGAAGTGATGGATATTTCTTTGTCTTGGGGACTTCGGAACATCGGCAAGTGGCTTTCGGAGATCCTGCGTCGAAATTCTCTTTCCGATGCGCGTGTTCGTATCACCGTAACCCGCGGAGTACAGGGCAGGGATTTTTCGCGTGCACGCAAGCCGACGATCGTCATCACCTGTGAGAAGTTACATCTGACGAAGGGTCCTTCGAAGGGAGTGTCTGCCTGCACGATGCTCCTCGAGAGGCCGCTTCCTTCCATCAAGACGCTTGGTCTTCAGCATCTTGTGCTTGCAGCGCATGAGGCAAAGAGAAGAGAAGTCAGCGAGGTCATCGGAGTCGATGCGCTGGGCTTCGTTCGCGAAGGTGTCACGAGCAATGTGTTCGTCGTACGCAACGGTCGCCTGCTGACACCGAAGAATCGCATTCTTTGCGGACTCACGCGCAGTTTGATCCTGAAGCTTGCACGCAAGATGGGAATCAAGGCAACGATTCGGGACTTCAAGCGCTCGCTGCTTCCATCGAGCGATGAGGTGTTTCTCTGCAATCGTGTCCGTGAAATCGTTCCGATCGTCCGTATCAACGGGAAAAAAATGGGGAACGGTCGAGTGGGTCCGATCACGAGGAGACTGATCGCTTCGTACGGCGAAGCGGTGCGGAATTTCATTGAGAAGAATTGATTTTTCTGCTACAATAAGACGAAAAACAAATACTCATCTCCATGTCGGATTCCGGTGAAATTTCGGCTGAACGCTTAAAAACGGTGCTCCGTGCCGAGCAGGCACTGGGGACGGATATCGTGGGCGAGCTTCCGCATACCGACATGACGGATCTCAGCTCCGGAGAAGAGAGAATCGTCGAGATGCCGGTTTCCGTCTTCAGCTTCGGCGGAGCCGCTGCGAGGTTTCCACTCTTCAAGCTCTCGCTTATTGTCATTCTTGGCGGAGCGATGTTCGTATTTGACTACACGTCGATCGAGCGAGAGATGCCATCGGTCCCCCTCTCAGAGCAGACCTATCATGCAGCCGCAGGAGAGCCGAAAACGGGCGAAGAAGAACTCCTGATCGCTGTCGATTCCGGCGCAGTCGCAGTGCCTGCAGTCACAGGATCGGGGGAAGTGTCACTCTCGACATTCCCCGTTTTGGAGGAAACTCGCGGCGACAACAAAGCGGGAGTGTTTCTCACGGCAAGAAGCATTGCAGACGAAGATTATTTGCTGCATACCATCGACGAGCTCCTTGCTGCGAGCGGATCCGCACTCGTGTTCGATGTGAAGGGGGGACACGTGTTCTTTCATTCGGCGGCGCCGATGGCAAATGAAATCGGCCTCGTAAAATCTTTGTATGAGCTTCCTGCCATCCTCGCGCTCGCAAAGGAGAAGGGCCTCTATACGATCGGTCGTTTCGTTGCCATTCGAGACGGTGCATTCACCGCAAAGATGCCGCAGACGCCCATCAAGCACCCTAGGACTGGCAGAGCGCTCAGTCATGAGTGGATCGATCCCGCGAACGAAACCGCAATTGCGTACAATATGGAAATTCTCTGCGAGATTGCGGGTATGGGTATCGACGAGATCAATCTGGATTACATTCGCTTCTCCACCGAGGACTTCGGAGAGCTGAAGGTGTTTTCGGGAAAAGAAAAAGCAGATCGAGTCGAGACCTTCATTCGAGCCGCACGCGAGACCATCGATCGGTGCGGACCCCGCACCAAGCTCGGGCTCTCAACCTTTGCAATTCTCGGGTGGCAGTACGACATCAACGTGGAGACGCTCGGTCAGGACGTCGCCCGCTTCGCACCACTCGTCGACATCATCTCCCCTATGGCGTATCCGGCAACGTTCTCGCCGCATGCGTACTACGATCCTCGGACGGATTCGGGGAGCCGCATGTACTTCCTCGTCCATCGAACGCTCACGGGATATCAGGAATTGCTTGGGCCGGAACACAGCAAGAAGCTCCGTCCGTGGATTCAGGGATACGGAGTGACGAAGAAGAACATGGAAGATCAGATGAAGGCGGTCTTCGATGCAGGTCTCTGCGGTTTCACCGTCTGGAGTGCGAACAATGCCTACGGACCGACGTACGCGGCGATGAAAAGTGATACGGCAAGGCCGGAGAGGTGCCGTTCATAGAGGTGATTTTTGCTGTACCATTTGGGTATGCGTCAGTACCTCGATCTGCTTCAGCACGTCCTTGACCACAGTACGAAGAAAGATGACCGGACGGGAACGGGAACGCTCTCTTGTTTCGGCTATCAAATGCGGTTCGATCTTCAGAAAGGTTTTCCACTGCTCACCACGAAGAAGGTGCATACGAAGTCGATCATTCATGAGCTTCTGTGGTTCCTGAAAGGGGAGACGAATATCAAGTACCTGAAGGACAACGGTGTCACCATTTGGGATGAGTGGGCGGATAAAGACGGCAATCTTGGGCCTGTGTACGGGTCGCAGTGGAGGAGTTGGCAAGGGGCGGATGGGAAGACATATGACCAGATAACAAGTGTGATTGAGCAGATAAAAAAGAATCCGAATTCGAGGCGCTTGATTGTTTCTGCTTGGAACGTTCCGTTCATCGACAAAATGGCGCTGCCTCCGTGTCATTGCTTCTTCCAGTTCTATGTCGCAGACGGTCGGCTCTCGTGTCAGCTGTATCAGCGCAGCGCGGACATCTTTCTCGGCGTGCAGTTCAATATCGCTTCCTCTGCTCTGCTCACGCACATGGTTGCGCAGGTGACGGGGCTTGAGGCGGGGGAGTTCGTGCACACACTCGGCGATGCACATCTCTATCTGAATCATCTGGAGCAGACGAAGCTGCAGCTCTCGAGAGAGCCGAGAAAGTTACCAAGCTTGAAATTGAATACGGAGAGGAAGAACATTTTTGATTTTGCGTATGACGATATTTCTCTTGAGGGATACGAGCCGCACGAAGCGATCAAGGCGCCGATAGCAGTATAATTCTTTGTTCTTTTGTCGCGACAAAAGAACCAAAAACGCTGCGCGCCAATACCCGCCAGCAGACCCCCGCCGGTGGCGCGCGCCTGCCCTTGGTTCGGGTTTTAGAAGTCTTGAAAATGGATGCTAAGCTGTCACCATGATCCTCTCGCTGATCGTCGCCGCCTCCGATAACGATGTTATAGGGAAGAACAACAAGCTACCGTGGCATTTGCCGGATGATCTGAAGAGGTTCAAGGCACTGACGAAAGGGCATCCCATTATCATGGGCAGAAAAACATTTGAATCCATTGGTCGGGTTTTGCCCGATCGACTCAATATTGTCGTCTCGCAAACTCTCGAAGTTGCACCTGTGGGTACGCAGCTTGCGAATTCTTTGAGTGCTGCTTTGGAGTTCGCGAAAGGCAACGATGAAGCATTCATCATCGGAGGATCGCAGCTCTTTCAGATGAGTGCTCCGCTTGCGGATCGACTCTATCTCACGCGCGTGCATGCGACGATCGATGGAGATGTCTTTCTTCCGCTGATCGATTTTTCCTCATGGAAAGAAATGTCCAGAGAGGAACATCCGAAAGATTCTGAACATGAATTTTCATTCACGTACATCAACTACGAGCGGACAAAATAATTTCCTGAAAAATTTTTCTAGCATTGCAGAGGAGCACCTGCTACATTCTGCGCTATGAGAAAAGTTGTGTTTGCGGGAAAGATCCTCGTCATCGGTGCCGGAGGCGTCTCCAGATGCGTTCTGCCGCTCCTCCTGAAGCACCTCAGCATGCCGACGGAGAACATCACGGTGATCGATATGGCGGACTGCAGAGAGGCGCTCAGCACCGTCCTCGTCGAAGGGGTGCAGTTCATTCGTGAACGCATCATGCAGGAGACGTACGCGGAGCAGCTTGGTAAATACGTGACTGCGGGAGACATGATCATCGATCTTGCGTGGAACATCGATACCGTCGAACTTTTGACATGGTGTCACGAGCACGGAGTCACGTACGTGAATACGTCCACCGAGCTCTGGGATCCGTACCAGAAGACTGCGAAAGTCACCGATCGCACGCTCTATGTTCGTCATATGGCGATCCGCAAGATGATTGCAGGCTGGAAGACGAAGGGTCCGACGGCGATTCTCGAACACGGTGCGAACCCCGGTTTGGTTTCCCACTTCACGAAGATGGGACTTCTCGACATCGCCAAGAAAGTGATCGGCAAGAAGGGGAAAAATGCCCCGACTGCAGCGATAACGAACGGGAACGGTGCGCAGAAGGAGGCGATCGAGCGTGCGGTGGAATCGCAGTCGTTCAATACGCTGGCGCAACTGCTCGGTGTGAAGGTCATTCACATCAGCGAGATCGACACGCAGATCAGCAACGAGCCGAATACGTACGATGAATTCCTGAACACATGGAGCGTCGAAGGATTCTTCGAAGAGGGGACGTCTCCCGCCGAGATCGGCTGGGGCACCCATGAACAGGTGTTGCCCCCCGATGCGCATCAGCATGAGACGGGACCGCAGAATCAGATCTGTTTGTCGCGTTTCGGCATCAACACGTTCGTGCGTTCCCGCGTACCGAGCGGAGAAATTCTCGGCATGGTCGTCCGTCACGGCGAAGCGTTCACGATGTCCGATGCACTGACGGTCTGGGACAAAGAAAAGCCTATCTATCGTCCGACGGTGCACTACGCGTACTCACCCTGCCTTGCCGCCATCTCTTCTCTCCATGCGCTTCGGGCGAATCATTATAAGATGCAGGCAAAGTTCAGGATCATGAATGACGATATCGTGAGCGGCACCGACGAACTCGGGGTCCTCATCATGGGTCACGAGTTCAAGTCGTGGTGGACGGGAAGCATCCTCGGCATCGAGGAATCCAACAAGCTCGTGCCGGGACAGAATGCAACGACGTTGCAGGTTGCGGCTGCCGTTCTCGGTGCTGTGATCTGGATGATCAAAAATCCCAAAGAGGGTGTGCTGGTTCCGGATCAGCTGCCGCATACCGAGATCCTGAAGGTTGCAGCACCCTATCTTGGTGATGTCGTCTCCATCCCGCTCGATTGGTATCCGAACGATTTCAACGCAGTGGAATCCTCGGAGCAAGGCGCGCCGTTCGTCAACGACGCGTCGGCGTGGCAGTTCAACCGATTTCTTTGGAAATTCTAAGGAACTTCTGAAAAATGCAGCCTGCTTCGTCACGATTCGAGACGCACTGAGGTGCTCCTCACCGTGACAGGTCTTTTCATTGTCATGCTGAGGAGCGCTTGCATCAGCAAGCGCGTCTCGAAGCATGTCTTTCATTCACTACAAACTACTTCCAGCAGCTGCAACAACTTTTTTTATTCGGGTCTTTGGCCTATGAGTGGGCTTGAAAGTCTTTAAATGACGAGTTGAGGGTGAAAGTACTGAAGAATTTTATTGCGCTCCACTCTATTGTCATTACAATTCATCTACTCTTTTTTTCCAAACAGCTTTCCATGACGAACATGCAGATCGATCCGAAGAGTGACGAGCCTCCGCCTCGTAAGGCGTCGTATGCCGATGCCTACAATCCACACACATTTCAAAACGTCGGTCATAGGATCATCGATATGGTTTCGAAGTATCTTGGTCGTGCCACAGGCAGAGCGGCGGATTTGCCGGTCTATCCACCCGTGACGCCGGATATGCTCCTTCGGGAGTGGGGACCGCTTTCGAATGCGAAGGGAGGGACTCCGGATGATTTTTTTGCGATGATGGAACGCTTCCTCATGCAGTGCAATCATTTGCACAGTCCCAAATACATGGGGCATCAGAATGCCGTTCCCCTGCCGCTTTCGGTCTTTTCGGATATGATCAGTTCGCTTCTGAATAACTGTGCGGCGGTCTTCGACATGGGCCCCGTGGAAACGGTCGTCGAGAAGCGCATCGTCGATTGGATGTGTGAAAAAATCGGTTTCAAGTCCGGAGGAGGATTTCTGACGTCCGGTGGCACGCTTGGGAACTTCACGGCACTCCTTGCGGCTCGCCAGGTGATGGGAATGCGTTACGGTTTCGATGTCTGGAAGGAGGGACTCGAGGAGCATACGAATCTCGCTATTCTCACGTCCGATCAGTCCCATTACTCCATTCGCCGCCCGATGCAGATGATGGGCCTCGGCAAGGAGAGCGTAGTCATCGTGCCGACGAACAAAGATTTCCAAGTCACGAGGGACGCAGTCGAGCGTTCCTACGCCGAGGCGGTGGCACAGGGCAAGCAGGTCATCGCCTTCGCAGCCAGCAGTTGCAATACCGGCCCCGGAACATTCGACGATCTCGTCATGCTCTCCGAGTTCTGCAGGGCCAAGGGTCTCTGGCTCCACGTCGATGCCGCTCATGGAGGACCGGCTCTGCTTTCCCCCAAATACCGACACTTCCTCAAGGGCATCGAGCATGCCGATTCGGTCGTATGGGACTTCCATAAGATGATGATGGTGCCGGGTCTTGCCACTGCAGTGCTCTTCCGTGAGCACAAGGATTCCTATCAGGCGATGCGTCAGGACGCGGAGTACCTCTATGCCAATCGTCCCGATATCGAGGCGGATTGGTATACGCTTTGCAAGCGTACCCTCGAGTGCACGAAGATTTCGATGGGTGTGAAGTTTTACTCCATGATGTCTCTTTACGGAGAGGAGTTCTTTGCGAACCATGTCACGGATGCATTCGATCTCGCTCAGTGGTTTGCAGATCGCACGAGAAACGATCCGGAGCTGGAGCTTGGTGTCGAGCCCCAGAGCAACATCGTCTGCTTCCGCTACGTTCCTCATGCGAGGACGATGGACGATCTCAACGCACTACAGTCGCAGATCCGCGCCGCCGTCGTCGAATCAGGACGGTTCTACATTGTGCAGACGACTCTGCCGACAGGTGTCTATCTGCGCCTATCGCTCATGAATCCGCTGACGAACAAGGAAGATCTCGAGCAGCTGATCGTCGCGGTGAAAGCGGCGGGGATCAAGCTTACGAAGCCGAAGACAGCGTTGCCATCGGTGCGAGCGAAGGAGAAATCCGGAGCATGCGCGGCAGCGCGACGAACGCGATAACGGTTTGGTGATACTTCGCCATCGTGCTTTTCTTAGCTTTCTTTCATTGTTTCTTCGATGTGGTCCGACTTCACATCATTCTTCAATGTCGTATTTTTCGCATTTGTTGATACTGATCATATGGAAAACAATCGTGCACCATCATCGGCACTGGAAGAACTCGGAGGAGCAGAGATCGCTGACACGCTCTATGAGCACAAGCTTGCGGAAGCCAAAACCATAGGCGATGTCCGAAGGGAGGTGCAGGGTCTCCTTAATGAGGTCGGTTCAGAGGGGAAGATCGGGGAGCGGATGCAGCAGATCAGTTCGTCCGTGGATCAGGCGACCGAATCGGGTGCCCATGACGACATCGCGATTGCAGCTGATCTTGGGAGTGGCGTTCTTGGCCAGAACAAGCTTGGCGTTAAGGAATCCGTACTGCGAAGGGATCAACTGGATCCTGACCGGATCACCGCACATACGCGTGAGACGATGGATACGGTCTTGCATGAAAACAGCGAGAGCCTCGGCCATGCAGGGCAGGATCCGAATGCAGTCGGCACGCTTTCGATCATCGATGCAAGGGGCAAGCGCCATGACCCCAGGACGGTTATCGAAGGAGAGGTTGTATCAGGAGTGTCACATCAGTTAGGACGTCGTCGTGCGGGTTTGCCGAGGCGGACGTATCTCGAGGGTGCCGATCTCGTCGAGGAGATCGGTTCTGAGCGAGTCAGAAGCTATGTTCGAAAGGGAGGAGCGAATGTCGGCAGCCATCTGCAGCAGGAAGTCTGGAGGAAACAGCCTGGGATCAGCTTCGATGAGATGATGGCGCAGGGCAGTGCCGTCGGCATGACGGAGGCGCAGATTCGAAGAGCGGCAGAAGAGCAGGGAAAACTGCCGGAGGGGCAGGAGGCAGGCGTTGCACTTGCGGCGTAGTCATCCTTCGAGACGCACTCGCTGAGGCTCGCGCTCCTCAGGATGACAGCTCATCATCCTTGTAAAGGACTGTCATGGTGAGGAGCCCCGCCGCCGCGGGGCGTCTCGAACCATGACTTACCGTATCAAATCCAAAAATTCTTGCCTCGTCCTCGCATCCCGCTTGAATGTTCCTGCGACGGAGCTCGTTACGGCGATCGAATGCTGCTTCTCGACCCCGCGCATCATCATGCAAAAATGGCTTGCCTCGATGACGACGCCGATGCCGATGGGCTTCAGAACCGATTGCAACGCATCGCAGATCTCCTGACCGAGGCGCTCCTGTGTTTGCAGTCGGCGCGCGTACATGTCGATGATCCGTGGGATCTTGCTGAGGCCGATCACATGCTTGCTCGGGATGTACCCGACATGCACTTTTCCCGAGAAGGGGAGGAGGTGGTGCTCGCAGAGTGAGTAGCACTCGATGTCTTTCACGATGATCATCCCGTCGGTATCGGCCGGAAACAGCGCGTCGTTGACGATTATCTTCAAGTTTTGATCGTACCCCGATGTCAGAAACTTCATGGCTTCATTGCAACGCTTCGGCGTGCGCTTCAGTCCGGGTCGACTGATATCTTCGCCGATCTTTTTGAGAAGTGTTTTGTAGAGGGATTCCATGAGGGAGGTATTCTATCATGATTCTTTTTACTTTTTTGGATGTTGTATTACAGCATCCCCAAGGGATGGCGTGCGCCACCGGTGGGGGTCTGCTGGGGGGAATTGGCGCACGCGTTTTCTTTCGCCCTTTCTTTTTCGCGCAAAAAGAAAGGGCAATGAGAAAAATTTACAAAGAAAAATCAATCTTCCTACACTCTTGTCCTTCCACTTCCTTCCAATACGATCGTAACTTCCGATCAAACCCCGGATGGACGAGGTCGCCGGCACCCAGCTCGAGGAGCGGCTCCAGAACGAATCGGCGTGCATGCAGACGCAGGTGAGGGATTGTCAGTTCGTCTTCCAGTCGTATTTCGTCGCCGTGGAGCAGAAGATCCAAGTCGATTGTGCGGGGCCCGAACCGAACGGGAGGTTTTTTCTTGAGCTTCTTCTCGATTGCCTGCAACTTTTTTAAGACCTGCTCCGGCGTGAGCTTCGTCTCAAACATCGCGACGGCATTCAGAAATGCATCTTGTTCCTCCAGTTCAAGAGGTTCCGACCTGTAGACCGAGGAGAAACGGACTGTTGCGAATGCTTTTCGTAGCATTGCCGCAGCAGCCCTCAGATTTGCCTCAGGATCGATGTTCGAGCCCAGAGCGACGTAGACGGTGTCTATGGGCGTTGGATCGTAACAGAGGCCGATTCAAGAGGCAGCAGAGGTTTCTTCGTGACCGTGATGCGTACGCCTCCCTGCGGCTTGAATTTTTGCAAGATTACAGAGGCGGCATCTTCGGCAAATCGTTCGATTGTTTTTCGCTCGGTGCGCGCAAGAGAGACAACTTCTTCTGTGATCTCTGCGTAATCAATTCCTTTCTCCAGCGCATCACTTTTTGCAGTGGACTGAAGCGAATGAAAAAGTTCGATCGTGACGAGCACTTCCTGCGCGGCTCTTCGTTCATCATCAGGAACACCGATATGGGTCCGGACAGAGATATTCTTGAGCAGGATGGAGTCCATGAGTAGTTTCAGTTACATGGGTACGCGGGTATCAACCCGCTCCCGATGAAAAATTATAGACTATTAATGGGGAGCGCGATGCTTCGCGCGTTGTAAGGAGATGAGCATCTCTCTACTCGCTCTTCTTCACCCCGAACAGCTCCAGTCTCTCGGCAAGAGGAGACATGGCGATCTTGCGGCAGAGGTAGCGCGAGACGACGATGGCGGTGAAGAGAGAAATGAAGATACCCATCATCAGTGTCACGGCGAACCCGCGGATGATGCTGGTGCCGATCGTGAAGAGGATCATGCAGGTGATGAGCGTGGAGGTATTGCCGTCTCGCACGCTCGGCCATGCTTTCTGGAAGCCCGTTTCCACGGCTGTCTTGAGCATCTTCCCTTTTCGCAATTCTTCCTTCACACGCTCGAAGGCGAGGATATTCGCGTCGACTGCCATGCCCATACTGAGGATGATGCCTGCGATACCCGCAAGCGACAGCACGACGTACTGGTTCGAGATCAGTCCGATCGGAAGCTTCATCGATGCGATCACGAGGATCACGTAGAAGACCAGCGCCATGCTTGCGAGCACGCCGAGCACGCGATAGATCAGAATCAGGAAGAAGCAGAGGATGAAGAGTCCGACTGCGGCAGCCGTCACCGACTGTTTGAGAGCGTTGCTGCCAAGAGTCGCTTCGATGGTGCTCTGTCCCGAGAGGTAGATGGGTGCGGGGATGGCACCGGTATTCAGATCCTGCGCAAGATCCTGCGCTTCCTTGATGTCACGGCTTCCCGTAATCACGGCATTGCCTCCGATGATTTCATTCTGGACCGTGGGTGCGGAGACCAGTTCGCCTCCGACGAAGATGGCAATGGGCTTGCCGATGTTGCGCTTCGTGAGCTCCTGGAAGAGCCTTCCTCCTTCTTCATCGAATTGGATCTGGACAACGGGGATGTTGGTCACCGGGTCGAAGGTCACCGATGCGGAGCGGAATCTGCGCCCGTTCAAGTCTGTGTCTCTCCAACCTGTGGGCTCCAGCGAGAAGAAGATACTGCGGATGACGATCTGGTTCTCCATGCGCTTCACCTCACCCTTCTCCACCTTCGCGATAAGCTCTTTCGCCAGTTCGATGTCACCCTTGAAGGTGAGCAGCGCATAACTGACTTTTGCCGGAGTGCTGGCTGCAGCTTTGTCCGCTTTGATGATGTGGTACCCGAACGTCGTCTCGACGATCTCGCTCAGCTGTCCCTGCGCCAAGGCGAAGGCAGCTGTCTCGAACGGTTCCACCATTTGCCCACGCTGGATAACGCCGAGAGAGCCCGCAAGCTTCTTCGAGGGTCCGTCGGAGACTTTCTTTGCGAGTGTTTGGAAGTTTGCGCCACTCGTCAGTTGCTTCTGGATGCTCTCGATCTGCGTCTTCGCCTCTTCCTTCGTTCTCGTTACTGTTGGATCTGCCCGGTCGGCACCCTTGTACTGGATGAGAATATGGCTGGCAGTCATCTGCTCCGTTCCTTCGACTCTTCCGGAGAGGAAGACGATGCCCGCCTTTCCATCGGGAAGCGTGACGGTTTCCTCGGATCCGATCGTCATTGTCTGCAGCAGAGACACAACTTCCTTCGGGGCTTCGGTGATGTCGGCTGCATCGCGTTTGACGACGTTGCCTTCCGTGAGAGTGCGTGCAAGTTCGTCGTACGCCTCCCGAGGATCTTGCAGCTGCCTTTCAGCAGGAGCCGGGTCCGTGATCAGCTTTGTGAGATAGATGCCTTTGATGTCTCGGACAATCTGCTGCCCGTTCTCATCTTGCCCCGTCGACTGGATGATGGCTTCCGTTTTCAGAACCGGATCCGACGCCTTGCGCTTGGCAAGGACCTCCAGGCCTTTCGGCAGACTGCTGATGAAGAGGGGTCTTGCATCGAAATATGTGACACCGAGCATCGAACTTAAGTCCTGTCCGTAGACTTGGAGATTTCCCGTTCCCGTTGTGACGGCACGGTAGACCTGCTCGGCTTTTCCTCTCATCTTGTTTTCAAATTCAAGCGTGGCACCGCTGAATTGCTCCTTAAATTCAAGCTGGATCGTCTTGCCGACGGTTGCGATGCACTTGTCGACGTCGATGATGCCGGGGCACTCCACGAGGAGATGCTTCTCGTTGCCGAAATAGGATGGCGTGATCGTCGCTTCGCTGACACCAAGGCCGTTGATGCGACGCTCGAGGACGGTGCGGATCGCCTCCACGAGCAGCGCATGTTGCTTCTCCACATTCTGCAATTCAAATTGCTTCGCTGTGACCTCCTTGGCTTTTTCCTCTCCTTTCAGGGCGGCGATTTCTTTCTTCAGTTCTTCCTTGCGCGCGATGATTTCATCTTCCGAAATGCGAAAGTCCAATTGTGTTCCTCCTGCAAGATCCAGTCCGAGATGAACGGATTGCTTGAGCAAGCTCGGGAAGTTGGTTTTCCAGGAATCCGGCAGTGCGACGAGCGCGCAGAATATTCCCGCAACAATGGTGACGGTGGGCCAGAACGAGGAGCGTTGATCGGAGGAAGCCATGAGAGAGGAGAAAGGGAGAGGGGAAGTTCGGAGACGGAGTGTAGTACAAATATTCTATCAGCGCATCGCTTACGGATTCGTGAAGTTGACGAGCAGTCCCATATTCACGTCGTCCGCGAACACTTCGGCGATGCTTGCCGACGGCGCGCCGCCGATCGCGATGGTGTCACCGATATTGGGATCGGTGATCGTAAATGTCGACATGAGCTGGCTGCGCACGAAGATGCCGATATTCTTGCCGACATTCTCCCGGAAGATCGATTGGATCACCGTTCGTCCCTGCTCCGTAAACTGCAGTTCAATTGCAACTCTTCCCGTGTTTTTGTTGCCGACAGCCTGGACCCAGCTGAGGCTCGATCCGGTGAAGGCCGTGGGGATCCATTCGCTCGGCAGAGTTTCATCTTTGACGTTTCCCTCCTTCTCCTTTTCGATGCGGATGTCGAAGGTGAACTCCTCGGAGAGAATTGCCTCCATCTTCTCCGCTGCCTCCGCATCGGGGAGTTCCAGCGTCAGTGTTGCGGTTTTCGCACTCGTCGGAACGACGCTTGCTCGCGCATTTTTCAGCTTCAGAGCGGCAAAACGCCTCTCCATTACTTTCTCAGTAGCCTGAAGAATCGTCATCACCTTTGCGGAATCGGCAACGCGGATATGCATCGTTTTTACGACGGTGGCGGATCCTCCGCAGGCGGAGAGCATCAGGGCAACGCCGAAGACAAGCAGACTGTTCCTTTTCATGTGCGGGGAAGTGTAGCTTTGGCACAAAAAGAGTGCAAAGGGAATGATGGAGGTAGAGACGCGCAAATCGTCTGTCTCTAGCGTTGTCGCAATTCCGTTCCCGCCCGCAGCATCTGGTCGGTCAGATCCACGCCTTCCAGATAACATCCTTCATCGATGATGCAACGCTCGAGTACGCAGTCTGAGATCGTGGAATTTCCAAAAACAATACAATCCGTGAGAACGCTTTTCTCGATCTTCACTTTTGGCCCGATCGAGTTGCTGCCTTTCAGGCTGGAATCAGGGCTGATTGCTGAAGATGCATCGCACAGCGTTTTTCCATCGACGATCTCTTGGTGCAGGTGAAGATACGATTCAAATGAGCCGATGTCGTGCCATGGTTCAGTGAAGATGAAACTATCAACGTGCATACCGCGCCGGAGAAACTCCTCGAACACGCCGCCGACGTTATCAGGATGTTTCTTGGCATGCTCTTTCAGGACCGACAGCGAGCTCTTTGGCAGCCACCACCATCCCGTCGATACGAACGTGGATTTCGGTTTGAGAGGCTTCTCTTCAAAGGACGTGACACGACCCCCACCCCTAATCCCTCCCCCGAGGGGGGAGGGGGACTCTTCAATGATCACCGTCCCGAACTGCTTTGCTCGCTCCGTGTCACCGATATCATGGATCGCAATCAGCGGACTGCTTTTTGCCGCACCAAGGAATGTTTCCATCGGGCATCCGACGTAATTGTCTCCGGCGATGAGGAGCAGATCATCGTCGATTTTCTCTTCCGTAAGCCACTTCGATACGGCTCCGAGTGCCCCGAGCTTCTCTCCTTCATGACCGGCATCTTCGATGGCGACGGCGATCGTTCGATCACGTATTGTCTTCGCCCATGCCTTCATATCCTCTGCAAACACCGCATTCGTGCTCACGGTGATTGGGATGTCTTTCGGCACACTCTCGACGACGTAACTGAGAAGCGGTTTTCCCGCGAGTGGCAGAAGCGGTTTCGCTCTCCTCTCACTCAAAGGCCAGAGACGTGTAGCGAAGCCACCGGCGAGGATGAAAGCTTTCATGGGAATAGCGTAGCATTATTTTCTTCGAGCACAGCCCTCACTCCGCCCTGCGGGGCACCTCTCTCCATCTGCTGGAGAGAGGAGGACTTGTATGGAGAGATGCTCGGGCTCCCCCTTCTCCGGCAGACGGAGAAGGGGTCAGGGGATGAGGGCCGTTCATCCGACGGTAATCATCGTCTGTCCCTCAATCACGTCCATCGACTGATTCCCGCTGCTTCCGATGACCGACGGCAGGAGCATGTAGGTCATCTTGTGCTGTCTGCACACGCTCATGAGGTTGGTCGTATGTTCGAGATTGCTGCATTGCACCAGATGTGTGGGTTTCTTTGTCTTGATCACCTCTTCGAGAATATTCAGTTTTCCGAGAACCGAAACTCCGGCGACTTCTTTCAAAGGCGATCCTTGGCTATCGAGCACTCCGATGGGCTTGAGGGGAGATTGTTTGTCACTCAGGAGCCTGATGAACCTCTCGGTTTCTCTGTTGATGCCGACGATCAGGATCGGATACGCGGGAGGGTCCTTTCTGAGGATTCTCCGCTGCCACTGATCGAAAGAGAGGTGCCAGATCGTCGTGAGCACGAAGCTCAGTAAACCGGCATACACGAGGAGCAAGCGACTGAAGAATTGCCCGAAGAGGAAGTAGTATCCGAGCGTGAAGAGAGCGAGTCCCATGACGCAGGAGAAGAGCAGGTGCAGGATGTTTCGTCTGCTTGATTGCACTCTCGTAAGTCGGAAGATGCCAAGCCCGATCATCACGCCGACCCAGATAGGGGAAATGACGAGGACGGCTTGTACGTAGCGATTGAGCGGGAAATCACTTGAGAGGATGAATCCCACACGCAGGAAATAAGCGCAGACGTATGCACCGATAAAGAGGACGATGTCGGTGACGACCCACGTGAAGAGGAGAAATGTGCGACGCATAGCTGGATGATAGCATGCGCCCTCTTTGCGGTTCTTTTATTGCTGGCTTTCCGAAAGGGCTTCTTCGATCAGGGTCAGTATCCTGTCTCGAAGCGGTTCCATGCTTCGGCAAAATTCTTC
>SXGU01098446.1_pt1 | contig 19890 bp, 3 predicted proteins | sample 3174531 | NCBI WGS metagenome assembly SXGU01 (sample SAMN11356863, study PRJNA531348) | freshwater metagenome | isolation source: freshwater sample F1-140 | place: China: Fuxian Lake, Yuxi | collected 2017-12-25 | reverse complement strand
CCATGTTTGCAAGTCGCTTCGCTCACGCGGCGAGGACCGCTCCCCGGACTGGCCGGTGGTGGTGGTCCGGCCACCCTGCGAGATCCGGTGCGGTTCACGGTCGATCAAACGACGTGTGCAGTCATGGACCAACGTGAAACGCTTCCGGCGCATGGCCCCCCGCCCCATCGCCCCTTTGTTTCAAGTCGCTTCGCTCGTGATCCGGAAGCTTCCGGCGCCAGCCAAGCCCCATGCCCCGTCGCCCCTGATTGCAATACGCTTCGCTTGCCGTACTTGCCAGGGAATGGGGCGATGCCCGATGAAAATCGCAGTGGTGCTGGTCCCCGCGACTGGGTCAGATGCCCGGCACGGGTTCGGAAGAGACGGGCATGAAGAAGCCGATGCTTGCGGTGTGGGAATGGACGAACGTGCGACCGCCAACGGGGCCGATCTCGCCGTTGCACGCGAAACCGGCGACCGGCATCCCGGGTGCAACATTCTGCACCGCCCGGGCATCATGGTCCGGGTCACTCTTGCCGAACAGGCCGACGCCACGACCATTGCACGAACAGACGAGGGCAGCGACCGGGACTGCCTTGCCCCAACGCCGGACCGCATCATGGAGCAGGGTGCGGAGATCCTCGACCGCCGCGCCGGCATCGCGCACCTGGAACTGGATCGTCTGCCCAAGGACCGGTGTGCCTCCGATCAACAAGGCACCGGTGCCCTCGTCCGCGCCGACCAGCGAGCGGACAAGGTAATCGCCGCGGCCGAGGTTCGACCGGCGCTCGTCGACGGCAATGCCCGCGAAAAGGTTGCCCCGGACCCGCCCCATCAATCCAGACGGCAATGCGCGCACCGTCTCCGCGAGGATGTCGATCGCCGACCTCCGACCGATCGTAGTGACGAGGTGATCGCCCTCGACCCCGGTGATCGTCCACGGACGCCCGATCGGTTCGCATCCCTGGGAGACCACGGTATCGAGGGTCCACGCGCCCCCGATCGCGATCGCAACCGCACCATCATGGAGGACCTGTCCATTCAGGAAGAGTTCTGTCGCTCGCAGGTTCGGTGTGGTCGAGGCGACACCGCCGATCACCGGGACACCAGGGTACGCGGTGTTCCACTGATCGACAAGGACATTGGCATCGACAGTGAAGGGATCGGTGAGGAGGATCCACGCGTTCACGGTGTCCGGCAGCACGCCAAGGGCCCGGTGCCAGCGCGCGGCCCGCTCATGATCGGTGAGCGCCAAGTGGGTCGCACGTTCAACCATCTCGGGCGAGACCGCGACGGCGTTCAGCTTGGCCCCGGGCAGCGTGACTGCCATCAGGGCAATCGCGTCCCGGTCCTCAAGTTCGCGTCCGCCAGAAATGACCGACCACGCGCTGCTGCCGATCACCTGACGCCCGGGCATTTCCTCCCCAACCCGTTGGATGATGCGCGGATAATCATTCCGGAACCTGGCCGACGCAAAGACGATGACCACGCCGGGATACGATGCCTCACGGTCTGGGGAGGTTATCGAACCGAAGACCGAAGCGTGCGGTGGCGTCTCGTCCCCAACCCGGCCACTGGGAGGCGGTTGCGTAACCATGAGCGATCCCGAAGCAGTCTCACCCGTCACGCGTGCGCTTGTGGATGGCAGCCCGCCGGTCTCGTAGAGACGTGCGAATGCCTGTTCAAGCGCATCGTCCCACGACACGCCTTCGCCCCAACCGCATGATGCCCAGGTGCCAGGAGGGTTCACCTCCCCACATCCTGACAGAGGTAATGGTCGGCAGGTGTCATGCTGTCCGCTCCAATCCAAACCCCGTCCATCCCCGCCGACGACTTGTTCCGCTAATGCAAATCATCGCCGTGCTTTTTCCAGTAAGGGGGATCGACAGGGTTCACGTGAACCCTCCGCACAATGATGACGGAGAACTGTGCCTAGGCTGGCTTAGTGATCAGAACCGTGCGCAGAAGAGTATGCGCTTGAACGCGTAGTAATAGGGGGCGTGTGCGCCGAGCGTATCGATGAGGCGGTCGGTGTAGCGGTCCAGGAACGCCTCGAAAGATGCCGGCGAGAGGCGGGACTGGTAGTCGGTCAAGAGGGAACCGCGCAGCCACTCTACTACCGATCCGGTTTCCATGAGGACATGACCGTAGACTTGCAGTCTGACATGGGTCGACTTGGCACCTAGCTTGAACAGGGTTTCGGCGTACCACTCCGGAGACATCGTGCCAAAGATGCGCACATGGCCCTGCAGTTCGGTGCGGAACGGTTCCTCGCGGGCGACTGACGCAGCGACGACGTGCGACGCATGGTCGGCGTTTGCCGGAACCTGCACCGCCAGTTGCCCGCCTGGCGCAAGGCGCGAAGCTAGCCGAGGCAAGAGGTCGCCATGATCGCGGAGCCAGTGCAGGGCAGCGTTGCTGAAGATGAGATCGTAAGGCCCAAGGGCCGGATCGAGTTCGGCGATGTCGCCGGTGACGAATGTAAGATTTGGACTGGCGTGCCCGACGGTCCGCGCAAGCATCGCCGAGGACTGGTCCAGACCGACGGTCGAGGCGCACCCGAGGACATCGTGCATGATCCGCGTCAGTTCGCCGGTGCCACACCCGAGGTCGATGGCACGCATGCCCGGCAACGGCTCCACCAGCGACACGAGATCGTGGAACGGTTGGGTGCGCTCATTGCGGAAACGCTCGTACTGGGCCGGGTTCCATGCGTCCGTGGGGTTGCCTGTCTGATCTGGCGTCACCATCAGACCAGTCTACCCGCCCCCGCCAAGTCGCCCCCTGATTGCAAGACGCTTCGCTCCTCCGCAGGGGAAACGTCATCCCCCCCACGCCGTCGCCCCTTGATTGCAATACGCTGCGGTTGGTCAGGAAATGTTGTGGGTGGTCGGAGCAATGGATCCATCACCCCACCCCACCCCATCGCCCCATGTTTGCAAGTCGCTTCGCTTAATGGGTGCACCACCACCCCATCGCCCCTTGATGGAAAGACGCTTCGCTTGGCCACCCCGTCCCCGCCCCGTCGCCCCTGATTGCAATACGCTTCGCTACTCCCATGTCCTGTTGCCACGGGGGTGGGTTGGGGACATTCATACCCCCGCCACGTCGCCCCCTGATTGCAAGACGCTTCGCTTTTTCAGGCAACCGGCACGGGTGCGTCAGGGTGGAGCAAGCCCTCTGTGATCAAAGTGCGCCAGAGGGAGGCCGGGACCTCGGTGCGAAGCCACTCCATGTTGGTGCGAACCTGGTCGGGGTGGTTCGGGCCGGGAATGATCGATGCCACCAACGGGTGTGCCAAGGGGAACTGCAGGGCGACGGCACCAATCGGTACGCCATGCGCGTGGCAGACATCGTCGATGCGGGCCACCTTCGTGGCCGTCGGAGTCTCTACCGGACGGTAGGCATAGGTGGCCGCCGGGCCGGTGCGGCTTGCCAGGATGCCCGAAGCGAACGGCGCACCGATGATGACACCGGCACCGTGCTCGGCGCAGAGCGGAAGTTCATGGTCCAGTGCGCCCTGATCCAGCAAGGTGTAGGGCATCGCGACCAGGAAGAAGTCGATTGGGAAGCGCGGGATGAAGCGCGGGATCATGCCAAGCATGTTGATGCCCACACCGATGGCCTTGATCTCGCCACTCGCCTTGAGGGCCTGGAGGGCAGCAAACCCGCCACCGTCCTCGAGTTGGCGCAGGAACGGTTCCACGCCTTCGTCGCCGTGGTGCATCGGGTCGAGGTCGTGGATGAGGAGAGCGTCGATCACCGGGATGCCCATGCGCTGGATGCTGTCTTCGTAGGAGCGCATCACCCCGTCACGCGTGTAATCGAAGCGGATCTCGATCGGCAGGGACCCGTCGGTCCTCGTGGCCGCGAAGGCAGCGGGATCAGCGGGCCGGTGCAGGGTGCGCCCGACCTTGGTGGTAAGGGTGTACGCGTCACGGGTCTTGACGCGCAGGACGGATCCGAGGCGGAGTTCACTCTTGCCCCGGCCGTACCACGGCGCGGTGTCATAGAAGGAGATGCCCGCGGCCCAGGCGGCCTCCAAGGTGGCGGTCGACTGCGTCTCCGGGATGAGCCCACGCATGTCGCCGATGGTTGCGGTGCCACAGCCGAGGGCGGGCAGGGAGAGGGTGGTGTGTCCGAGTTGCTTCAGTCGGTACGGATTCATGGTGCCCCCAGTATTGCACCGGCGCCGGGTGGGATGCGCGGACCTGGCCGGGGCCCGTGCAGGGCGCGCCTGCATTGACGTAGTCCGAACCCACGCGGGACAGTTGGCCCATGCGCTTTGGTCCGCGGGCATCCGTGCCCACCGTGACGGTGGCGGTGGCGGCGGCCCGGTGTGCGCCATCACCCATGGTCCCGCCAACCGGCGGGAGAGGGGAGCCGGTGCCACCGCCTAGGGCACATTGATGGTGATCGACCGTTCAGCGGAGACGTTCGGTGGTGATGCGGAGTCGTAGAGGCGCACGTACAGCGTGCGAGTGCCCGAGTTATCTGACGGCGGGGCGACAATGCGCTGGCCTCCTTGGTCGGTCGTGGGGAGCGAAATCGTGACCTGGGTGGCCGTGTTGGACACGCTGCCAGATGCGGTCTTGACGAGCGATGTGTGCGGGCTGCCGTCGAGCAGGAGTTCGGCGTAGCCGGCGGCCCCAAGTTGGCCCGCGGTGATCGATGCCACCACGGTCATGGTGGTGTTGGTGGCGTTCAGCTCGTTCGCGACAACGGTGCCACCTCCGGCGCTGAACGCGAGGGCGGTAGGAGCGCTCGGTGCACTGGTGTCGACGAGCACGTGGCTGCCCGTCGACAGCAGCGTTGCCACGACGGTCAACGACGTGCCGTTCGCGGAGGACATGACGCCGCCACCCGACTGCCTGACAATACCGCAGGAAGCGACCGGGCAGACGATCGGTGTGTTGTTCGTCAGGTCAGTACTGGTCTGGCCTGCATTGACCACGTACCGGAACGTGAGCGTCTTGGTGCCCGACCCGGAGAAGTACGGTGCCTGGATCGTCAACGGTGCGGTCGTGCTGGTGATCGGCAGGGTCAAGGTCGTGGCGAACATGGACTGGGATGAGACCGACTGCGACTGGCTGACCGTGTACGTCCCCGCCCCACCGGTGGTGCCGCTGCCCAGAGCAGTGATCGTGGTGTTACCGACAAGTCCCCCGCCGCCCGACAACGTGATGGTTCCAACTGACGAGATCCATTGCGTCGACGCGACGGTCTGTGACGTACTCACGAGGTAGGTGCCAATGCCGCCGGTGCCAGTGAGCAATCCGACGATTGTTGCGGTTTGGTTTGTGCTTGGGGACACGGAAACGGTCTGGCCGACGGCAAGCGTGCCGCTGTGCACCGCCGTAACCGTGAGGACGTTGGTCGCCTGTGATGCGGTCACGATGCCCGGTCGGGCACCGATCGTGTAGTTCGCGGAATCGACGACCGAAGTGATCGAGGTGCCTGCCGAGATGCCCGGGCCACGGATGACTTGCCCCGCGGCAAGTGAACCCGACGCCACAGTGCTGACATTGAGGGTGTCCCCCTTGGTCCACATCGGCTTTGCTGCAACCGTAGATGCGCCATGCATGACGGCCGGCGCGGCCACGGTCTGGCTCGTCCCGATGGTGTACGTGCCGGTACCGCCGGTGCCGCTCCCAAGTGCGGTGATGGTTGTGTTCGCGGTGACGCCCGGGCCTGCAATCACGCTGTCAACGCCGAGGAGACCGCTGATGACTTGGGAGACCGTCAGCGTCGTGGTCGTGATCGAACCGACAAACACGAGGGGCGCGGCGTTGAGCGAATACGTTCCGGCACCACCGCCGTTACTGGCGGTCTGGGCAGTGACGGTGGTTCCGTCCGGGATACCACGCCCGTACACGCCTCGACCGGTTCCGAGGGTGAGGGCTGGCGTGTCCGTCGCTGCGATCAGAGATGTGGCCGGCGATTGGTAGAAGGCCTGACCGACCGTGATCGTGGTTGACGACACAGTCTGCGAACGGCTGACGGTGTACGTTGGTCCGGACCCCGCGGTAATGAGCGTGTCCGGCAAGATCGTACCTCCGGCGATGACCTGACCCGGGTACGTGGGACCACCCGCAGTCAGCGTCAGCGTCGTCCCGGAAATCGTCCCGGTTACAACCGCCGGTTCCCCGATTTTCGCGTTGATGGTGGTTGCAGTAGCAACCGTGTTCGACACGCTGACTGTGTAGGTGCCGGTGCCCCCGGTACCAGTAACCAGCGCAGTGATGACGGTGTTTGCTGCGATGCCAGCTCCCGTGATCGTCTGGCCGACGGCGATGGTCCCTGAGGTGACGGCGCTTACGGTGAGTGTGGTCGCCGCAATCGTGCCGGTGAATACCACCGGATTGGTTCCAAGCCGATATCGCCCGGCGCCGCCGACCGCTTCCCCGGTCTGAAGAGGGGTTAGTTGCGCCATTACCGTCGTCCCCGCGGGAACCCCACGCCCGTAGATGGGTTGGCCAACGACAATCGACCCTGATGTCGCCGACGCAACGGTCGCCGTGATCGTCGTCGAACCGACGGTTTGTGACGGGGTCACCGCGTAGGTTCCTGACTGGCCGGTCGTTCCGGTTGCCTGGGCCGTGATCACGGTTCCCAAGGTCACGCCACTTCCGGAGATCGTCTGGCCGGGTGCCAGCGTGCCAGAGGTAACCGCCGTCACCGTCAGGAAGGTGCCCGTGCCAGTGATCGAGGTGGAAGCAACCGTCTGAGACGGGCTGATGATGTAGGTGCCACCGTTGTTTGCACCGGTACCGGTGCCCAGTGCCACGATATAGGTACCCGGTGCCACGTTGGTGCCGGTCAGAAGTTGCCCGACCCTGAATGTTCCGGACCCGTGGGTCGTGTCCGTGAACGAGGTAAGCGCGATGCTACCGGTACCGGTACCCGTTGTGGTCCCGATCGATCCGGTGACGGTGGCGCCGGACGCAGTGGGCGTTGCCACCGTCAGGGTGTCGCCGGTGACCGACCCGATTGCCTGTGTTCCAAATGCCATTGTGATCCCACCCGAGAACTGGGTTGGAGCAGCGATTGATCCGGTGGCGACCGTCCCGGTTGCCCCAAGCGTCTGGCCGACCGCAAGGGTGCCTTCTGAAACCGCATCAACGGTCAGCGTGGTGCCGGAGATCGTGCCGTTGAACTTCGCCTGTCCGGCACTTACGGCGCCGGCGGTGAAGACCGTGGTCGGGACGGTCTGCGAGCTGTTGACCTTGTAGGTACCGGTGCCCCCGGTACCAGTAACCAGCGCAGTGATGGTGGTGCCAAGAACAATCGACGCCGACATGTTATTTGGTGATGCCACTACTGTCACGGTCGTTGTCCCGGAACCTGTCTGGGAAGGACTGACGGTATACGTGCCAATGCCACCCGGCGATGCCGAGGTCTGGGTTGCCTGGGAGGTGATGACCGCGGGCACGCCTGCCGTCCCGTACGTGACCGTCTGGCCGGGGAACAGGATGCCCGCATTCGTCACTGCACTGACAGTGAGGACCGTGGTGGCCTGCGCGGCGGTGATGGTTGGCAGTGCCGGACTAATGGTGTACGTGCCGGTGCCACCGGTACCTGTGCCAAGTGCGGTAATCGTGGTGCCTGGCGGCACACCCTGACCATAGATCGTCTGGCCAGCAGCAAGGGTCCCCGACGAAACCGCCGAAACCGTGAGCGTGCTTCCACTGATCGATCCCGTGAAGTCCGCGGCTGCCCCCGCAAGCTTCTGCCCGACGGCGAGGGTGCCCGAGGTGACGGAGGTGACGTCGAGGATATCTCCAGTGATCGACCCACTGAACTGGGCAACCCGGCCGGTCACCGTTGCTGCGTCCGGGAGGTTCACCTGCACGTCGACGACCGAACCGGTTCCGACCGGGTTGTTGTAGGTGACGCTCGGTGCCGAGAGGATCGAGACCGCGCGCGGGCTGGTATCAACCGCGATGTTCTTGGTGTAAAGGCCGGAGGTCGCGGGAGGAATCGCGGAGACCACGTTGGCGAGGATCAACTGGTTCTGCGCCGCGGTATCCCGGATCGTGCCGAGAAGGGTGAGGGCGACCATCGCGGTTTCGGGAATGGTTTGCGATAGGTTGACGGTGTACGTGCCGGTTCCACCGGTACCTGTGCCAAGTGCCGTAATCGTGGTGCCTGCCGTTACTCCGTCGCCGAGGATGGTTTGCCCAACGGCAAGCAACCCGGGTCCGGTGATAGACGTGACGGTCATGGTGACGCCCGAGAACGTGGCGCGGAAGGAGGCTCCGGCATGATCAAGCCGGGCCGTCCCATTGCCCGCCGCGACGGTGTATGTGAAGTTCAATGTGTTGGAGAGCGACCCGGACACGTAGGCCACGTTGGTGGTGACTGGCGCGCCAGTACCGAGAGAAATCGTTGGGGCACCGGTCACCGTGACCCCTTCGCTGAACCCGACCTGGATTGACACCGTGGCACCGACCGCCTTCGGCGAGTTGTCGGTCGACGTCGTAATGGAAGTCACGACCGGGACGGTGTCGTCGATCGAGAAGCCTGCACTGGTGATCACCGTGCCAGGCGCGACAACGGTGACAGCGTTCGTTACGGTGTTCGAGGCGATTGGGTGGGACACGCTGACCGCGTATGTGCCGGTCTTCCCGAGAACGGCGTCCGCTTCGGCACTCGTGAGCTGGCCGGTGATGTACGTGCCAACGGTCACACCACTGCCAGACACCACCTGGCCGACCGCCAACGCGCCGGACGAGACCACTGAAATGTCCAGCGTCGTACCGGAAATCGTCCCGGTCACCGACGCCTGCGTTGCGGTGATCTGCCACGTACTTGTCGTGCCAGTGATCGACGTGGAAGCAACCGTCTGTGTCAAATTGACGCTGTAGGTGCCGACACCGCCGGTGCCAGTTCCCAAAGCGGTGATGTAGGTACCGGGTAAGACGTTCGTGCCGTTGATGGCTTGTCCGACGGCGAGGGTCCCCGACGTCACGGCGCTGACGGTGAGGGCCGTGGTCGTGATCGACCCGGTGACTACTGCCTTCGTGCCAGCGATGGTCTGGTTTTGGACGATGCTTGTGTTGAGTGGGAGCCCAATGCCGTAGATGTTCTGACCGGAGGACAAGGTGGTCGCGCCCGTGATCGACGTGGAAGCAACCGTCTGTGTCAAATTGATGCCGTAGGTGCCGACACCGCCGGTGCCAGTTCCCAAAGCGGTGATGTAGGTACCGGGTAAGACGTTCGTGCCGCTGATGGCTTGTCCGACGGCGAGGGTCCCCGACGTCACGGCGCTGACGGTGAGGGCCGTGGTCGTGATCGACCCGGTGACAACGGCTTGGGAACCGTTGGCGACGGTCAGGGTCGTCGGGCTGGCTGAAAGGACTGAGGCGGTCACGGAGGCGCCACCGCCAGTCGCAGTCGCGGGGTTCCCCGCAAGGTCCGGGGCGACCACCTTGACGCTGACGTTCATGTCGGCAGTGATGGCAATGGGTCCGGTCGACGTGGCGTGGTTCTGGCTGACGGTGTAGCTACCGACGCCTCCACTCGTGCCTGACTGGAGTGCAGTGATGGTCGTGCCGGGCAGCACACCGGATCCGGTGATCATCTGGCCTGTGTACAACTGGTTACCGATGGTGGCGTCGGTGACGGTGAGGGTTGTACCCGAGATGCTTCCCGTAACCGAAGCTGAAAGGGCACCAGCGGTACTGGCGTAGTAGTAGTTCGTGCATGGACAGGCGGTAACCGAGTACATACTGACCGGTGTCATGTCCTTCGTGAGTGCGCCACTCAGCGAGAGTGCCGGCGGACTGGCGAGGCCACGCGCCTCAGTCGTGACCGCCCTGACAACGATGTAGTCCGTGTTTGTGGCGGTGATCGTCGTCGAACTGACGGACTGGTTCTTGCCGACGAGGTAGGTGCCGGTGCCTCCGGTGCCGGTGACAAGGGCGGTGATGGTCGTACCGTTTGAGACATTGGTCCCCGAGATTGTCTGGCCGACGGCGAGGGTTCCCGATGTCACGGCGGAGACCGAAAGGTATGTCGCGGAGGCGTTCATCGCAGTCGGGGTGGACACCGTCTGGGAGGGCGTGATCGTGTATGTCGGCCCAGTGCCTGCCGTAATGACCGTGCCGGCGCTGACGCCAGTTCCGGTGATCACCTGGCCGATTGCCAAGGTTCCCGACGCCGAGGTGACCGTAAGGGTTGTCGTCGAGATCGTCCCGGTGAACGCGGCGATAGCCGTGGGGGCCGTTGCGGTAAGCGCCTGCGACGCAACAGTTTGTGAATTGCTTACCGTGTACGTGCCGATGCCGCCGAGGCCGGTACCAAGCGCGGTGATGACGGGCAAGCCGGGCAACGTTAGTCGTTGTCCAACCACAAGTGATCCACTCGTGACGGCGGTGACAGTCAAGACCGTCGTTGATTGCGAGCCCGTGAGCGACGCAGTTGGAGCCTCAATCGACCCAGTGACCGATGCTCCCTTGCTACGCGCCGACTTCGGGGTGGTGTAGGTCAGCGCCCCCGCGGCGGTGTCGTTCGCGGGAATGGTGGTCGTCTGCGCGTAGGTAAGCGCGACGGCCGGCGGGATGGCATCGATCACGATGTCCTTGTTGCTGGAAAGCGAGTTGGAGGCTGCAAGCGCGGGAAGCCCCAGTGTTGCGTTGTTGAGCGCAAGATCGCGAACCCACCCGTTGGTGCCGGTGATGAGCGAATTGGTGCCGGTGTAGTTCAGGTCGGCACTGGACTGGGATGCGACGGGTACGTAGTTGTAGGTAAGCGTCGTGCTGCCAGAACCGCCGGTGTATGGCACGAGCGTCGCGGTCGTCGCAGTGACACTCAAGGTTGACGGAGACGCCGAAGGGCCGTAGTAATAGACCGGCTTGGAGAATGTGACCGTGATCGGGATGCTCGCGCCAAGCCCGTACCCGCCATTCGCGGCGGTGGATGTGACGTTCGTGACTACCGGTACCGCGGTATCTATGGTGAATGTGGCGACGGTCGCATTGGTCAGCGTCGTGCCCACATTGCTGGTGACCCCCGAACTGGCGTTCCCCGCGGTATCGGTGGCGCGAACGGTGACGCTAGCCGTGCCGTCGATGTGCGTGCTACCTGTCGCAGCGGTGACGGTATAGGTGTAGGTGTAATACGAGGTGCCAGCCAGGGCGGTCATTGGGGTTGTCGACGCGATGTCTGCCGTGCCAAGTTGGTCGATGCCGATCGTCGGGGCACCCGCAAGGGGCTCGTCGGGTAAGACAGCGATAACCACGCCACCTGCGCCGAATGTCGTGCCAACCTGGCCGTCTGCGGTTGGTCGTGTGGCGTAGATTTGCTGGGAAGCAACAGTTGTGTATGACTGGCTTAGTGTGTAGGTGCCAAGCAGGCCGGCTCCCGCCGTGCCTACGCCGAGAGGACCAACGATGGTCGTGTTCGGCTTGATGTTCGCCCCGTACAGCGTCTGACCTGCATACAGTTGCCCGCTGGTGGCGACGGTGACCGTCATGGTGTTGCCGGAAATGGATCCGGTGAACTGACCCCAGTACGCCAGGGCCACCGTGGGCGGCGTCGTGTCGATGACGATGGCTTTCGTCGTGCCGAGCGCGCTGGCATTGGCGGGCGGCGGGAGGTACGTCGTCCCAGTTGTTGTCCCGCCAAAGATTGCGAGGTCGTTGTTGCTGAGGTCTTTGATAAAGGTGTCGGAGGGGATGAGGAGCGAGGTGTCGGCCGGGTAGTTGAGTTTGGCACCGTTCGTGGTGTGGCCCTCGGCCACGGTGTAATTGAAGATCAGCGTATTCGAGCCGGATCCGCTGGTGTAATCAAGGGTGGTTGTGCCTGCCGTGCCACCAGTGGAAATGGTGAGCTTCGGGGTCCCGGTGCCCGAAACGACGACACCTTCACTAAAGACGACTTGGATTGGGATGAGCGTCCCCGCAGGTTTGGAACCGTTCGCGATGGAAGAGGTGACATTCAAGACGGTGGGGCGAACCGTGTCGCCTGACGCCCCACTGGCAATGATGACCATGTTGGATGGGGAGTTGGCAGAGCCAAGTGATGCGGAAACGGTGGTTCCCGGAAGGGTGAGCGTCGCCGTGTTCCCGGCGGCATCGACAATGGTGCCACCACCCGCTGAGAGGCTGGTCGTTTGAGTGTAGTTGAGCCTGGCAGAACTGTTACCGGTCGCCACGGTATACGTGAAGACGAGGGTGTCAGTGCCGGAACCCGATGTGTAGACCGCACCTGTTGATGTCGGTCGCGTGGTGTCTAGGGTGAGGGTCGGTCCCGACGCGCTCATCGACGTCGCAGGGACAGAAACCGTGATTGTTCCAGAACTCGTCCCTGCCGATTGGTTGAGGGTGTACCTGCCCGTGTTGCCGATTGACGTCGACGTGATCGTGGTTGAGGCGACGGTCTGACTTGCGCTTACGGTCCACGAAAGTCCGCTTCCGGCGGTGATGGTCGTATTGTTCGCGACACCGCTCCCCGAGATAGCCTGCCCGATCGCGATGGTACCTACCACCGTTCCCGCCGATACCGTGAGTGCCGTGCCGCTAACGCTTGCAGTGAACGTTGCCCCTGCGTAATCAGCGACCAGCGTACCCGGTGCCACTCCAGTGGCGGTCAACGCTTGGCCAGGCACGATCTTGCCCGTGCCCATTGTGGTGACGGTGAGTGTCGAACCACTGATCGTGGCGCTGGTGATCGTCGTTGCAGGTTGGGTGAGGGTGTACGTGCCGGCACCGCCGGGCGTCCCACCGCTCTGACTGGCGATGGTCATCCCGTACGTTACGCCAGTTCCGGAGATCGCTTGCCCCACGGCCAGAGTGCCGTTCACAGCGGTCGCCGTCAGAACGTTTCCGGAAATCGTCCCGGTAAATGTTGCAGATGACGGTGTCACGTAGACCGGTTCGGTGAACCTCACTGAGATTGGGAGCGACTGGCCGGGAAAGTAGTTCGTAGCGGTCGAGATATTGTTGCCAAAGACCGAGGAGACCGTCGGACCGACGCCGTCAACCACAATCGTGGTTGGTGAGACCGCGTTGGCGGTCGCGCTGCCGAGGGACGTTGCCACGGTCGGAGCTGGCAACGTCAGTGTCGCGGTGTTCCCGGCAACGTCGGTGATGTACCCGCCACCCGCCGACAGTGAGTTGGTTGCTACGTAGTTGAGCTTGGAGGAACTGGTCCCCGCATCGACAACGTACTCGAACCGGAGGGTGTCGGTGCCGGTGCCGGACACATAGGTGGCAGCACTTGACGCGGGTGAGGTCGTATTGAGCGTGAGCGATGGGCCGGATGCAGTCAGGTCTACCACCGGGGCACTTACAGTCCCGGCCACTGCGGTAATGCTCGGCCCGGCCGCGGTGGTTGTTCCGGAGACGGTGTAGGTCCCGATGCCACCCGACGTGCCGGCACCAAGGCCAGTGATGGTGGTCGGGTCGGTGATCCCGGTCCCGGTGATTTTCTGGCCAACCACCAGCTTGCCGCTGGTGACAACCGTCACGGTGAGCACCGAGTTCGCAATCGTGCCGGTGACGGTAGTCGCTGGGGTACTGATCGTGTATGTGGTCGCGGTCAGTACGGCACTGATGGTTGCACCGCGTGTGATGCCGCACTGTGGAGACGTTACCGGACAACCAATGACCTGCCCAACGGCGAGGGTGCCGGTAACCGTCGTGGACGCAATGGTTTGCGAGTTGCTGAGTGTGTACCGTCCGACACCGCCGATGCTTTCCCCCGGGAGGATTGGCGTGAGTTGCGCCAAGATTGTCGGGAACCCGGTGACGTTCAGCGTTTGCCCAACGGTCAAGGTGCCGCTCGTGACCGCCGTGACCGTCAACGTGGTCAACGATTGGCTGGCGGTCACAACCGGCATCGAAGGGATTGCCGATGTGGTCAGGGTGGTGCCGGAGGTCGAACCGGTGAAACCGGAAACCACTGATGAACCAACGGTAACGGCCTCACTGAACTTGACGAAGACGGGAACCGTCTGACCAACACCGTACGTCCCGCTCGTGCCGGTGACGGCCACCACCGTCGGCGAAATGGCATCCACCACGATGCCTGCCGGGTTCGACCCGAGTTCGGTGCCCCCGGCTGTCGGCAACGTGAGAGTGGCAAGGTTCAGGGCGAGGTCGGTGATGCCCGTACCGGTGCCGATTGGGGTGCTGTTGTTGAGGTTCGACGTCGCATGCGCCGCGAGGAAGGTGTAGCTGAAGACCAACTTGCCCGACGCCGGGTCCGACTTGGCTGCCTGATAGCTGGCATTGACCGATGCGGGGACAAGGATCGGAAGGGTCGCCGCGGTCGTTACCGTTGCCAACGGTTCGGAGAACGTGACCGTGATGTCGATGGTCTCGCCCGCCTTGTAGGGCGTGCTTCGTGCGGTGGTTGAGAGACCCGTGACGACCGGAGCAGTCGTGTCCGTGTAGAAGGTGCTCCCGCTCGTGATCTGTGTCCCGACGTTGCCGACTTGGTCGGTGCCGCTGATCAAGACGCTGGCAAGCCCGTCCCTGTAGGTGTTGCCTGTTGCTGCATTGACGGTGTAGAGGTACGCGTAGACCGTTGGGCTGAGGGTTGCCGTCATTGCAGCCGCCGTGATGTCGGTCGTGCCTTGCTGGTCGACCGAGATCGTCGGGGCCGACGCAAGTGGCTTGGTGGAGGTGGCCGTGAGGACCACGGCGCCGGCCCGGTAGGCGGGCGCGCCGGCGAGGAAGCCTGATGTTGCCGAGGTCATCGCCACCGCAGAGGTAACGGTGTGTGGGTTGCTGAGTGTCCAGGAGAGACCGGCGCCGCCGGTGATCGTCGTTCCCGGCGTGACACCGGGGAACGAGATGACGTGGCCGATGGCGATCGTGCCGACGACCGATCCGGACGGGATGGTAAGCGTGGTTCCCGCAACGGTGCCCCGAAATGACGCAAGCGCGTAGGTCACCGAGAACGTCGGCTTCGCCGTATCGATAACGATGTTCTTGCTTGCGCCAAGAGACCCAGTTGCCCCGGGGGCCGGGAGTTCCAAGTGGACGGGCGGTCCTGATGTGGTCAAACTGTCAGGGTTCCCGGCAAGGTCGGTGATCGTGCCTCCATTCAGCTCGAGGGCGGACGCCAAGGCGTAGTCGAGGTCGGTCGATGTGTCGCCAGTCTGGACGACGTACGTGAAGGTGAGCGTGTCGGTACCACTGCCGGCGCCATACGCGACAAGGCGGTTCGCTTGCGTCTGGGAGTTGACGACGAGGCGGATCCCGGGCGTACCGGTGACAGGGGTCACGCTCACGGGTTCGCTGAACGTGACTTGGACGGGTATCGACGTGCCGACGGTGTAGCTGCCGTCGGCGATCGACGCGCTGACCCCGACTACCGAGGGTGCGGAGAAATCGACCCTATCTTCGTCCACGATCTTGATTGCACTCGTGAAGGACAGCGACCCGGTGCCGCCCGGTTCACTTAACAGCAAGTTTGCGGGGTTTCCGGCGGGATCCCGGATGGTCGTTCCGTTGAGGACGAATTGGTTGGCCGACGGATAGTCGAGGTTCAGATTGTTGGTGGTATCTGGTGAGACGACGTCATACTGAAAGGTCAAGGTGTTGGTGCCACTGCCGGCAGCATATGTCGCCGGCTTTGTGCTGCCTTGCAGCGACAGCGAGAGGTACGGCAAGGGAGAACCAACCACCGCGACGACAGGTTCACTGAACTTGACGGAGATTGGCACCGAATAGCCTCGGTAGTAGGTGCCTGACGGGCCTGAGACGGACAGGACGGTCGGGGTGGTTGTGTCGACGACAATCGCCTTGTTGCCGGCGAGTGCGTTGGCGTTGGTGAGTGCGGGCAAGGTGAGCGTCGCGCTGTTCAACGCCGCGTCACTTAGCAAGGCACCCGCGGCCACGAGTGATGTCGTGGCGACGTAGTTGAGGTCCGATGCCGTGTTGCCGGACTGGACGGTGTAGTTGAACGTGAGGGTGTTGGTACCGCTGCCGGATTCATAGGCCAGGCCGGTTGAGGCGGGTGACCCGGTGCCGAGCGCAAGTGTGGGGCCCGATCCGGTTACACCGATGGTGCTTGCCACTGAAGCTGTGATCGCAGTTGTTGACACGCTTTGCGAGGCACTGACCGTATAGGTGCCCAGGCCTCCCGTTCCAGTGCCAAGCGCGACCACCCGGGTGCCACCCGTGACACCGGTGCCCGCAATCGTCTGGCCTACCACGATCTTTCCGCTCGACACTGCACTGACCGTCAGGCTTGTGCCTGCGATCGTGCCCGTGAAGCCAGTGGCGGGCGTGCTGATGGTGTAGGTCGACCCAGTACCTACTGCGGTGATGGTTGTGCCGGGGGTGATGCCGCACTGCGGTGTCGATGTTGGGCATGCGATGACCTGCCCGATAGCAATCGTGCCGGTCACCGCCGATGTGGTTAGTGTCGCGCCGGCAATGGAACCGGTGAACGAGGAGGTCCCGGGCGCCACGTAGATCGGTTCGGTGAAGGTGACGGTGATCGGGATGGTCGCCCCGGTCACGGTCCCGTAGGAACCATCAGGCACGGTCGATGAGACCCGGGTGACGGTAGCAGGGGTGGTGTCGGTGAGGAAGGTGTTCCCCGACGTGATCGTGGTGCTTGCATTTCCTGAGGCGTCGGCACCGGAAATCGAGACCGTCGTGGCACCGTCGATGTACGTCGAACCAGTTGCAAGAGTCACGGGGTACAGGTAGGTGAACACCGAGGTCGGCAAGGTGGCGCCGGTCATGAGCGCATTGGTGATGTCGGTCGTCCCCGGCTGATTGATCGAGATCACCGGCGGGGCGGTTAAGGGTTCGCTCGCCGTGACGGTAATCTTGACTGCAGTGTTCGCCGCAACCGTCCCCACCTTGAAGGTCGGTGCTGGCGTGGTGCTTCCCATGATGCCCGAGCTGACGTTCTGGCTTGCGCTCACCGTGTAGGTTCCGACACCGCTGCTGGTGCCGGGTTGGATGGCGGTGATGGTCGTGCCCGCGGTCACGCCGGTGCCGGAAATGACCTGCCCGACGGCAAGCGTGCCCGAGGTGATGGTGGTGACAGTCAGGGTGGTGCCCGACTGCCCGGCGGTTCCGCTGTCGATGCGCCCCGTGAACGACGACGACATGGCAGTCGTTGTGTTCAGTGTGGTTCCGGGCGGGATCGCGATGGTGTGGCTAGGGGTCACCTGCCACGCGAGGCCGGCACCGGAGACGATGGTGGTGCCGGTCAGGATGCCGCACGCAGGGTTCGAAGTTGGGCAGGTGATGACCTGCCCGATTGCCAAGGAGCCGGTCGTCACTGCACCGACGGTCAGCGAAGTGCCGCTGATCCCGCCGGCAAGGGTCGCAAGCGAGTAGGAAACCGCAAAAGTCGGCGCAGCGGTGTCGACGACGAAGTTCTTGGTTGCGCCAAGCGACGTTGCGGCCGTCATCGACACGGCGGTCGACACGGTCTGGCTGGTGTTCACCGTCCACGAAGACCCTGACCCGGCCGTTATTGTCGTGCCCGCAACGACGCCGGAGCCAGAGATGACCTGTCCGACCACGATTGCACCCGATTGGACCGAGGTGACCGAGAGTGCAGTGCCCGAAATGGTCCCAGTAAAGGAGGATGGGGGGGTCACAGCCACCATCGCGGTTGCACTCGACACGGTCTGGCTGGTGCTTACAGTCCACGAAGACCCTGACCCGGCCGTTATTGTCGTGCCCGCAACGACGCCGGGGCCAGAGATGACCTGTCCGACCACGATTGCACCCGATTGGACCGAGGTGACCGAGAGTGCAGTGCCCGAAATGGTTCCCGAGAACGTGGCTGAGGAACTCGGCGGCAAGTACGCACCGGTGCCGCCGAGAGGAACCAAGTCGTTGCCCGGCAGATCGCTGATCGTGCCACCATTCAGTTCGAGGGATGTGGCGTCCACGTAGTTCAAGTCGGCCGACGTGTTGCCACTGGCGACCGTGTAGTTGAACGTCAGGACATTCGTGCCACTGCCGGAGGTGTAGCTCACGGCGGTGGTTGCTGGGGATCCCGTCGCCAGCTTGAGCAGCGGAGTACCGGATACGACGACTTCCTCAGTGAATGTGATGGTGACCGGCACGACTTGGCCCACCTTGTACGCGCCGTTGGCGAGGGTGGACGACACGCTTGTGACCGTGGGCGGGATGCCGTTGTCCTGGTAGTTGTAGAACCCATCGATGACCACGTTGCTTGGTGAGACGTTTCCGGCAGTGGTGCTACCGAGGGATGCACTCGAGTTGAGCGGGGGCAATATCGAGTTTGCGTCGTTGCCGGCAACGTCCTTGATTGTTGCCGGAGACACGGCTAACGCTGATGTCGACGCGTATTGCAAACGTCCGCCGTTGGTCGTGACCCCCGTGGCGTCAGGGCCAACGCCACTTCCGATGACCTCGTAGATGAAGGTGAGGACTTTCGTGCCACTGCCGCTTGAATAGCCGGCGACCTGGCCAATCGCCGCGGTGGTGCACGCGTTTCCCGCTCCATCATCGGAAGCACAGAGGCTGAGGCCCAACTGCGGCATGCCCGTGACAACCACGATTTCGGAAAACTCGACCGAGATTGGCACCTGGAAGGTGCGATAGTACGGAGGGGAGACACGTGACGGCGCGGTAACCTTGGCAACCGTCGGCACAACCTTGTCGACGTAGACATTCGCATTGTACAAGCCGCTGGTGGTCACAAGTGGAAGGCCATTCGCGGGGACGTAGGCACTGCCGACGGCATCGGTGATCGTGCCGGCAAGCGCGCTTGACGACGCATAGTCGAGGCGCGCGGCGTTGGTGTCGGCTGATCGCACCGTGTAGGTGAAGGTCAGGGTGTCGCTGCCGCTACCAGAGGTGTAGAGCGCAACCCCAAGCCCTGTTGCCATGGCGATGGACGGATTGACGACCATGGTCTGGGAGTTCACGGTCTGCGCGGTGTTCACGGTCCACGAAGGCCCTGACCCGGCGGTAATCGTTGTCCCGGGCGTGATGCTGCAAGGGGAAATATTTGACGGGCAGTTGATGACTTGCCCGATGGCAATCGTGCCGGTCACCGCCGATGTGGTGAGTGTCGTGCCGGCAATGGAACCGGTGAAGCTTGCAAGCGTGGTGGTGTTGACAGTCTCGCGGAACTTGACATTCAGGGTGACGGTTGCACCCGGCGCTTTCGGACCGGACGCCGCCGTCGTGACCGACAACACGGTCGGCTTGACGGTATCAAGGCCGTACTGTTGTGCAACAACGTCGGTGTCAGAACCAGTCCAGACGTTCCCGGCGCCATCGGTCACCGTGATCGCTGTCGGCTTGTACGTGAGGTCAACAGTCGCGGTCCCATTCCTGCCGAAGTCGCCGGCAAGGCCGCTGATCGTGACGGTACGTGTCAGACCTGATCCGGACACACCGATGGCTTCGGTGCCGGTGATGCCCGAACCTTTCCGGACGGCAAAGTTCTGGAAAGCGACGCCGGATACCGGTTCGCTGAATGTCACCGTGAAGACGGGTGGATCCTTGGTGGGCGTGATGTTCGCCCGGATGACCGAAACCACGGTTGGCGCGGTGGTGTCAATGATGATCGCCTTGGCGTTGCCCAGCGATCCGGAGGCGCCAGGGCTGGCCAAGGTGAGGGTCGCGTCGTTGCCGGCGGCGTCCTTGATCGTCCCGCTGTTCAGGGCGAGTGAGGTCGTCGCCACGTAGTCCAGGTCCGCCGAGGTGTCACCGCTCGCCACCGTGTACGTGAAGGTCAGGACGGTCGTCCCGCTGCCGGAGGTGTAGTTGACCGGCGTCGTCGCCGACGACCCGGTGGTGAGGGTCAGTCGCGGCGTCCCACCCGTCGTCACCACCGTCACCGGCTCGGTAAAGGTCACCGTCACCGGCACCGCCTGCGCCGCCTTGTACGACCCGTCCCCAAGCGTCGAGGTGACACCGGTGACGGTCGCGGCCGTCGTGTCGAGGTTGT
>SXGU01473805.1_pt1 | contig 19893 bp, 7 predicted proteins | sample 3174531 | NCBI WGS metagenome assembly SXGU01 (sample SAMN11356863, study PRJNA531348) | freshwater metagenome | isolation source: freshwater sample F1-140 | place: China: Fuxian Lake, Yuxi | collected 2017-12-25 | reverse complement strand
AAGGCGGAAGGCCGAAGGCAGAAGGCAGAAGGCGGAAAGCAGAAGTCGCAGTGTTGGCTTAACCGGTACTGATGCCTCTCAGGTTAAAATTAGCCGACTTCATGCCGATACAGGCATCCACTTGACGATTCCCCGCCCTGTAACCCGCATTCCTCAGTGAAGGAGAGACCGCAATGGCTGTTTACAAATTAACAAATCGCGACGACCGGAAAATGGGCAAAAAATCTGCCGATGTCATGAGTGGCCTCGGTGGCAATGATACCTTGATGGGTATGGGCGGTGCCGACAGCCTGTACGGAGGAGAGGGCAATGATTCACTGCATGGCGGAGCCCGCAATGATCACCTGCGTGGAGAGGCCGGTAACGATACATTGCTGGGCGGAACCGGCAACGACAGCCTGGACGGTGGGGAGGGCAGTGATCTGCTGGACGGGGGCGCGGGGGCCGATACCCTGACAGGCAGCGGTGCCGATACCCTCCGGGGAGGCGATGACGACGACGTGTATCGGGTCGGCGGGGAGGCTGTCGTTATTGTGGAATCCGCTACCCGGAAGGGCGGCAATGACCGGGTTGTCAGCGATGTTTCCCTGAACTTGCCGCAGGCGGTCGAAAACCTGACGCTGTCGGGTGAACAAGCCCTGGACGGAACCGGGAACACCGCGCCCAACCGGATAACCGGCAATGGAGCCGACAACGCACTGTCCGGACTGGGCAACAACGATACCCTGATTGGCAATGCCGGTGACGATGTCCTGACCGGCGGAGGCGGTGACGATGATCTGGACGGCGGCAGCGGGGTCGATCAGGCCGTTTATGCCGGTAACCGTGCCGATTACCGGGTGAGTTATGAAAGTACCCGTAAAGTCTGGCTGGTACAGGATGACAACCCGCTGGACGGCCTGGACGAAGGCACGGATCTGCTCACCAACATTGAGACCCTGAGCTTTGCCGACAGTACGCTGGCTCTCAATACGCTGGGATTGCCGGTGGTGCAGGTCGGCAGCGGCACCATCAGCGAGGGCAATGACGGCACCCGAACCCTGATGCTGGAGGTCGTGCTGTCGGCCAAAGCCAAGGTAGCGGTCAGCGTCGATTATTCCACCCGCGACGGTACTGCCACTGCCGGAGCCGACTATTTGGCGGCACGGGGAACCCTGACCTTCAAGCCCGGGGAAACCCGTCAGGGCATCAGCCTTGCCATTCTGGGTGATAGCCGGGTGGAGACCGACGAAACCATCCATATTGATCTGGCCAATCCGGTCAGGGTCAACCTGGAAACGGGCAGCACGGCTCTGGCCACCATTGAGGATGATGATGCCCTGAGTCTTGCCATTGAGGCTGACAAAACACTGCTCAAGGCCGGTGATACCACCCGCGTCCGGTTTTCTTTCAGCGATGTGCCGCAAAATTTTACCCGCAGCGATGTCACGGTCAGCGGGGCAAAGCTGAGTCGGTTTAGCGTGGATGAAACGGGTTTGGTCTATTCCAGTGTATTGACACCTGAGGCGAATCGAAACGCCTTTACCGCCACCCTGCTGGTAGCAACCGGCCAGTACCGCAACGCCCTGGGTAAACCCGGACCTCAGGCCACGCTCAAACTGGCGGCGGATACGGCCCCCCCGACACTGGACATTTCCCTCGACAAAACCGGCTTCATACCGGGAGACACGGCAGTGGCCACCTTCAGGTTTTCCGAAGTTCCACTCGGGTTTGCCAACAATGACATCGTAATCGAGGGCGGTAACCTGGGAGCCTTGCGGGTCGATGACAGCCGAACCGTGTATACGGCGATTTTCACCCCAACCCCCAATCTGGCCAGCCAGCCCGGACGCATCAGTGTACCGGGTCGGGGCTGGAGCGATGCAGCAGGCAACCCGGGCAGCGATGCCAACCCGGTTGATCTGGTCATCAACACCCTGATGCCGGAGGTTTCGATCAAGGATGTGACGCTGATGGAGGGGGATTCCGGTACGACCCAGGCCCGTTTGGGCGTTACCCTGTCGAGTGCTTCATCCCTGACCGTCAGTGTGGATTATGTTACCCGGGACGTAACCGCAAAGGCCGGTATCGACTACACCCGCAGCAGTGGCACCATCACCTTTGAACCGGGGCAAACCCTGCAAACCGTGACCATTCCGGTGCTGGCGGATCAGGTGGTGGAAGACGATGAAGTGTTTGACGTGGTTCTGAACCGTCCTGTCCGTACCGTCATCAGCCGAACCGAAGGCAGTGCCACGGTCACCCTCGGCAATGATGATGCGGTAACCACCTTCAAACTGGATGCGGCGACGCCCTCCCGGGTCACTGAAGGTGATACCGTATCGTTCAGGGTCGTGGCCAGTGCCCCCGTTCCAGAGGATACCCTGCTTAATTATGCGGTATCAGGGACTGCGTTACCGGGAGTGGCCGGTGTTGCCTCAAACTTTGATTATGCCCCGTCCGGTGGGCGACTGACTCTGGCAAAAGGAGCCACCACCGCCAGTTTTGACATCCGTTTCAGCGACGACGGTATGGTCGAGGAACCGGAAGGTATCAAACTGGTATTGCTTGACAATGATGGCAGCCTGACCCCTCTGGATACCCGCACCCTGATACTGCAGGACGCGCCGGTCAAACCGCTGCTGACCCTGGACAGCGACAGAACCGGCTTCAAGGCAGGCGAGAATGCCACCGTCAGGTTTGTCTTCAATACCGTTCCGGTGGGATTTACCGCCGCCGATGTCAGTCTGACCGGTGGACGCCTGACCCGGCTGATTGCCGATGACACGGGCCTGACCTATACCGCCACGTTTATTCCCCTGGAAACCAATAACAACTGGAGCGCAAGCATCAGTGTCAAGGACGGGAGTTATACTGATCGCGGCGGGGTTGCCGGGGCCGTTGCCAATACCCTCAGTTTTAGCGGAGATACCCTGGCACCTGCGGTCGTGCTGACGGCAGATAAAACCCTGCTGCGTCAGGGCGACACGGCGGCCTTAACCTTTGGCTTCAGCGAAGTCCCGGCTGATTTTACCCTGGAAGATATTCGGCTCAAGGGAGGGGTTCTCACTGATTTCAGAGCCGATGGCAGCGATGCCAAACTGTATCGGGCCGTGTTTGTCCCGGAGGCGGGGAATGCGTTTACCGGCTCGGTCAGCCTTATCAATAAAAGCTATACCGATACTGCAGGCAATCCCGGCAGCGTGGGTACGCCGGTCAGTTTCAGTGGCGATACCAGAAATCCGGGCGTCACGATCAGCAGCAACAAAACCGGGTTCAAGGCTGGCGATACCGCAATCGTCTCCTTCAAGTTCGACGAAATACCCCTCCGGTTTGAGCAAACCGATATACAGGTTGCGGCAGGAACGCTGAGTGATCTGGAAGTGGATGGCAGCGACGGCACCCTGTACCGGGCGAAGTTTACGCCGCTACCTGATGTCAACGGGCTGAATGGCAGTATTACCGTCGAGGAAAACAGCTTCAATGATGCGGCTGGCAACCCGGGCATGGCGGCCAACAAACTGGCCATTAGCGGAGATACCCTGGCTCCAACCCTGTCAATTACCAGTGACAAGACCGGTTTCAAGGCCGGTGACAGTGCCACCCTGACGTTCGCCTTCAGCGAACCGGTCACCGGATTTGGCAAAAATGCCATTGAGGTAACCGGCGGTGTTCTGGGGGAACTGGTCACGGCCGACAGCAAGACCTACACGGCCACCTTTACTCCCACCGCCGATACTGATCTGCTGAATGCAGGCGTCACGGTGACCGGTGACCGCTACCGGGATCTGGCGGGTAATAGCGGGATTACCAGCGGTGCCGAGACAAAAACCGGTAATCCGCTGGTTATCAGTGGCGATACCAAACCACCGGGCGTGGAAATCCGCAGCGATAAAACCAGCCTGAAATCAGGCGATACCGCTACCCTGAGCGTACGCTTTTCCGAGCCGGTGACAGGGTTTGAGGCAGGTGATATCCAGTTTGCTGATGGAATCATCAGTAAACTCACCCGGGACGAAACAGACGCAACGCTATACCAGGCCACCCTGACTCCCAAGGCCGCGATTACCAACCTTAATTCGGTACTCACCATCAGCCCCGGCAGTTACCGCGATGTGGCCCTGAATGAAGGCATGGGTGCCACCCTTGCAGTGAGCGTGGACACCCGTGGACCTGATTTGCTGGTGACCAGCGACAAGGCCTCATTCAAGCCGGGCGATACGGCGACAGTAACCTTTACCTTCTCCGAGCAACCGGTGGACTTTAGCCAGGAGGATATCACCCTGGAGGGTGGTGTTCTGGCTGGTAACCTGTCGCCTTATACGAACGAAAAGGATCGCTATGTAACCCGCATTCAGTTCGTTCCGGACGCCCGGGATGGATTGAAGGCCTCGGTCAGTGTGGCTGCCAACAGTTATACCGATATTCTGGGTAACAGTGGCCCGGCCAGCAATATACTGACCATGCAGGGTGATACCCGCCAGCCCACCCTGACCATCAGCAGTGACAAGGCGACGGTAAAGTCAGGCGAAACTGCTCTGTTGAGTTTCAGCTTTAGCGAAGTAATAACCGGTTTCACCCTGGCCGATATCAGCAATAATCCAGAGATGGGAGCCATTACCGGCCTGGCGGCAGATACGACCAACAAGGTTTATACGGCAACCTATAGACCAAAACCCGGACGTGACCTGGGCAAGGATATTATTCAGGTGACAGCCAGTGGGTATGGCGATGTACTGGGAAATACGGGACTGGCAGACAGCCTTTATACCCAGGGAGTGGATACCCGCGCCCCGTCGGTGGTTATCAGCAGTGATACCTTTTTCAGTGTCACTGGTACCACGACGGCTACGGTCAAATTCAGTTTTGACGAAACACCGATTGATTTTGATGTGGCCGATATTAATGTGTCAGGCGGCACTCTGACCGCACTGGTACCACTGGGGGCCGCTGACAGTCGGGTGTGGGCTGCGGTGTTTACCCCGCTAACTGCGGGAACCGACAAGGTCAGCATACGTTCGGTCGGGATTGCGGCAGGCAGTTACACCGATGCGGTCGGCAACCCAGGAAACACCGCCAGCCTGCAGGCCGCCAGCGTCAGTGTCAAAAGTAGCCATGCCACCCTCCAGCAGGGAGAAACCGCCACCCTGACTTTTACCTTCAGTGACGTGGTTAAATCCTTCAGCAACAGTCAGGTAACCGTGACCGGTGGCAGCCTGGGAGAACTCAAGCGCGATACCGGTGGAAAAATTTACTCGGGTGTATTCACGCCGGAGAGCAAAAATGGCTATACCGGTACCGTTTCAGTCCCCGCCAACAGCTATTCCGACATGGCCGGTAATTCCGGTAGCCTGAGTAATGAACTGATTTTGACCGGCGATACGCTGGCACCCGCCGTTACGATACAAAGTGATAAAACTTCACTCAAAAGTGGCGAGACTGCCAGTCTGACCTTCACCTTCAGCGAGCCGGTAACCGATTTTACGGTGGAGGACGTGACTGTTTCCGGCGGGACACTGGCCGACCTGGTGGCCAATACCGACAAGTCGGTGTATACCGCCACCCTGACGCCACTGGTCGGCAAGGATACCTTTGCCATCACGGCTGCCGTCACGACGGGGAGCTATTCGGATACCTTCGGAAATTCGGGATCAGTGGGCAGTATGGCTCCTCTGACGGTCGATACCCTGGGTCCCGCATTGCTGAACCAGAGCATCAAGGATGGGGCTCTGATACTGAATTTCAGTGAATCGGTGCAGGCTCTCTATTCCGACGGTAGCCTCCCCACCGAGATTACCCCAACCCTGACCGCTACGTCCCAGGATGCCGCCAGGGTAACTCCCCAGTTCCGCTTTAGCGCAACCACCATCACCGTAACCCCTTCTTCGACATCAGCCTCCTGGAGTAGTGGAGAAAAATATACCCTGACATTTCCCGCCAATTCCTTGTCTGATCGCAGTGGTAATCCCAACACAACTCAATTTGATATTGATTTCATGATGCCGGACGATACCACGCCGCCCCTCCTGCTGGTGGAACAGTCTGTTCCGGGGGACAATGCCACTGATGTCAGGTTTGATTTCAGCCTGCTCAAGCCGATCGGGTCGGGGTACAACGCCCTGCGTCTGGTATTCAATGAACCGGTGAGAAATGCTGCGACCTCGCAGACGTCTGAGCATTTTATCAGTATCCAGAATGCGGATGATGCCACAGACAATCGCACCATTGGACTGGATGATGCCGATCAAATCACGTTTGAGGGAAACACCCTCATCATCAAGCCAAAATTCCCGCTGCGTGGATCCAGTCACTATTATCTCTGGATTGATTACGGCATGCTGGAGGATTACGGCAGTGCTACCGTTGGCAGTGGTAACAAATTTCGCGGAATTACCGATGCCAGCCTGCTTGACTTTAGCACCTGGGATAATGTGCCACCGTCACTGGTCAGCAGTGTACCAGCCGATAATGACCGTCAGGTGCTGGTCGACAGCCTGTTTGTATTGAATTTCAGCGAGCCGGTCAAACCCGGCAGCAGCGGCCTGATCTCATTGGTCAACACCCAGGCACCCGGCAAAACCGTCAATATTGATATCCGCGATATCTCACAGGTAACCCTCAGCGGCAACCGGCTCAGCCTCAATCCGGTCGATAACCTGGCAGGCAATTCGGCCTATTATATGACGATTAGCCCCGGTGCCCTGCTTGATCTCAAGGACAATCCCTATCCCGGTACCAGTGATTCCGGTACTCTCGACTTCACCACCCTGGATAACACCCTGAAATTGTTGAGCAGTACCCCGCTCAATGGTTCGACCGAGGTCGGTATCAACAGCCTGATCGAACTGGTGTTTACCCTGACGGTGCAGCCGGGGGCAGGCAGTATCATCCTGGCCAGTAGCCAGGATACCCGCACCCTGAGCGTAGCGGATACCTCGCAGGTTCGTTTCAGTGGCAATACCGTAACCATCAACCCCAGCGGGCTGCAGGAAGGAACCACCTATTCGCTGCAGATCGCAACCGGCGTGATTCGTGATCTGCAGGGTGGTGAATATCAGGGCATCGGAAGCGGTCAGCCGGTCGTGTTTACTACCCTCAATTATCCGCCCTCCCTATCGACTTTCAACCTGGATGATGCAGGCAATCATCTGAATCTTGGCTTCAGTGAGGCCATTACCGGTACCGGCAGCTTTGTGTTGAACAACCTGAGTACCGGTTCCAGTGCCGTTACCTATCCGGCTACTGGATTTACCAATGTGGAATCGGTTTCCATTGATGCCGGTTCGCTGACGCTCGGCTCTCATTATCTGCTGGATATTCCGGCCAGCAGTTTCAGGGACCGCAATCAAAAACCCAACCCGTACGGCTACAGTTTCGGTTTCACCAAGGCGGATACCACCCCACCGACCGCATCTCCGGCTTTGCTGATGACTTTCGGTACGGCAGAGGATGATCTGGTTATTCAGTTTGACGAACCGGTTCAGCCAGTCGCCGGTGCCAGCGTAACCCTGGGTTCTGCCTCGCTGACGCTGCTGGCCGACTGGTTCAGCGGCAGTATGCTGAGAATCCCCCTGACCGGCTGGTCTGGCAGCCTTTCGCCCGGTGCAACGTACAGCCTCTCCATCGCGGCCGGTGCGATCACGGACACGTCCGGTAATGCCATCAGCACCGCCGTTTCGCCGTCATTCAGCCTGGTGGATAACGCGCTGCCTGCCACCAACATCACTGCCACAGTCGGTAACGACACCTTGTTCAAGGGCGGTTCCACAGCCGACAGCCTGGATGGCCAGGCCGGCAACGATTCGCTCTACGGCGGGGTTGGCAATGACACCCTGCTGGGTGGAGCGGATAATGATTGGCTGTATGGTGGAGCCGACCGCGACAGCCTCAGCGGCGGAGCGGGCAATGACCAGCTTTACGGTGAATTCCACCGCGATACCCTCAGCGGCGGTGACGGAAACGATACGCTGTTGGGTGGCGGGGACGATGATGCGCTCTATGGCGATGCAGGTGATGACACCCTGAATGGCGGCCGGGGCAAGGATACCCTGAACGGCGGCAGCGGCAATGACGTGCTGGTAGCGGGCTCGTTTTACGGCTCGGTTGACAACAACCAGCGTGAGTACCTGTTTGGCGGAACCGGTAATGACCTGCTGCTTGGCAGCGATTACAGTGATTTTCTGTCCGGCGATGACGGTGCCGACACCCTGGAAGGCGGCAGTGGCAACGATAACCTGGCGGGCGGCACTGGCAATGATCGTTTGCTGGGAGGCAGCGGACTCGACACCCTGGACGGAGGCGAGGGTGAGGATAGCCTGATGGGCGGTGCGGGAGACGATGCCCTCTACGGCAGTCTCGGCCACGATCTGCTGCTGGGAGACAGCGGCAATGACACGCTGACCGGCGGTCGCGGCAACGATTGGCTGGCAGGCGGTGACGGCGATGACGTCTTCAATGAAGACTATGGCCGTAACTGGATTGATGCCGGAGCCGGTAACGATCTGATCCGCATCGGTGCCTACCTGCCGACCGTCTCCAGCGAGGTCTACAACAGCGATGCCCTGGCCGATACCGATCGCACCACGGTAGCCGGCCGTGGTGGTCAGGATACCTATGTCCTGTACGGCTACGGTGCACAGTTGATGGTCACTGACTTCAGCGTCAGTGGCAGCGAGCCGGATCGGCTGGAACTCGGTTCCCTGCTGGCGAACAGTACCGGTTATACCACCGGCAATCCATTCGGTGGCCAGGGTTACCTGCGGTTCCGACAGGAGGGCAGCATGACCCTGCTGGAATGGGATCGGGACGGTACGGGCAGTAATTTTCTCTGGAAGGTTCAGGCGGTGCTGATGAATGTCACGGCGACCACGCTAACCCGGAGCAACCTGCTGCCGCAGTATCCCCCTGACGGCAGTGCCGAAGGGGTCAGCCTGGCCGGAACATCGGCTGCAGACACCCTGACCGGAGCCGGTGTCAACGACACGCTGTTCGGGGGAAGCGGGGGTGATGTGCTGAATGGCCTGGAGGGCGACGATTCTCTCAGCGGTGGCGAGGACAACGACAGCCTGAACGGTGGTATGGGCCATGATACCCTGCGGGGTGAATCCGGCCACGACACGCTGGATGGCGGCTATGGCAGCAATTCGATTGAAGGCGGCGAGGGCGATGACCTGATCCGGATTGGCCCGGATGATCCGGCGGCCAGCGGCGGTTACCGGGCCTATGGCTCAGCCGATGTGAGTAGCCTGAGTGGTGGCGCGGGTCAGGACGTGTATCAGCCCTATGGTTACGGTGCCCAGGCCCTCATCAATGATTTTTCCCTGAACGACCCGGACAAACTGGACATCAGCATGCTCCTGTCCCGCAGCAGCAATTACAGCGGCGGCGATGCGTTCGGCAGTTCCGGTTATCTGCGCCTGCGCCAGGACGGAGCCGATACGCTGCTTGATTGGGACCGGGACGGGGCCGCCGCTGCCGGGTATGGCTGGCAAACCCAGTTGCGGCTGAAGAACATCACGGTGGCACCGACCGCTCTGGCCACGTTCAAGGCAAATTCGGTCTTGCCTGCCATTCCGGTGGCGGCCATTACCTCGGGTGCGGTCGGCAGTTTGCTCAACGACACACTGGGTTCGTCAGCGGCCACTGTCGCCCAAACCCTGTACGGCTACTGGGGTAATGATACCCTGAGCGGCGGCAGTGGCGATGATGTGCTGGTAGCCGGGCCTGGGGCCGACAGCCTGAACGGCGGCGATGGCAATGACGATTTCATGCTGGTGGCCGAGCTGGACAGTCGGGATACCATCATCGGAGGTACTGGCAGCAGCGACCGCCTGATCACCGAACTTGCGGGCAGCGGCTCCCTGACCGCTACCGCTTTCAGCAACGTCAGCACGGTAGAAACCTGGGTGTACAAGGGGGCTGGAACCGCCAGTCTCAACCGCAACCCCGGATTCAGCACGATTGACCTGAGCGATGCAGGAGCACAGACACTCACCCTGGCCTCGGGTTTCATCAACGCACCAACAACCACACCCACCATCATTCAGATGGGCAAGGCCGATCAATTCATCAATTCGGCCCACGTCAACACCGATATCAGGGTCGCCACGCTGGCTGATCTGGCGGCGGTAACCCTCACGGGCGGAAACGGAGTCGATAACCTCACGGTAACCGGGGGCGGTTCAGCGTTATTAGGTGGCCTGAGCGGGCTGGAAAAAATCACCCTTACCGATCCGGCATCTGCAGGCAGCACCACCCTGACTACCGTCAACACCAATGTGGCGGCTGACCAAACCCTGACCATCGACGCCAGCGGCCTGGCAGCCGGTTCCCCCTTTATTTTCAATGGCACCGGCGAAACCACCACCGATACCAGCGGTTCCGGTGGCCTGACGGCCGTCAGTCCGATCAATACCCTGATCGGCGCATTCAGCGTACTGGGCGGGGCTGGCAATGATGAACTCATTGGGGGAGAAGGCAACGATACGCTGCGGGGTAACGCCGGAGCCGATACCCTGACGGGGGGGCTTGGCAATGACACCTTTATCCTGGCCGGTAATGACACGGTACAGGATTTCAGCGGTTCATCCGATTTCGTTGATCTGGGCCAGTCACTGCTGGCTTCTGCCGATGTGATTCGCTTCAACAATGTGCGGGATGGATTAAATCTGGCCTCGGTTACCAGCGGTGCCGGTTTTCGGGTAAGCGTGGCCTCCGGTCAGGCCGGAAGCATTACCGGCGGAAGCGGCCACGACAGCCTCACTGGAGCCAATGGAGCCGATACCCTCGTCGCCGGTGGCGGGGCCGATCTGATCAACAGCGGCAGCGGCCAGGATACGGTGGATTTGACCGAAATAACCCCGGCTGCGGACACTGTGGTGTTGGCCGGGCCGTTCACCGCCGGTAACCTGAACGCGCTCACCCTGAGTGGCTTCGATACCACTCTTGATACCCTTGACATCGGGTTTGCCCTCAGGCATGGCACCACCATACTCGCTGCCGGAACCGGAACCACGAACACCCTCTCAGCCAGTGTCCCCGAAATAGTGGCCGATAACGGTTCCCCGAGTGATGCCAACACCGGCCTGATTTTCCTGCTGAGCGGTGCCAATGACCAACTGGCCACATCGACCACCATCGACACGGCCATCGCCAATGCCGTTACCGCATTGACTTCATCGACCGATTTCGCCGCCAGCGGGGTCGCCACGGGCGACAGCCTGGTGCTGGTCATGGACGATGGAACCCGTGCCTTTGTTTTCCATTACCTGGCCGATGCCGATGCCACCGTGACAACGGCGGCTGACCTCGAACTCATCGGCATCCTCAACGGCATCACTGATGCCGGTGGTTTTGTTACCGGTGATTTTGTCTAGGGTGGGTTCGGGTGAGTGCGGCAGGTTCTGCCCTGTTGCCGGATTATGAAGTTGGAGGCCGTTTACCGGAAGCCACCCCTCACCCCTCACCCCTTACCCCCCGCCACTTACACCCTGACCCTTGTCCCGAATTCAGGCTAAAATACTCTCCTCTCTGCCACTCAACCCCGGATACCTCCCCCCATGAATTTCCTTCTGAACGGACTATGGATCCTGTGCCTGGCAGGTTCCCTTGCAGCCAGTGCCGCCGAGTCGATGGTCGATCACCACGATGATCTGGTTGCCGATAACAACCTGACCCTCAGCCAGGTGGTGGAAGCCACCTTTGAAAAATACCCGGATCGGCTAATCGTGGCGGCCTATGAGGAAGAGGCCCGCGCCCTGGAGCGTCGCACGGCCAACTGGATTGCCGGCTATCCCATGCTTTACCTGCAATGGATTGACGACCGCACCTTTGACAGCCGGGGGCGGGTGGAAGTGCAAACCGGCTATCAGATTCCGGTATGGATGTGGGATCAACGCAAGGCCAGCGGTGCGGTGGCCACTGAAGCCCGCCGTAACACCGCGCTGTTCCGCCAGGCATTGCGACATGAAGTGGCCGGCCAGGTACGTGATGCCCTGTGGACAATCCGGCTGATGGAGAATCACCACGAACTGGCCCAAAAAATCCTTGAAGTTGCCAGCCGTCTGACTGACGTGGTGCGGCGTCGGGTTGAACTGGGTGATCTGGCCCGCACGGATCTGTTGCTGGCAGAAGCCGATCAGCTTGAAAAGAAAACTGCCCTGATCCAGGCCGAGGCGGAGGTCATGCACGCCCGCAAGGCGTACAGCAACCTGACCCGGCTGGATCGGTTGCCGACAGGCTTTGAGGAAAGCCTCCATCCCGGTCAGGCCATTGAAACCTCGCATCCGGCCCTGGCTTCCGCCAATGGCCTGATTGAACGGGCACAGGCCGAGGTCGATTACGTACGGCTATCCAAACAGGGCAATCAACCCAGTATTTTGCTGGGCACCCAGCACGACCGCGCCACCCGGCGCGACGCTTTTGGCACCGAAACCAATCTGGTATTGCAGGTTCCGATTGGCGGGGAGGCCTACAATGGCCCGTTTGTGGCGGAGGCCAACCTGGCCCTGAACCGGGCCATTGCCCAGCGGGAAAATCTGGTGCGTCAACTGGAAAAAGCCCTGCATGAGGCGGATCATGACCTGGCGGTGGATCAGGCCGCGCTGGATGTCGCCGGTCAGCGCAAGACGATTGCCGAAACCCAGCTCAGAATGAATCGTCTGGCCTTTGAAGCCGGTGAAATATCCCTTATGGACTATCTCCGCATTACCGCCAGTGCCGAAGCCGCCATCCGCGACGCTGCCGAACGGCGCATCCGGGTTCAGCGTGACATCGCCGTTCGCAATCAGGTTATCGGAGTCACCCCATGACAGGCAGAATTGTTCTGCTGCTCCTGGTGCTGGTCTCAACGGTCAGTCGATCGGTTTTCGCTGCCACTCCGCTGCTGACCGTCAGCGACGAACAGGCCGGGCATCTTGGCATTCGCCTCAGCCAGCCGCAACCGGTAGACAACCACCCCCTGGGACGGGCACCGGCTCAGGTGGTGTTGCCGCCTGACAATGAATACCTGGTCAGTGCCCGTCAGGCCGGGCTGGTTGAAACGCTCGCCGTGTCGCCAGGTAGTCCGGTCACAAAAGGCGACATCATGGCGGTATTGCAAAGCCCCTCCCTGCTGGAACTGGAGCGAACCCTGCTGGATGCCACCAGCGAATTCGGGCTGTCCCGCGCCCGGCTGGAACGGGATCGGGTTCTGCTGGCTGAAGGACTGATTGCCCGCATGCGCTGGCTGGAGACCCAAAGCCAGCAGCAAAAGGCCGGGGCCGCTCTCGAAATGGCCCGCCAGACATTGATCGCCAGCGGCTTAACCCTGGCTGAGGTCAACCGGCTGGAGTCCGATCACCGCCTGGACAGCCGCTGGACGGTACGCTCCCCTCTCACCGGTGTGGTACTGGAACGCCAGGTCGTGACCGGTCAGCGGGTAGAACTGCTGGCTCCGCTGTTCCGGGTTGCAAACCTGAGTACCCTGTGGCTGGATGTCAGCGTTCCCCAGGAACGGCTGGGCGAGATGGCCCGGGGCGACCGGATTCAGCTTGAAAACCCCGAGGCAACCGCCCGCATCATCCAGGTGGGTCAGGTGATTGACAGCGACAGCCAGACCGTTCTGGTCAGGGCGGTACTGGAACAGGGTAACCCGAATCTGCGTCCCGGCATGAACGTCAATGTGCGACTGCTGCACAACAGCCGGGAGCGGCTGTTCAGTTTGCCGCTGGCAGCACTGTTTACCCATGAATCCACCCGGTATGTGTTCGTGAAAACCCCGGCGGGCTATGAAGCCAGAGCGGTAGCGGTGGTCGGCGAGGAGCCACACCGGGTGGTGATCCACCACGGCCTGAGCGGGGGAGAATCGGTGGTTGTAGCAGGCGTGGCCGCACTCAAGGCAGCCTGGCTGGAAACCGGCGAGGAAAAATAATGCTGGGAGCACTTATCCAGTTTGCCCTGACTCAGCGGGTTTTCGCCCTGCTGATCGCCCTGATGCTGGCGGTCGCCGGTTACCACGCCGCCATCAACCTGCCCATTGATGCCTTTCCCGATGTATCACCCACCCAGGTCAAGATCATCATCAAGGCACCGGGCATGACGCCCGAGGAGGTGGAGTCCCGCATCACCACACCGGTTGAGGTCGAACTGCTGGGGATTCCGCGTCAGACCATGCTGCGTTCCATTGCCAAGTATGCCCTGACTGACATTACCCTGGATTTTGAGGAAGGTACCGACATCTATTGGGCCAGACAGCAGGTTGCCGAACGCATCAACGGGGTCTGGGCCAGTTTGCCTGCGACCATTGAAGGCGGGATTGCCCCCATGACCACGCCACTGGGGGAACTGTTCATGTTCACCCTGGAAGGCGGCGACCTCAGCCTGATGGAACGGCGCAATCTGCTGGACTGGGTGATCCGACCGGCCCTGCGCAATGTTCCCGGGGTGGCCGATGTGAATGTGCTGGGCGGCGAAGTCAGAAGTTTTGAAGTCATTCCCGACAATGCCAGACTGCTGGCCCGTTCGGTGACGGTCGATGATATTCGTCAGGCTCTGCTTGCCAACAACCGCAATGACGGAGCCGGTCGCCTGGATCTGGGCGAGGAAGCCCTGCTGGTCAGGGCGGAAGGACGCCTGGTTTCCCACGACGACATCAGGGCTCTGGTGGTGGCCCGCCGTAACGGAACCGCCATCACCCTGGGCGATGTCGCCCAGGTGCGGACAGGCATGCTGACCCGTTACGGTGCCGTCAGCCAGAATGGCCGGGAGGAAGTCACCGAGGGTCTGGTACTGAGCCTGCGCGGAGCCAATGCCAGCAAGGTGGTGCAGGGCGTGGAAGCCCGTCTGGATCAACTGCGTCCGGCTTTGCCGCCGGGGGTCGAAATCAGGGTGTTTTATAACCGGGGAGATTTGATCGAACGGGCGGTGCATACCGTGGTCAAGGCACTGATCGAAGCAACCCTGCTGGTGCTGGTGTTGCTGGTTTTGTTTCTGGGTGATATCAGGGCCGCCCTCACGGTGGCCTGCATTCTGCCACTGGCGGCCCTGTTGACCTTCCTGATGATGGGCCTGACCGGCCTGTCCGCCAATCTGATGAGTCTGGGCGGGCTGGCCATTGCCATCGGCATGCTGGTGGACTCCGCCGTGGTCGTGGTGGAAAACGTGGCCACCTGTCTGTCCGATCCGGCCCGGGGACGCAAACTGCCCCGTCTGCACCTGATCTACCGGGCCGTGCGGGAAGTGGCGGTACCGGTCACCTCCGGCATCCTCATCATCATTATCGTATTTTTGCCACTGCTGACCCTGCAGGGGCTGGAAGGCAAACTGTTCTCGCCGGTGGCCCTCACCATCGTTTATGCCCTGGGCGGTTCGCTGCTGCTGTCGCTGACGGTCATCCCGGTTCTGGCGTCCTTCCTGTTGGGTTCTTCCGCCCACCACGAACCCTGGCTGCCATCGCGTTTGCGTCAACTCTACCTGCCCCTGCTGGAGGCCGGTCTGGCCCATCCCCGTCCGGTCATTCTGGCGGCGTTGGGGCTATTGGTTGTGACGGCAGGTGCCTATACCCAGATTGGTAAAACCTTCATGCCGACCCTGGATGAGGGCGACATCATCATTCAGACCGAAAAACTGCCTTCGATCACGCTACGGCAATCGGTGGCACTGGATCTCAAAATTCAGTCCGCCATCCTGGAACATGTGCCGGAAGTCACCCGCATGGTATCCCGGGTCGGGGCCGATGAAATTGGCCTGGATCCCATGGGACTCAACGAAACCGACAACTTCATGGTACTCAAACCCCCGTCCGAATGGCGGATGAAAACCCGGGAAGAATTGATCGAGGCCATTCGTACGGTGCTGGCCACCATCCCGGGGCTTGCCTATGGCTTCACCCAGCCGATCCAGATGCGGGTTACCGAGATGCTGACCGGGGTACGCGGCGATGTAGCCATCAAACTGTACGGGCCTGATCTGAACGTACTCAATACCACCGCCGAGACCATCGCCAGCGTCGTGGGTCAGGTTCCCGGTGCCACCGATGTCTTTACCCTGCGTAATGAGGGCATGCAATACCTCGTAATCAAACCGGATCGGCTGGCAGCCGGTCGGCTGGGACTGAACACCGATCATTTGGGCGACCTGCTCCGCATCCAGTTGGAAGGACTGAAACTGGGGGTGGTGCAGGAGGGTATCCAGCGAACTCCCCTGTTGCTCAGGGGAAGCGGTGCCGCCGATGAACTGGCCAGTTTGCAGGTGAGCCTGCCTGATGGTTCCAGGGTGCCGTTGCGCGGCATTGCTGCCATTGAACGGGTGGAGGGCGTAGTGGCCATCGCCCGTGAAAAGGCCCAGCGGTACGCGGTGATACGCACCAACGTGGAGGGGCGTGATCTGGTTGGTTTTGTGGCGGAGGCCCGGCAGCGGGTGGCCGAACAGGTGAACTTGCCGCAGGGGTATTTTCTGGAATGGGGGGGGCAGTTCGAGAACCAGCAACGGGCAGCGGCCCGCTTGGCCCTGGTCATTCCGGTTTCCATCGGGCTGATTTTCCTGCTACTGTTCACTACATTCGGGCGCATCCGTCAGGCAATGCTGGTATTGTCCAACATCCCGCTGGCCCTGATCGGCGGGGTGTTCGCGCTGTGGCTGTCGGGCGAATACCTGTCGGTACCGGCCTCGGTCGGCTTTATTGCCCTGCTGGGCATTGCCGTGCTGAACGGGGTGGTGATGGTATCGTATTTCAATCAGTTGCGGGCGCGGGGCATGCCGCTGGAAACAGTGGTGCGGGTCGGGGCCACACGTCGACTGAGACCTGTACTGATGACGGCCAGCATTGCGGCACTGGGCCTCATGCCGCTGCTGTATGCGAGCGGACCCGGTTCGGAAATCCAGCGGCCCCTGGCAATCGTGGTAATTGGCGGCCTCATCACTTCCACCCTGCTGACCCTGATCCTGCTGCCCATTTTGTATCAGCGTTACGGCGAACGCCCGGGAGAACAGCCATGAACCCTACCGTATTGCTGACCCTGCTGGTTCCTCCGGCCATGGAGGAAACCCTGGTGGACTGGCTGCTGGAAATCGAGGCGGAATACGGCTTCAGCAGCGTGCCGGTCAGGGGTCATTCCAGCCGTCACCAGGGACTCAGCCTGGCCGAACAGGTCAGTGGCCGCCGCCAGCAGATTCGCTTCGAGATTCACCTCCCGGCAACCCGGGCCGACGCATTGGTACAACAACTCAGGGCAGATTTCCAGGGAGCCGGTCTGCACTACTGGGTTGTACCCCTGCAGGAATGGGGGCACGTATGACGAGTTCTCTTCGCCAGCGGGCTTCCATGACTGTGGAACCGTCAAAATGAAAATAGCCGCGTGTATGACCCTGCTGGTGATTGAGGACGAAGCCCTGCTGGGATCAGAACTGGCGCGGCATTACCGTAAAACCGGTTGGGAGGTGGAATGGGTACAAAGCCTGTCGGCGGCCAGCGAGGCCATGCAGCGGCATTTCGAGCCGATGATTATTCTGTCCGACATGCATTTGCCGGACGGGAACGCGCTGGATTACATCGGCACCCTGCGGGCAACCGCTCCCCATTTTGAATGGCTGTTGCTGACCGGATACGGCAGCGTACCCGATTCGGTACGTGCCATGCGGCTGGGTGCCTACGATTTTGTCGAGAAGCCCTGTGATCTGGCTCATCTGGATCTGGTGCTGAACAGTGCCTTGCGTAGTTGCCGGGCACAGCGGCGTTTGCAGGAGCAAACCGAACAGGGCCATCGCCGTTACTCTCCTGAGGCATACGTCGGCAGCAGTGCGGCCACCTCACGGGTACGTGACCTGCTGACCCGGTTGACCCAGGTATCCATCAGTGCCCTGGTGATTGGTGGCGAAACCGGCACCGGCAAAGGACTGGTAACCCGGATTCTGCATCATGCCGGTCAACGGGGGGCGTTTCCCCTGATTGAACTGAATTGTGCGGCCCTGCCACGTGATTTGCTGGAATCGCAATTATTTGGTCACGAAAGCGGTGCCTTCACCGGTGCCACCGCTCGCCACAAGGGGTTAATCGAACAGGCCAACGGCGGAACCCTGTTCCTGGATGAAATCGGCGAACTGTCACCGGATCTGCAGGCCAAACTGCTCAAGGCACTGGAAGACCGGAAAATCCGGCGTCTCGGCTCTGAAAAGGAAATAGCCGTCGATGTGCAGATCATTGCAGCCAGTCACCGTAACCTGCACGAGATGGTTGCCAGGCGGGAATTCAGAGGCGATTTGTATCACCGGCTCAATGTCTTCAGCCTGGAGCTACCCCCGTTACGGGACTGTCTCGATGATCTGGACGAATTGCTACCCCTGTTCGTAGCGGAGTTTTCCGCCAAATCCGGCAAGCAAGTCAGGATCATTCCAGAGGAAATCCTGGCCCGCATGCGTCACTATCACTGGCCGGGCAATGTCAGGGAACTTCGCAATGTCGTGGAACGCTGTGTACTCCTGGCCGATGGCCCGGTATTTCCGGTGCAGTGGTTACAGTTACCGGGAACCCGGTCAGCGACCGGGCCACTCCCGGACGTGACGACGTCTCCGGACGTCCTCGCCATTCCCCTGGACGGCAGCATGGCACTGGATGACATGGATCGTTACATCATTGAAACGACCCTGAACCGGCTTGATGGCAATGTAGCCGCTGCGGCCCGGGCTCTGGGAACGACCCGCGAGACCCTGCGTTACCGGGTCAAAAAATACGGCCTTAAACTTGGTACCCGACAACAGGATTCCGCATGAAACTGGTAGATATCTTCGCAGAACACGGCAAGGTGGCGGCGTATTACCGCCTGTTGCGCCTCGACAAACCCATCGGCATTTATCTGTTGCTGTGGCCTGGCCTGTGGGGGCTGTGGATCGCGGGACAGGGGCAGCCCCACGGGGATGTATTCCTGATCATCCTGCTGGGAACCGTCCTGATGCGTTCAGCCGGTTGTGTCATCAATGATTATGCCGACCGCGACGTCGACCCGCATGTCGAACGAACCCGCCAGCGTCCCATTGCCGCCGGGCAGGTCAAACCGCGTGAAGCCCTCTACCTGTTCGTGGCCCTGTGCCTGGTGGCCTTGCTGCTGGTATTTCAGGCCAATGTACTGACCCGCTGGCTGTCGCTGCCGGCGGCGTTTCTGGCTGCATCCTATCCCTTCATGAAGCGATACACCCACTGGCCGCAGGCATACCTCGGCATGGCGTTCGGCTGGGCAGTACCGATGGCATTCGCGGCGGAAACCGGCAGCGTCCCCCTGGTAGCCTGGGAACTCTACCTGGCTGCAATCCTGTGGGCTCTGGTATACGACACCCAGTACGCCATGGTCGACCGTGAAGACGACCGCGCCCTGGGCGTCAAATCAACCGCCCTCCTGTTCGGGCAATGGGACAGACTGATGATTGGCCTGTTGCAGAGCGTATTGTTGCTGGTGTTGTGGACTGTCGGCCAGCATGCCGGTCTGGGGTTACCCTATCAGATCAGCCTGGTGGCCGCCGGTCTATCCGCACTGTACCAGCAATGGCTGATTCGTCACCGCACCCCTACCGCCTGCTTTCAGGCATTTCTGGCCAACCACCCCTTCGGCCTGTTTATTTTTGCCGGAATCCTGCTGAGTTATTCACTGCGATGAGGGATGAGGGATGAGGGGCGCAGGTTACCGAACACCATTGCTTTCCGCATTCCGCTTTCTGCATTCTGCATTCTGCTTTCTGCTTTCTGCATTCCCCACTCACCCCCACTCCCGTCAGCCACCCTCGGTCAAACGAACCGGATCCAGCGTTTGAACCGCCATTCCGCATCCCTCACCCGGAATTGGCATATAAAGCGACATAGCGGTCGCCGAGCAGTGTGAGGAGGGCTTTTTGGGCTGTGGTCAGTCCGTGTGCCCGGTACTGGAGGCAGATACTGTCTCGATAGTATTT
>SXGU01381052.1_pt1 | contig 19894 bp, 16 predicted proteins | sample 3174531 | NCBI WGS metagenome assembly SXGU01 (sample SAMN11356863, study PRJNA531348) | freshwater metagenome | isolation source: freshwater sample F1-140 | place: China: Fuxian Lake, Yuxi | collected 2017-12-25 | reverse complement strand
TTTTGGAAACCGGTAACGATTCCTATCGATTTAAACAGCGGAAAAAGGCGCTAGAAAACCAATAACCCCATAAGTTAACTGGAAACTTTTCGACGATCTTTCTTGGAAAATTATGGAAACTTTTCAAAGCTGTTTGACACCCTTGGAGCTAATTAAATCGTATAAAAGTGACCAATGTAATTCGTGCAAGCTCGTACGGGGTGACACGTATTCAGGGAGTAGTTGAAAGTTGACACGCATGATTAGGCAACTCGCAATAAATAACCCCCACCCCCATCATTCCCACGCCGGAGCGTGGGAACGATGCCGTGTATGGGAGGTTATTTTTTGCGAGTTGCCTTAGCGATATTAAATAATCGGAATTCGAGTAAGGATCAGAGAGAAATCATTGGGTTTCTTTCTTTCAGGAAGACCAGAAATAATCCGTTGAGTCGGTTGTTGATAAGCATCTTGCCCTATGAAGTCCTACAGAGCGAAAACTGCTCCATAGATGTTGGGCTATTTCCATATTTCGAGTTGCAGCAATGCCTGAATACGTTCGATCAACAGCTTTATTTGAACCGGTTTTGTCATATAGTCCACCGCCCCAGCTGTGAAGCTGCGGTCAACCGTGGGTATGTCGCCATACGAAGTGAGGAAGATAATCGGCAATAGGATATTACGGCGGATGAGTTCGGCTTGCAGCTCGTCACCGTGCATACCCGGCATGATGATGTCCATTAACAGACAACCTGGCGTTCCCGGAACATAACTTTCCAGAAAACATTCTGCATTTTCAAAAACCTGACAAGCTAGTCCGGCCGTTTCGAGGACCATGCCAAGGCCATCGCGGATGGCATCGTCATCATCGACAATAAAAACGCAGGGTTTGGTATTCATAACACGAACGGTAAGTTGATGTGGATACTAATGCCAATACCGGCGCTTTGCTTAGCCCACACCTTTCCACCAAGTGCTCCCTCCAATGTGCGGCTGATGGCAAGGCATGCCTAAACATGAAGTTTTGGTGGTGCTTACCTAAAATTTGCCATCCGTCTGACATGTTCACATTCCCCGGCTATTGGTAAATAGAAATTCCTTTACCCAGGTCTCTAAACACAAACGGATAGTCAATTTGCCGCCTTTCTCTTGTCAGTACGAAAATTTGTCAGGCAACTTCTTGTTCTTCGATCAGATCAGCATTCGGGGCGCTTAAAGCCCAGCTTTTGTGTAGCTTGATCAATCGATACTTGTGCTCTTGCATGGTGGCGAGGAATGCTTGCGCCTCCTGACGTAAATTAAATGGGCCATAAAACGATGCCTGCACGTTAAATCGTCTAATTCGAATAGTATCCGGCCAAGCAACGACATAATAACCGGTTGCCAGAGGTTGGTTTTGGGTGGTGTGATACTGCCGCTGATAAGACTCGGCATCGATAAGCCAAAAATCACGAATGACTTTGACAATTTCATGAACATCGTAATCTGCATCCATTGTGTAGTTCCTCTTGGATAGAATGAATTAATCCTGGATGCCGACAAATTAAGCTAACCTGCGACATCGTAAAGAAAAAGGCGATTCCCCGCCTAATGGAGGACAGGCACATGGCCACTAAACTATAGTGGCTATACTTCTGGGAAAGGTTTTTGTTTGAGAATCGCCCTTGGCAGGTATTAGAATAAATATCTAAACAAATTAACATACGAGCAAGCTCTTACGTGTTAACACGTAGTTAATTGCTTACATTTTCATTTTCCCGCAACAATTTTGGAAGTGGTAGTGGGGGTTAAAAGGCTAATTTTTTACTCAAAATTATTGAAATCAGCAGCTTACAATGGAAATCAATGATATTTAATCAGGTGTTTTCGTGTTTAGTCTCAATAGAAAACCGGATGGCTTCGCACTGCCCCGCCAATTCCAGAAAATTGGCGGCTCCGGTTTTTCTTAAGATATTGGTACGGTGAAGTTCAACGGTACGGAAACTGATGCCCAGTTTCTGCGCAATTTCTTTATTGGGAATGCCCTTTATTGTCAGTGGCAAAATCTCCATTTCGCGGGGTGTCAGGGAATTTAGCCGTTTACGGAAATCTTCATCACCTTTATTTTGCTCCTGCAATTGGGCTATGCGTTGCAACTCTGCTTGGATACATTCGATGAGCTGGCTGATTTGAACAGGCTTCGTCAGGAAATCCACAGCCCCTGCTTTTATTGTGCGGACGCTCATAGGGATGTCGCCATAGGAAGTGAGGAAGATAATCGGTAAACGGATATTTTGGCGGATTAGCTCAGTTTGCAGTTCGTCACCGTTCATGCCCGGCATGTTAATATCAAGCACCAAACAACCAGGCGTTCCTGGCTGATAGTCCTCAAGAAAGCGTTCAGCGTTACCAAAAGTCTGGCAAGCCAAACCGACCGTTTCCATAACCATCTCAAGGCCGTCGCGGACTGCCTCGTCATCATCGACAATAAAAACGCAAGGTTGAACGTTCATAACACGAAAGGTAAGGTGAAGTGGACACTGATTCCCGCGCCGGTATTTTGTTCAGCCCACATTTTACCGCCGTGGGCTTCGATCAAAGCGCGACTAATGGCAAGGCCCATCCCTATACCTGTGGATTTGGTGGTGTAGAAAGATTGGAACATTTGTTTCAGTGCGCCAGTGTCGGAAACACCTGCCCCGTTGTCGCACACTGTCACCTGCGCACTTAATGGATCGTTGGAGGAGCGGCAGGTGGTAACCGTCATCGCCCCGCTGTTATTTCCACTTTCCTGCATGGACTCAAGGCCGTTAATTAATAAATTAACCAGCACTTTTTGGACTTGCATCATATTGGCCAATACTGGCGGCAAACCGTCGGCGAGCTTCAGTTCAATTTTAAAATTGTTCAAATGTCCGCTAGCCTTAACAAGGGCGAGAGCGTATTTCACCGAATCATTGACACTTACCGACTCGCTGGTGGTCTCGCCTTTATGCAACAACTCCAACAATTGTTTGATGACTTCGCCGGCACGCAGCGCCTGTTGGCCGCACTTGTCCATGACGGTGCCAAGCTTTTGCGGATTCGGGTTGCCGGCTTTTAGCATTTCTTGCGCCACATAAGCATAATATGAGATGGCGGTCAGTGGCTGGTTCAATTCATGGGCGATAGCGGCTGCGGTCTGGCTGGCAACATATAAGCGGAATGACCGTTCCATCGCATCACGCCGCTCGTTCAGCTCCCTTGTCTCCAGGTACTCGGTGATATCTAAATTTAATCCGAGCATGCGATAGGGCTTATTATTTTGATCGTGTAACAATGCACCGCGTGAGTGAATCCAGCGGTACGTACCGTCTTTATGGCGCAACCGGAACTGTAATTCGAAAGTCGGTTGACGGCCGGCAATAAAATTTTCAGTTGAGTCCATAACGGTTGTGCGGTCATCTGGATGCAGACGATCATCCTTTTGGCTCCAGGTGGTGTCCAATTCGGCGTTGTCAAAACCGAGTTGCCGCTTCCATTCGGGAGATAAATATAAAGTTTGCTTTATGAGGTCCCATTCCCAATACCCTGCCTTCAGTTCTTCGATAGCAAGACCTAACCGGAGTTGCGTTTTATTTAATTCATCTTGAGTATGTTTGCGTTCGGTGATGTCCATATGGCTTAGGATAAGCCCGTCAATTCCCTGGCAAGTCCGTTTAGCGTACATAATGAACCACCGATCACGGGAAGGCGTCGGGCAAGGATATTCCATAACGAATTCTTGCCGTTGCCCAGATAGCAAAGATTCTAAGCCTTCGAGCGCCTCTTGCGCAAACGGGTCACCCGCCGCAGAAGAGGTGCGGCAAACCTCAAGGTAATTCGCGCCCTTCAAAACACAATGTGGCGTGGCATTATTCTCTATGGCGAAACGTTCCCAGGGTTCATTGACGGCGGTAACTTCCCCATTGGCATCCAATACGACAACATGTTCCGGCAACGAATTGAGTACAGCCCGTATGTACGCCTCACTAGCAAGCACAGCCTCTGTAGCTTGTTTTTCCGCCGTGATATCATGTATTGCAAGCGTTGCACGTAGGGGTTGACCTGCACTGTTGCCTTCGTCCGAAAAGAATACATGTTTGCGCACACGTAACCAACGTACCCTGCCATCCGGCCACAAGACCCGATGATCCATGGCAAACCAGCCGTCTCCAGAAGGGTCGAGACACGCCTCAATAAGGCGCAGCAATTCAGCGCGGTCATCGGGATGGAACGTTGCATGGACCGCCTCGCGCGGCAGTACCATTTCCGCGTCGCCCAAGCCAAACAGTTGTGCTGCCTGGGCACTCAGATAGTTTAGCCCTGAGTTATAGTCCACCTCTGCTATCCCCAACCCTGCCACTTGCACCCCAAGCGCAAGCCGCACCTCGCTTGCTTGCAGGGCTTGTGTGGCCTGTCTTAGATCGGTAATGTCGAAATTCGTCCCCACTACCCACTCGATTTGCCCTTGGCTGTTCTTGCGGACTGTTTCCACCGATTGGATATAGCGGATTTCCTTGCCATCCGCACACAGGATACGGAATTCGCGGGTACTGTGCCCCCCACGTTTGGCCGTGTCTTGTAATATCACTTCTTGATGTGGCAGATCCTCCGGCAGAACAGAATTGCTCCAGGTGCTGTAGTCAACAAAGCCGTCTTGGGTCGGGTCTATGCCATAGATCCGGAACATTTGGGCATCCCAGAACATCTGGTTGCTGATGACATTCCATTCCCAAATGCCTACCCCCGTCGTTTCAGTCGCCAGCCGCATCCGTTCTTCGCTTTCGCGCAAAGCGGCTTCCGCCTGCTTGCGTTCAGTAAGGTCAGTTATAAAGGCATAATAATGGATAGGCTGTCCTGCCTCGTCAGGCACCACTTCCACGAAAAGCTCAATCGGTACTCGCGTGCCATCCTTGCGATAATATTCCTTTTCATAACGGATAGTCCCCCGGTTACTCTGAAGCTCCTCAAGTTTAGCCTGCTCAATCGCTTTCCATTCGGGCGGTGTCAATTCAGTCGCCCAATTCATCGCTAACAGCTCTTCACGGCTAAATCCCGTGAGCCGTTCGAAAGCAGGATTGATATAACTTAGTCGCCCATCGGGATAACCGACCCCAAACGGTTGGTCTGCATGCTCCAGGATGTTGGCGAGAAACCGGTTTTGCCGTTCGCTTTCCACCAAGGCTAACTCGGCCTGTTTGCGGGCGGTAATATCACGGCTTACAGTGGCGATCCCGACCGATTCACCTTGGTCGTTGGTAATAATAAAAACGTTATAGATCATCCAAAGGGCGGCGCCGGTCTGGAAATGGCGGAAGCGGATTTCCACTTCGCCGCGTCTTTCCTGCCTTACCCGAGGGAAGAACTCCTCGATTATGAATTGCCTGTCTTCTGGAAAGAAAAACTCCTGGACTGGAGTCTGCAATGCCTGTTCCAGGCTATCGAGTCCGACTAGCCGCATCGCGGCGGCGTTAGCGTAGAACGGCATGAAATTCATGTCGCAGATACCGATAAACTCTTGGCTGTTATCTGCGAGGGAAACGAATTTCTGCAGTTCCAGTTCCGCTTGCTTTCTATCTTCAATATCGGTGACATGCACGACGACACCTTTCACATTGCCGTTTGCATCCTTGTCGGGAACATAATTGCCGTGGACCCAGCGCGGTCTACCTGTCCCATAAGGTATTTGATAATCGAATCTTACCTGCTCGCCAGATCGCGCCCGTTCGAGAAAGGGACTAACGATACGCCAGGCTTTTTCGCCAAGAATTTCCTGCGCGGTATGTCCGAGGATTTGTTCCTGATGAAGGCAAAGCCAGTTTTCATAAGTCTTATTGACGCGCAAATACCTGAAATCCGTATCCAGGTAAGCAATCAAAGCCGGTGCTGCGTTCATAATCAACCGTAATTCGGTTTCCCGTTCTTCTAATGCCTTTTCTGCAAGTTTACGGTGGGTAATGTCCTGGATATAACCTTGCCAAAGAATGCTGCCGTCCGGCTCGTGTTGCGGCATGGAATGGCCTTCAAGCCATATTTCGCCTTTCAAGGGATGGTTATAGCGCCACGTGTCTCGCCAAGGTTGCAGGTTACGGGCAGAATCGGCGATCGTTTTGTTAATTTGGCTTATATCATCGGGATGGATGCGTGCAAACACTGGGCTAAAATCTTCGGCTACTGCCTCATGGGTCATTCCATAGAGGGATTCAATAGCCGGACTGGCGTAAGGCATGCTTGCAGAACCGTCCTGATCCAACCTGAAAGAACAAATCAGCCCAGGCACCGATGCCGCAATTTTGGAGAGTTGATCTTGTAACCTAAACTGTTCTTTTAATATTGTTTCTACATGTACCCGTTCCGAAATGTCACGCAGGATGGCGGTAAATAATTTCGCACCCTCCTTTCCAGACTGGGATATGGACATTTCGATGGGGAATTCCTCACCATTGGCGCGTAGGCCAATCACTCTGCCCATTTTGCGGATGCTGTTGGAGGTGCGTCCGAACGCTCGGATATGTAAGTCATGGGCGTAGCGAAATTTCTCGGGGATAAACCGTTCGAGCGATCCCCCAATAGCTTCATCCGCTGGGCAGCCGAACATTTTTTCCGCTGCGGGGTTGTACACCAAAACAGTATAATTGTGATCAAAAGTAATTATTGCATCCATCGCCGACATGACAATATCGGCATAGCGTTGTTGGCTTTCTTCGAGTAACTTTTCGTTGTGTTTACGTTCTGTAATGTCGCGGATGACTGCGAGAAGGCCGCTATTTGCGCCATCATTATCGCGTAGCGTACTGACACTCGCATCAACATACAGATCGCGGCCATCGAAGGTGCGATGAATCGCTTCGCCCTGCCACTCGCCGCGTTCGCATAAGGTAGACCATACGGCAGCTTCGGCTTCAGCGCTCGGCCAGTGCCTAGTGTAAACCTCGTCGATCTTACGTCCGAGCACATCACCAGCGCGGACGCAATATTGGCGCTCCGCGGCAGCGTTAAAGTAAGTAATACGCTGTTCGAGGTCGATTGCGATCACCACATCGTTGATCTGGGTAAGGATGTCGTCGCGGAAGCGGTTCGATTCGGTATCGGCGCCCTGTAAGGTGTAAACTTGCGAGCCTGCGGGGCTTTCCACCACCAGTGCATCGACCTCGCCGCTGCGGATCGCTCTCAGGGTTTCTTCCGCCTCCTCCAGCCGGACACGAAGCTCCGCAATTTCTGCGAGGAGAACCTGATCGGTTGAAGATGGAGTAGCCACAATGGATAGGAAGTCTTAGGAAGAAGGCTTGTCAGCCACCTTGAGCAAGTCGAGCCCGAGCAGGATGCGCTCGGTCTTCGAGATGTCGCCAATGAAGCGGCGCAAGGGCAGCGGCAATTTTTTGATCAAGGTTGGTGCGGCGATTATCTGTTCGCCTGCCGCTAATGTCGGGTGCTGGGGGATGTCGATGGCTTCCAGGTCGTAGCGGCCAAGCAGGTGTTCCTCACAAATCTTACGGATGTGGTCAAGCACGATTTTTTTTTCTGCCGCAAGACGGTCGAGGTCGAAGCCGAGCGAACGGACATTGGTGGTGAGTTCCGCGGCGTTTTCTTCAAACATCATGAACACGCCCGGCTCTTCAAACTCAGTCGCCCCGCGTACCAGAAACTCCATAGCCAGCATAGTCTTGCCGCACCCCGCGCTGCCGCAGACCAGCGTGGGACGGCCTGTCGGCAAGCCTCCGCCGGTGATTTTGTCAAGGCCCTGGATGCCGGTTGGGGATTTGGGCAGGGTTGAAGAGGGAATCGGCTGTTTATTGTTCTTTTTTGCCATGGCTAGTCAAGTATTGCTGTTTTAAAAGGGATGCGATCCTTGGTTAAATGAAGCATTAAGGGTATGGAAACCCTGGCCGATTGCATGTACGGTACTTAAAATTGCCAATTTCGGGTCACTCAGCACTGTCTAGGTTTCCCTTTGCACAATACATGTTCTGGCCAATCCTCAATCCATCCCTCAGGCAAGGATGATGCTTTTTCCCTTGCTAAATAGGTACGACCTTGGGCATTCTGGATAGTCCTGAAATCGCCCTTATAATCATCGTACACGCTCCCTAGAAGGAAGGCCATTAGCAAAAAAATGTGGCCATATTGGAACATTAATTTTCAGGTTGAAAACTCATTATTGAAATTTTTACCTGCTTATTACGCTAAATTTATAGTATTTTCAAGTAGTTTTACAAGATTCTTATAAGGGCACCTTGGCTAACGCTGGCCATTTAAGATTTTACAATTTCTACCAATGGCAAAAGGGTGTGATTAAAAGTGCGGGGGATTCATAGCACCATTAAGCTGCTTCGGAGGAATTTCCCCAGTAATCATTCCATTCATCATTAGCCTTTACAACCCGTATAGTCAGCATAGGCTCAACATTCGCCGCTTTCCTCCAGGCGCCGGGTAATTATAGGCGTTTTTGAATGACATAACGGTGCGCACTTTCTATTTCACCCGAACCAATAGGCAAACCTTTCTCTATCGCGCCTTTGTAGTCGAGCTGGTTGGTACGGTTGCTTAAATAGCGATGACAGGCACGCACCGGTGCTTTGTTGTTTTCAACTTCTTACAAATAGAGCAAAGATAATACCCATTTAAGGTTAATCCGAATCCTATTTGTTTTGTTGCACTTAAAATTTTATCCGAATTAGCATTCATCCTGAGTATGCCCTTGTTAGCCAGGAAAATCGTGCGAACTACAGGTAATTTTCATAACCATGTCATCTGTAAGTTATTGATTATTTGTTGTTAAAGTTTCCTTATCAAGGTCGTATTTAAACCTATATGCTAATCTCGATAATGTCTATTAACTAACGCCTCATAAGGCGGGGTATAAATACAGGGATTACGCAGGATGCCCCAGTATAGGGAAAATAACGGCCAATCCTTTAGTGATAAACTCCACCGAGATGGATAAAATAATCAAACCGAATACGCGGGTAATCACATTCATACCGGTTGTCCCCAGCCAATCGGCAATTTTTTCCGCCATCAACAAACACAGCAGCACGGCCAAAGCAACCGTAGCGATAACGCAAACAGCCAGCACATCATAGTTCCAGGAAGGGTTCAGGTTATGGTTGACAATAACAGTACTCATCGCGCCGGGACCGCTGAGCAGCGGAATTGCCATCGGCACGACGGCAATTGACTCTTTATCAACCGACTCTACCCGCTCCTCCGGCGTATTTCTGGAGCGGTCATGCGAGGCTTTAACCATGGAAATCCCCATGAACATAACGACAATACCGCCCGCAATTTGAAACGAGGGAATCCCTATGCCGAAAAATTTCAGCCAAAAATTGCCTCCCGTGTGGGCGATCATCAGCGCAGTACCGACTGACAATGCACAAACACAGGCGATACGCCGTCGCTCCTCGGAACTTCGATGCTCAGTCAGGCTGATAAACAGCGGGATGGCGCCGATAGGGTCTACTACCGACAGAAGCCCGGCCAGCAGTTTGATGTATTCATCAAAGTCCAGCATTATTGTATTCCGCGGCAACGTTATGAAACTTCGTCAAGGCATTATCGTAAGCGATATGATGTTCCGAAAGTCGGCTAAGCATCATCTGCAATTCATCAAAAAGCAGGGCCGCCTTGTCTTTAGACAAATCCACCAACGGTTTTCGGCATGAGCCTACCTTCATACCCGCATGGTTCATGACATATTTAACGGGCGCCGGATTTGATCCCGATTTCAGTAAGGCGCGGCAAAAACCATGAATGGCCTGCATGATAATTCGGGATTGATGCAAATCCGAGCGCATGCAACAGGCGACCAGTTCGTCCATCACCCGAGGCATAATGTTTGCCGCCACGGAAATCACACCGACCCCGCCCACCGAAAGAATCGGCAAGGTCAGCGAATCATCGCCGGAAAATACCGAGAAGGGCCTGCCGAGTCGGGAAGTTTTGTAGATCACCTCGGTAATTTGATCAAGATCGCCGTTAGACGCCTTTAACCCGGCTATGGATGGACACTTTTCGCACAGCTCCAGGATGAGGTCAACGCCAAGTTCGAGTCCGGTTCGGCTGGGGATGTTATAAAGAATGAGCGGGATACCGACTTTATCCAGTTCCTGAAAATGCGCCAGCACACCTTCCGGGCTGGGCCTGTTGTAGTAAGGCGTTACCACCAGACAAGCATCGGCGCCCAGTTCGGCGGCACGTTCCGTCAACCTGAACGCTTCCTTCGTGCTGTTCGAACCGGTTCCGGGAATCACTTTGAGATGGGTGTTTTGGGCAGCTTCGATCACCGTTGACACGACTGTATCCCACTCATCGTCGAGCAGCGTGGGCGATTCGCCGGTAGTGCCGCAAGGCACAATCGCAGCCGTGTTGCTGTCGGCATGCAGCTTGACCAGCTCAACGAGTTTTTCCCTGTTGACGGATTGCTCCGCATCGTCAAGGAAGGGGGTAACCAGCGCTACAACAGAGCCTTTCAATAATTCCATGGTTTTTTCTACAATGAATAAATAGTGGATGAAACAGATTATATCAATCGTTCAGCACAATCGGCAGCATCCCATCTGCTCATGCGTTTAGAATCAACAAGGGCTCACGTGTGCTCTGCATTGCCAATACCGGATCGGTTCACCGTCGATAATACTGCCCAAACCGGTTTGCCTGAAATTCGCTTAACTTAAAACTTTCCTGCGTCACAAAACTGCGGTAAAGATCAGTTTGACTGAGTACTAGGTTGTGTTTTTTAGATATATTAAGAAGCAGAAAATGAGGGCTTTATTTGTTTCCCTTCGGCAATTGCTCACGGCATTGTCCTGCTGCCTGCATACCTGCAGTCGTCTCGGAAGGAGAGAGCAGAATGTTGCTTTATCAATGCCATTGCCTAATTATTAGCGTGATTGCCCAAAGAACCGGGCAATGTACCGGCTCTTTGGTGTGAGGTTCTGAAACCGTACCGCTTAGAACTTACGTTCAGCGCAATCGGCAAGTATCTCCGCTTCACAGAAATCCGCTTTGGTATTTTTTACGGTGCTTTTCGGCAAACAGCTTTGGTATTGTTTAAATCCGGCCTGGGAAACAAACATGACCTCAATGTTGGGAATTCTGCAGAGCGTTTTCAAAAGGTCCAGTGCAGCGCAGCCCGTCGATTTAATATAAATTCTCGGCTTTTCACACCGGCTTTTTATAAACTTTGAAAGCTCATTAATCCCATCCATGGTATTTTTGAAGCGTCGTAAAAATACGGTTTTCCCCTCGCTACGCTGAACCAGTAGCCATGTGTTTTCATCATTATCAAGACCAAAATAGCTTTGAGACGTCATAGATGGTTTTTCACCTTGTTGTTAAGACAGGGTTATCTTAATTCAATGAGGCATAAAATTTGTGTAAAGCATTATGGTAGATATATAAAAATTTTGTAAAAACAGTTCAGCCGGCGAGGCTAAGGCAGCATGAATGAACCGGATATTTTGACCGTTTGGGGGGATAATAAAAGAAACCCCGCGCCAATCAGAGCAGGGGGGCGATGTGAAAATACAGGACGTCAGGCTTTGAGCCGATAACCCACACCCGATTCCGTCAATAAATACTGTGGTTGGGTCGGGTCGGTTTCCAGCTTTTGCCTGAGTTGGCTCATGTAAATGCGAGGGTAATGCGAATTATCCTTGTACGACGGCCCCCAGACTTCCTTGAGTATGTATTGATGCGTCAATACCTTACCGGCATTTTTAATCAGCAGGGATAATAGCCGGTACTGAATCGGCGTCAAATGCACTTCGCTGTCGCCGACAAAGACCTGGCGCTTCAGTAAATCAACTTTCAGTGCGCCGCTCGTAAAAACACCATGCTGATCCTGCTCCGGGCTGCTGACCGAATGACGCAGGGCGACCCGTATTCTCGCCAGTAATTCACCCAAACCGAACGGCTTGGTCAGGTAATCATCTGCGCCCGCGTCCAGCGCTTCGATTTTATGCTGCTCTGTGCTGCGCGCGGACAAAATAATAATAGGCATCGCCGACCATTCCCGTATGGCTTTGATAACGGCGACGCCATCCATGTCGGGCAAGCCCAGGTCCAGGATGATAAGATCGGGTTTGCGAACGCCAGCTTCGATAATTCCTTGCCGGCCTTTGTCCGCTTCGAACACTTTGAAGTCATGAGCGCTCAGGCCCGTACGCAAAAACAGGCGTATTGCCGGATCATCTTCTATAACGACGATAACTGGGTTGGTATTAGTCATGGCTGTTCAATAACTCATTCTTCCTGTCCCATCACCGGTTGCGCTTGATCCAGCGGAATCATGAACGAAAAGACGGCGCCTCCTGTTTGCCGATTGTGTGCCTGAATACTGCCGCCATGCGCCTCAATGATCGCTTTGCAAATCGCCAATCCGAGTCCCACGCCGCTTTGCGTTGCTTCGTGGTGAACGCGATAAAATTTTTCAAACAACTTGTTTTCAGAGCCATTGGGGATACCCGGCCCCTGGTCGGCTACCGAAATTTCCACCGCCCCGGAAGAGGCTTCCACGATGATTTCCACCGGACTTCTCTCCGGTGTATAACGCACGACATTTTCCAGCAGATTGACCAACACTTGTTCAATCATCACCGCGTCAATGTAAATCATTGGAATGCCGGGCGGCAATTTAACGCTTACCGAACGTCCATCCAAGCGCTTTTGCAAACGCGTCAACACGACGCCGATAATTTCATCAAGTGGAACCCATTGCTTATTCAGCTCGGCAGCGCCCGCATCGAGCCGCGCCATATCCAGGATATTGTTGACCAGGTTCGACATGCGTTGCGCTTCATCGTAAATGGCGCGGCTCAGTTCAAGCTTGTCTTCGCTCCTGAGCGCATGGTCTTCCTCCACTAAAGTACTGGCTGAACCGACGATAGTCGCCAAGGGTGTGCGCAAATCATGGGAAATAGAGCTGAGCAACGAATTGCGCAAGCGTTCGGCTTCCATTTCCACCTGCGTTTTTCTGGCTTGTTCGGTTAACCTCACCCGGCTGATGGCCTGGGCGATTTGCCCGAGAAAGGTTTCCAGTAATTTTTGTTGTTCCGGGAGGAATACCCTGCGTAAATTAACCGGGAGTAAAGCCAGGACGCCCAGGACGGTTTCCTTAATGCTCAGCGGAAAATAAATAGCCGCAGTGCCCGGCAAGGTATGAGTGCCCTGGCCTGCGATTTCATCGTGATCAAAAACCCACTGCGCAACACTCAGATCGGCAGCGTGCAGGGATTCAGATATAGAACGCCCTGTAGGATAAACAATACGACCGTTAGGGTCAGGAAAAAGAATGACGTTTCTGCTGCCGAACTCCGAATAGAGATGATGGACCGCCGTGCGCACGATTTCATCCTCGCTCTGGCTCGCCGTCAGGTCCCTGCTCATCGCATAAAGCACCGTCGCACGGCGCTCACGGTGTCCGGCGACTTTGGCCTGGGAGCGCACATCAGCCATCAGGCTGCTGATTAACATCGCCACCGTCAACATCGCCAGCAAGGTCACCAGATATTGGCTGTCGTGTACCGAAAAGCTGAAATAGGGGGTTACAAAGAACAGGTCAAATATCGCAACGCCGAGAAAAGAAGCCAAAATGGAAGGACCACGACCAAAACGTGTCGCGATAAACACTACGCCCAGCAAAAACACCATAATCAGATTGGCCAGCTCAAATCTGCCGAACATCAGGTAAGCGAGCGCGGTACTGGCAATCGTCACTATCACGGCCCAGATATAGCCCAGAGTGCGTTTTTTTAGCGGTGACCGTTTCCCGCTAAGTCCGGGCAAGGAATTTTTCCGATAAAGAGATAACTCTGATTTATCTCTGCCGCCGCCTTTTTCGGGCCTAGGACTGCCCAGCAGATAGAGATTGATATTGTGCGCATCGCTAATCAGCACATCCACCACCGAACCCAGCAGTAATCGCTTCAATCCGCGGCGGGTCGGTTTCCCCATGACAATCTTGGTAACATTCCGTTCATTGGAAAACTTGATGATGGCAGCGCTCATATCGGGCGCGCTCAATGTGGCTGTCTCGGCGCCTAACTGTTCCGCAAGGCGCAGAATGCGCAGAACGCCGTCACGTTCTTCAGCCGGCAAGCGTTGCAGTTCGGGTGTTTCGACATACACCACGATCCACTCGGCACGCAAGCTGTTGGCAAAGCGTTTGCCGGCGCGGACCAGCCGTTCGGCCAGGGCATTCGGGCCGATACAGACTAAAATACGTTCACTGACCTGCCAGACTTCGCGGATGGAATTATCTTCGCGGTAATCCAGCATCTGGGCATCGACACGATTGGCGGTTTGCCGTAGCGCCAGTTCCCGTAGCGCAATCAGGTTGCCCTTGCGGAAAAAATGCTTAATCGCTTCCTGGGCCTGTTGCGGCAAATAAACCTTACCGTCTTTAAGTCTATTCAGCAACTCGTCGGGCGGCAGATCTACCAGTTCGACTTCATCGGCCTCTTCAAACACCGTATCCGGCACGGTTTCCCAAACCCGTATGCCGGAAATCTGGCCTATGTCGTCATTGAGGCTTTCAAGATGCTGTACATTGAGCGCCGTATAGACATCGATACCGGCATCTATGAGCTCTTCGATGTCCTGCCAACGCTTGGGATGTCGGCAACCCTGTGCGTTCGTGTGCGCCAGTTCGTCAACCAGGATAATCGATGGTTTGCGTTTGAGGGCGGCATCCAGGTCGAACTCCCGCAAGGTTGTTCCGCGATATTCAATCGATTGGGGTGGCAATACCTCCAATCCGTCCATCAGTGCAGCGGTTTCCTTGCGGCCATGGGTTTCCACCAGACCGACGATAATATCAATGTTTTCCGCGCGTCTCTCCCGCGCCGCCAGCAGCATGGCATAAGTCTTACCTACGCCTGCCGCCGCACCGAAAAATATCTTCAGCCGGCCGCGACGGGCCTTGGCTGTATCCCGCTCGACTCGAGCGAGCAATTCATCGGGGTCCGGGCGTTCGTTGTTCATGATCATTATCTCGTGCAGGGTGTGTGTATTTTTTCATTCCTGGATATTCATTTATAGCCAGGCGGCTCTTTTCAGGCGCCAATACAGCAGGAGACTAGCCAACGCTACGCCGCCGACTACCAGCGGATAGCTGTATTGCCACTCCAGCTCAGGCATGTGCTTGAAATTCATTCCGTACCAACTGAATACCATCGTGGGTATGGCCAGTATGGCCCCCCAGCCGGCCAACCTTTTGACAACCTCGTTCTGCCGCACCGTTTCAAAGGTCAAATGTACCTGCATCGCTGCGAACAACATCTCGCGCATGCCGTAAATCGTCCGATCGATACGTTTGACGTGATCGGCGATGTCGCGAAAGTAAACCCGTACATCCTTGGGAATAATCTCTTTATGAAAGCGCATCAGCTCGTTGCAGATATCGATGACCGGAGTAATAGCGTCTTCCAATAGCAGCAAATCGCGCTTCAGTTCGTAAAGGCCTTCCATAGTTTGCAAACTGGGACGGTGTTGAAAAACTGCCGACTCCAGTACATCGAACCGTGTCCGCAAGCCATCGATGACCGGCACATAGTTATCGACGATAAAATCCATGATCGAATACAACGCAAATCCCGGTCCTTTAGCCAATTGCTTTGGCATGGCCTCACAACGTGCTCTTATTTTGCTGTGACTACTCGAATAACCATGCCTGACCGTTACCAGAAAACGTGCCCCCAGGAAAAAATGGGTTTCCCCGAACTCAACACGATCTCCAGCAAGATGGGCTGTATGTAAGACCATAAACAGTGATTCGCCGTATTCCTCGATTTTCGGACGCTGATGCGCCATACAAGCATCTTCGATAGCCAACTCATGCAAGCTGAATTCCTCCTGGATTTTGGCTAACAGTTCGCTGTTTGCCTCGCGCAATCCCAGCCAGACAAAAGTGTGTTCCAGTTTCAGCACTTCACTGATGTCTTCGATGGTTACATCACCGATACTGACGCCATTTTGGTAGGCCACGCATTTCATGATCATGCTGTTGTCAATGTGTCCTATCAAAATCTACTCCTTAATTATTTGGAAATAGTGATTTCCGGCGCCCCTTGTTGCGCCAGATCGGTCATGGTCATTTGAAAGAGCTGGCATAACAGCCGAAAGGCTTCACGATTCCAGGGATAACCGTCATCCGGTTTGATTGCGTAATAGAAGTCGCCATACTGGACGCTAATATCGCCATTCCCCGGTGTGTCAGCACTGACCACCAAAGCCATCGTATTCACCGGATTTTGGCTGACATGGGGGGTTTGAGGATATTTGGCAACATCGTATTCAGGATTGTCGCTAATGGACTGACCGATAAAATTCAGTACATTATGAAAACTGCGCAAGCGGAAGACACCATGAATCGGCCACTCACCGCCCGGATATCCGGGCCGGATATCAACCATGACATCATTATCCGCGCCTTGATCGGCTTCTTCCTGCAAACGAATACGCTCCTCATTACTCAGTGTTGCGGGATCATAATTAGTCAACACAATACGTCCGGTCACCCGCTTGCTGAGTGTAACTTGCTTTCGTTGGGCCTGATAGTCGATCTTAAAGTCTTTTTGCAACGCAGCCATTTGTTCCGCCGTCAACGATTCAGACGGCAAGGTCCAACGCTGCTCAAACATCAGCGGCTCGACAAACAGCCTATTTCTATCCTGGATCGACGATAGATGCAACACCGCTTGCCGAAACATCCGATAGCCCTTGGCATCGCCTGGCTTGTTATAATAAATACCGTGTTGCTTTTCGCTGTTAATCCGTAACTCGCCGACCAGAAGGCGCAGAATCAGGTCCACATCAGCGCCTTGCCGTAATAGCATTGTAAGCTTGCTTTCCTGAAACGGTGTCAGCAAACGGCGGGTAAATTCCTCACCTTCGATCGGCACGATACTGATGGTCGGGTTCTCGGAAACCGTGCCGCCAAACACCGGTGTCATTAAAGCGCCGTTCTCGCCGGTAAGTGCCGGTGTCGCTCCTGCATTAAATTGAAAGTTAAAAGTCGCGGCAATATTGGAAACACCGGTGAAATGCATGGGTTGATGCTGATGGGAGCGGGCAATGTTCAACAGTATCAATTTCGACAGAATGTCTGTAGTGGTCTTGTCGTATTCGATGACTGCGTGATCCAGCGCCATCGGCGAAAGACAACCTTGAAGGCCGCATAAGGCCAACAACGTCAACGATCTTACCGAGGACTTGATCAAAGGGTAAGTAGAGGTCATGGAGATCCTTTTAATTTAGCAAAAGTGATTAACTCAGCACACTTCGGGTACTAAAACGCAATTGGATTTTACCTCTAATTGGTCGTTTTGAACGGTTGGCCCGTAATTATTCAATCTCCTTCTTTTTCAATCGAGGAAGTGAATAATTACCTTGAGCTTGAATGGCCTGCTGGAGGTTGGCAAGAATCTCCCGGCATTGCGAGGAAATCAATCTGATCTTTCCCAGGGATAGGTCGGCGGATTTGATATTCGTATTCATCCGGGAAAGCTTCAAGACCTCAGTCGTCCGGCTCATGAATTGCTCGTATGCCGTTTCCGCATTGTTCAGGGTTTCATTGTCACTTGGGTCGGCAATGCTGCGAAGAGCGCCAAGAGCTCTCCTGGCTGAATCGTCATAAGACTTGATGTGTTGCTCGATTTTATCCATTACCTGATCGTCAGCCTCTTCAATATGAGGCTTATGGAGAGCAAATATTTTCAGGCCGGCGGTGAGCGCCTGATACGAAAGCATGGCGGTTTCGTTACACTGGCTGCCATGCGTGTTTCGGTGAATGAGGCTGTTCAAGCTCTCTTCAAAATGTCCTAATTCCTGCGCAGCTTGAGTCGCGGATAATTTTTGGGCCTTGAGATTAGTGTTTTGAATGGCAAGGCCCAGAATGGTTTCATCCAGTTTTCTGTATTGCGACCAGCATACATTGAATTCATTGATCATTTCAGTTTCGTGCGCGTGTTTCTCCTGAAGGATGATGGATTCAATTTTCTTTCGGTTGTTTTCTACGTTATCGGCAACCAGGCGAGCTTGGGCGGCAAACTCTTCTGAACTCTCATCGGTAACGGCCAGAACGGCGTTTTTTTCGGCCTCAACGGCTTCGAGAAGTTGAATCCTCATTGTTGATAGCAAATCTATTTTCATAGACTTCGTCTCGAACGGATTGAGACGCTCACCATAATAGCCATATAATGCGAATGCCGCCAAGACAGCTAGAGTCAGCGCCCATGGCAAGTAAATATATAATCTTCTCTCTCTTTGTTCTTCCATACTTTAGCCTCTCGCCTTGATTTAAGTCAGCTTTACGAATCTCTTTCGAAGATAGTCCTTCGAACTTGGCAAAAATTGAATAATCCTGCGCTTTACAAGTACCAAAATATAATTGAAAGGTCTGCCTTAGTTTGTGTTCGACAATAACTGCTTCTCCAGCGCCTCCATGCGCTCATGCAGTCTGGCCAATTCAGCTAGAATCCGGTCTTCTCCGGATTGAATGCGTCCAGATTCATGTTCGATTTGCCGTATATCCGTCCCCAAGGCATCCATATTTCTACCGATCAGGTTCACCGAAATCAGGGCGGTGAACAGTGAAAAGAAAACCAGCCCAAATAAAATCAACCCCGCCGCCAGCAATCGCCCGAAAAATGAAATCGGAACCACGTCACCGAAACCCACATGAGTCATTGTTACCCATGCCGACCAAATTCCGTCCAGCGGTGATTTAATATTGGGATCGATCAGGAAAAGTATCAGTCCGACCGCCAAGGTCACCATGGATGCAAGCAAGGCCAGGTATCCCAGATTCCTGGACTTGAAGATGTCGGCTCTGAGTTTGTTGCCCCAATGAATCGCACTCTGACATTCTGCTAACCAGCACATATAATTACTCCTAAATCAAATGATTTTTCCGATAAACAGGTAGAGATACTTCCTGCTAGTGTATGGCATCCAATGCCACATTTAAAGCCAGGACATTGACCCGCGGCTCTCCCAGGAACCCCAACTGGCGCGCTTCAGTATGTGTTTGCACCAATTCCCGAAGCTTCGCCGTATCGATATGGCGTGCCTTGGCGATACGATTGATTTGATATTCCGCCGCCGCAGGGCTGATATGCGGATCGAGGCCGCTGGCCGATGCAGTTACCAAGTCAACCGGAACCGGCGCTTTGTTATCAGGATCGGCTGCTTTTAATGCCGCAATGCGGGATTTGACAGCATCGATCAAGGCCGGATTGGTCGGCCCCAGGTTTGAGCCGCTGGAGGCGCCGGCATTATATGGGAAGGGGCCGGTCGCAGAAGGCCGTCCCCAAAAGTGACCGGGGTTACTGAAAGGTTGTCCGACCAGACCGGAACCTGTCGGTTTGCCGCTGCCGTCTTTGATCAGGCTGCCGTTCGCCTGATTGGGGAACAGCAACTGAGCCAGACCCGTCACTATGGCCGGATAAATAACGCCCGTTAACAGGCTTAATAAAATGAATAAAATAATTGCGGGTTTGAAATGCTTAATCATTGCCAACTCCTTTAAACCAGACCCAAAGTGACCAGAATCAGGTCAATTGCCTTAATGCCGATAAACGGCACAATCAATCCGCCTACACCATATATCAGCAAATTGTTTTGCAACAGCGTGGCGGCGCCGACCGGGCTGTACTTGATGCCTTTTAACGCCAAAGGTATTAGCGCTACGATGATCAGCGCATTGAAAATTACCGCCGACAGAATGGCGCTCGCCGGTGTAGCCAGATGCATCACATTGAGTACATTGAGCACCGGATAAGTGGTGGCGAATGCCGCCGGAATAATGGCGAAATATTTAGGGGAATCCGCATGCGGTTTTGCTGGTACAAGACGTCGATACCGCACCGGTCGAGGCCGACGGCGCTTTGATCGAAGTTCATCCCCGTTTTCC
>SXGU01065412.1_pt1 | contig 19899 bp, 12 predicted proteins | sample 3174531 | NCBI WGS metagenome assembly SXGU01 (sample SAMN11356863, study PRJNA531348) | freshwater metagenome | isolation source: freshwater sample F1-140 | place: China: Fuxian Lake, Yuxi | collected 2017-12-25 | reverse complement strand
GGGACAAAGTGGTTCGGGACAAAGTGGTTCGGGACAAAGTGGTTCAGGACAAAGTGGTTCAGGACAAAGTGGTTCGGGACAAAGTGGTTCGGGACAAAGTGGTTCGGGACAAAGTGGTTCGGGACAAAGTGGTTCGGGACAAAGTGGTTCGGGACAAAGTGGTTCGGGACAAAGTGGTTCGGGACAAGGCGCGAATTCAGGTGGCTCAACAACTCAACTTCAGCTTGCGCAAAGTTCAACGCAGGGGCAAGGGTCGCCGCAAGCTCAAGGGTCTAAACAGGGCTCAAGTGGCGGACAAGTTCAACCCAACGGGGATCCGCCTGGTAGCCCTTTAGGGAATGGTTCAAACACGACCCCCGGTGCGACAACGAACACTTCGAATGTATCAAACAACCAAGGGAAAACTGGAGGCGGACAAGGCAACTCGACATCTGCCACAGCTTTACTCGAAGCTCGAGCTGGCACTATGCCCCCGAGCGACTCCACAGAGCAGAAGTCCACGAGTGAGTCGACAGGCGCTACTGATGTTGTTTCAGTTCAGCCTATGCGTGGAGCAGGCCAAGATGATGCGCTCGGCGGAACTGGTAGCGGTATTCGCGAGACCGGAAAAGGATCTGCCGCGGGATCTGGTGATCTTCAAGGCGCACTCCCATCACCGGAACAAAAACCAGCAACTCTCCCGCTTTCCAAAAAAGAATTAGATCCAACTGCTTCACCAGACAGTACTGAAACACCAACTGGCGCTGTGACCGTACAACCTGCGCCAGAAGAAATCGAAGTCCCGGATCTGGACCTCAGCTCGATCAATGCTCCTACCACCAATTCGCTCCTTGATCGCACGGGCACACCCATCGAACTCGCAACCGGAGCATGGGAACAGATCGGCGTATCCACCAATAATGGACCCGATTTCGGACCTGGCGGGTACTCGAAATCGTGCTTAATCATCAACGGAAATCGAAACGAGTGCTCGCTTTACCGCACATTCGGCAACACAACATTGAGTGGTCAATTCAGTATGAATCTTAATGCGGATGGTAGTTGCGCAATCGCCCCAAGTTCTATCAACCCCACAGAGTTTCCCAGCCAGCCTAGAACTATTCCGCTTGGCGGCGGCGGCACCTGCACGATCACTCCACCCACTAGCAAATCACTGAGGTGTGAGTGGTCCTCCCGCGCCTGCGATTCAACGCTAATCATTAACTCGAAGGAATATCGACGAATCGACGATAGCGTTGCCCAGACACTTGTCAGAGGTGAACCCGTGCTCTCGGGAACCGCACTCGATCAGAAGATCGAGCAGTCAGCCAAGGATTCAACTGCCAGTCGACCGGGCGGAGTAACAACAAACACCACAGTTGAGTCTATACCTACACAAGTCGACTTCTTCGGAACCCAAGTTCGTGGTCGCTATGTTGCATTTGTGATTGACAACTCTGGATCTATGGGTAACGCAGGGAAGCTCGACGCAACAAAGGCGCAAATGATCCGCACCATCGAAGCGCTCCCCAAAGGCACCAATATCTTCGTTGTCTTTTTCTCAGGGACCGCCTTCACGATTCCCGGCTTTGATCGTTGGGTTCCCGCAAAGTCGAGCGCCTCTGCGAATCTGGTGCAATCGATTCTCGGCGTTCCAGTGCTTGGGGGGACTGATCCAACAGAGGCCCTGAAGATTGCATTCGGTCAATCCCCTGTTCCAGATCAGGTGTTCTTTATGACCGACGGACTAATGCAGACCGACGCTAGGAGTCTCATTTCCATCCTCAATGGGAAGTCGAAGGCGAAGACTCGAGTTGACACATTCGCTATTGGTGATGATGCTGATCAAGCTTTGCTGTCCGCAATCGCAACTGACAATTGGGGTCAATTCAATCAGATTAGATGAGGCTTGTTTCCCAACGCGATAGGCTTATTGTCCAATCGGAGTTCCTTCAACGATCGCATCCCTGTAAAAGGGATCGAGCCGAATCGCATCCACGTTGTACGGCAATTGTTTCGAGACAATCGCACTTCGTACTGGGCCGAATGCCTTGAATCCTGTTGCGGTGCACCTTATTACAACCACATGCTTGCGAGAATTCATAGCCCGTAGGAACTCCTGCCAGTTTTTATTTGCAGCCAGAGCGACAGGGTCTTCTGCTTGGATGCCACCGTCTTTTCTCAGAAGAACCTCCCGTCGTATCTCGATAGCGCCCCCGCGTTCACAGCGAATAATATCACACCTACTTGCAGCAGCATCAACTGCATCGCGGTTCCAGTCAGACCAAATATCGCAAGGATGGTCGTCCAATTTATATTCCCACCACGGATTGAGTATGAAAACCTTTCCCTTGTCAATAACTAATTGCACTGGCGTCCTCCCCTCCATCTCCCGCCGTCGAGGGGTTCGAACCTCTACATCCTTGATCTCTTTTGTTCTGCGGATTGCCTCCGTCAGTTCCTCCACTTCGCGCTTGACTATTGGCAAGATTTCATGAAGGTTCGCAACGAAGTCAGCGTCTCGCTTGAGTTTTACGCGATACTCCTCAAGCGTTCGAATACGCACGGTCAGTTGCTCGTTCGCCTTTTCAATCTTCTCGTCGGCTTGGCGGGACCTTTCCTCGATCAAAGCGCTTCGACCCGACTCGAGTGTTGTGAGCTGCTCTGAGAGTTGATCCACATCCGTCTCGAGTGACGCAATCTTGGCTGTTTGACCTGTTGTCCGTGTCGGTTCTTCTGCTGCCTGAACTATCTCCTTCGATCGTGTCATCGCGAGCAGAGCCACAATAAGAGCTGAGAAAATAAATATGCCGAACATATTGCAGATCGTGTCGAGAAGCAGGTCTAGACTGTCGAGATCATCAACCCCTCTGCGACGGCGAGTCATGGTGATGCGCCCCCCTGCTCGAGCGGTGCGGGAAACGCATTGGTCGTCCAGTGATCCTCGGGAATCAGGTCGATGCCAACCTGAATTCCAGCAAGCGCCGGATCTTCTGCCACTCGCCTCATCAACTCCTTGAGCACAGGAATACCACTCGGCTTGACTACAAGCAGGAGGTACAGCGGTGAAGTCTGTGGATAGGCTTGGAAGATTGCAATAATGCTTTCAGCCGCTGTCGCAGGATCATCTTCGACGATGCTCATCGGACTTTCCCGCGACCGATCCAAGGACATCACAATTCTTGCACTTGAGATTTCGGTAACGAGTGGATGGATCGGCTCCATTTTGTCGACAAGATAAGAGATCATGCGACGCTGATTCAGTTCCTCTAACTTCTCTAATAGTTCATCCCGTTGCTGTATCAATTCTAGGACCAGTAGCGCACGTTGATCAGCTTTTGCTTCCCCCGCTATGTCAATAAGTTCTTCGCGCGCATTCGTGATTGAGGCTTTCGCTTGCTCGAGCGCCTCCCCCAATTCAAGAAGAGTCCCAACCTTACGAGACAACCGAGCATCTGTGCTCACTCCCCTGGCCTCCTCCGCCTTGCGAATGCGCTTCGACAAAGCGTCCTTTACTGCTGTCAAACTCATGATCTGTGCTTGTGACTCGTCATGGATCCGTGATTGTCCGACAGCGAGAGCAGCCTGTGCAACTCGACCCAATTGAAGAATCAGAATGAGCGTAGTGATAAGCGTCACGCCGATCATGCACATCATGACATCTTGGAATGAGAAGAACGAGACTGGAGTGTCGCTCGCACCTCGTCGATGTCGCGCCATCTTTATTTAGCCTGCGAGGGGATGATCCGAACCCTGGTCACGATGCGAATGCTGCAAGCCTCCCGCACATCGTCGAGCAGTCGATCATCCGCCTGCTTAACTATCATCTGAAAGAGGTAAAGAAAGAAGGCTGCGATGAGACCTTCTGCAGTCGTAATAAATGCGGTATCCAGCCCCGAAAGTACATCCGTCAAACCTCCAGCGAGCTTATCCAAATCCTTCTTCATTTCCTCATTATTAAGCACGGCACCGAACCGGCCCGTTGCCTGTGTTAATCCAATAACGGTTCCGATGAATCCCAGAACAGGTACACCCCATATAAAAGCCTTGACTGGTGCATATCCGCTGTCGACGATTGCCTCGTCAGCACCTGCACGAGATTCGAAAAGTTCTTCGACATCCGCAAGGCGCCCAACATTACGCATCGTGCGAAGTACTCCAAGCACCCGACGCAAGTACATAAACGATTCGGCTTCTTCAACTTCAACGGAAATTTCCCTTATCAATTGATCCGCCGAACCACCGTCAAGCACCCATAATGGATCCTTTGGAAGTAGTTGGACCTTTAACACACGCCGCTGACCACGAATCTTCACAAGTTTGAGCAAGAGGATCGAGCAAGCCCAGCATGACAAAATGGCTATCGCAATCGGAATTCCTTGAAAACTTGTAAGCCATAGCCATGCCGTCGGTCCCCACGGCTCAGTTGTCCGAGTCACCCAACTGCTGCTGTACAGAACCACAAGAAGCACAAATGCCAGAAGTGCCCCTGTGAACCAGTGAGGATTCGTGAGTCGACCGATTGGAAGTCCAAATCGTCTTTCGATATCTGTCTGAGCAAAACGAAGTTCAAACTCGATCGGAGTTTTCGCAGATGGAGCCTTCGGAGATGGGATATTAGTGGTCGGCATAGATCAGGGTAGTTTCAATCGAGCCGTATCCCTTTGAGAGAGTTCCATTTGTAATTTTAACCGGCGAGAGCATCCAAAGCCCTGCGTTCTTGGGGTCGGTGATCAACAAGAAGTAATTCCCATTCAGTGTGGAGGGGATTGTCTTTCTAGGTTGATCGAGAGAATTGATGGAGAGAATCCCAACCACGCGCTGTGGTTCGGCGACTTTTCTCTGTAAGTTCCAATTGCGAGAAATCTCATCAGCCCATTTATTTAACTTGAGTTTTTTGATGCCATTAATCGCTGTATCCGCTTCTTGGGTCAACTGGGAGTCTGGCTTAAGTGCGAGTTGCGGCCAATCTGCTTCCTCAACATTCTTGAATCTTTCAAGCAATTGATTGGCATCTCTGCAGAATAGATTTGGACTGCTAGAGCAAGTGCTGAGTTCTTCAACAAAAATTCGAAGCATACTTAGTGCGACAGCGGCCTTCGCAACAAGATCAGTCGGTTTCGTTGACTCGGCGATTTCACTTATATTCTTAAGCCATTTGCTTTGAATCACAGTCATGTCGGCATTGCCGAGATTCGCAAGCAAACTCTCTATCGTTTGGACAAATGGGACATCCATCCGACCATCAACAATCGATGCGTTATCTCGCAATTTTAAGTCGCCCCGAAGATTTTTAACGTCAGCCTGAAGGTCGACTTTCTCACGCACAAGATGATCGAGGATTCCCGGTTTGCCATTCAGCGGCTCTTTCACAAAGACAAAGCGACCAGTATTCAATATCTTTGTCATCTTAACCTGCCTAAGATCAAACAAACCTAATTTTTTAATTTTATCCCGAAGTGCCTCCCCAACAGAACTGTAACTGGAAAATTTCATTGCAATCGATGCTAAATCAGACCAGTCCGCTGCCGTCGTGCGATATGGAGACTGATTGCACTCGCGCGCATAGGTCTGAAGTATTTGATAGACCTCTTTGACCTTCACCGTATCCGAAGGAATCTCGATTGCGCCATTGAGCGAAAATGAGGCGATTTTGGGAAGCACTTGATCGCGCCATTTTTCTATCTGATCCCCCGGCCTCTGTAGGTCGATGATTGCCGTGAGTAACTCTACTTCCTTCAGCCCACGCGCCTTGAGGATGTCGGTGAACTCGTCCCGTACGCGTCGTGCAGCATCCGCCCACGTCATCGGCGAAACAGGAACTGCAATAATATACCCCCACGCCTCATTAAACTTTTTCAAGCGCCCAACTTGCTGATCTGCAGAAAGGATGTCCTTGTTTAATCGGTCAAGTAACACTTCCGATTCAGTACGTTCTATGGCATCAACGGGGCATGCAGCCTTAAAAGCCTCGATCTCAAATTGAAGGACCATGAGCTGATCCTTATAAGCTTGAGTCGCCACCACATCGACTCTGTCTTCGGGAGTGCGGTCCAAGAAAAGTGGGATCGCTTGCGACTTCCGCCGTATGGCAAAGAACGCCTCGGATCGGATCTGACTTTCTGCCTCTCGTTGAGCCGTAATTTTATCAGCGATCGCTTTTTTCAGATCCTTCGCACGCAATAGCTCTCCTGGTTCAATTTGATTCATCCCAGAAAGTGCGATTGCCTCGTCTAACTTGCGTTGTTGATCTCGTAGAAGCGCCTCAGTGACGGCAGGATCTTCATAAGTCTGCTCAGCGGCATCAAGCAGAGAAAGCACCTCAACACGCCGAGATTTATATTTCGATGCTTCTTCGGCTACGCGCGCCTGTACAGCCTGAAGTGGACCACGCGAAAGTAGCGAAGGATCCGACGTTGCAAGCGCTTCAAGTGCTATTCGAGCTTTGTCAAACTCAAATTTGTCTGCCATTGCAGAAATTCGTTCTGCTTCCTCGTTCGCCAACTGCCTTTGCAAACTCTCATAGACAATCCAACTTACTCCTGCAAGGATCACGATGGCCACAACACTACTCACACAGATCCAACGGTAATGCGCTCGACGCTTGTTAGCTTTCCACTCCTGTTCTAAGGTATAGCAACGAGTTTCCACATCATCAGCAATACCTAACTGGAATTCCAAGACTTTTGCACGGATCGGTTCTACTTCCAGCCAAGTCGCACCTTGATCGATTGCTTCTCTCAGACTTGCGCTCGCCTGACCGTGCTGATTCTCGACCCGCAATCGATTACGCTTGCTTTCAAGCCACTCCCATGCTGGTTGCATTCGCCGCCTCGTCTCATCATCAGGCTCCTCTATAGTTTCTTCGCAGGTATCTGCGAGTTCGTTCTGGAGTTGGCCGAGCCGGTAAAAGTCTTGAGTTTGCATTGCTTCTTCGCACGCCAAGGCGATGCGAGAGAACTTCGCATTTGTCCGTTTCTGTCGAAGAGCATTGATTTTGTCACGGAGATTCTTTATCAGCCCTGCGGAAAAGTGCGACTGCCACTGAAGTCCCTCGATTGCCTCGAGCGCCGACTCCATCACATCGAAGTCATTCGAAGCGATCGCGGTTGTTATCTCGCTCTGTATCTGCTGAATCGAGTCCCGCTCGTACTTGCCGACCAATTCTTTGATCGCTGCGTTGCGCGGAACTAACATAAACAGTGACCTAAGCAATTTCATTCGTGAAAGCAGAGATTCACGCCCTAGCACCGCAACCTGCAGTGCCTCCACAAAGACATTCAACTTGTTTGAGCTCGCAAGCCCTAGCTCCAATTCCTCAATCGTCTTTATCAAAATATAACTATTGCTCTGAAGCCCGGCTGTATCGCAAGCCTTGTCCCAATTAAGGCGATGCTCGGAGAAAATCAAGCGCTGAGCAGCGCGGCACATACCTCCATTTGCAGATTCGATCGATACTGCCTCGATCACCAATCCACGGCTGATCCAATCCGTGAGCACTTTTAGACGGTGATTGCAGTTATCGATCGCAACTTGTAAATCGTCCCGCACCCGCTTGATCGATTCCGAATTCGGGTATTGCATACCACTCAATTGGATTGCTTCTCGCACAAGTTTTTCTTCTTGCGCAGGGCGCCAATTACTCAAACTCAGTTGATCGTAAACCTCGGTCATTTGGCTTTTGACACTCTCTTAAAAGATTAACTCTGCAATCAACAAGACTACAGCACTCCCCGTGATCATCCCAATTGTAAAGATTAATAGTACGAGCGTTTGATCGTCAATCGAAGCGAAGCGAGTCCAAAAAGCATTTGTCCAAGGAGACTCGACTGAAATTCCTTCCTCGGATTCGTCTTCGGAAGTGAAGTTTTTTATTGAAGGTGCAGTCAGAAGTCCAGATAAGTCAATGCCAGCCGGCGTTCTGGGCTTGGGAGGCGCAAGTTTTGTAGGACTCAGTGGTTGAGACGGCGGCACTGGTTCGACCTGTGTGGATTCAACCCAACGCATTCCTGTTGGAAGTTGGTCGCCAACACTGATTACTATGAGAGCCGAATGACCATCGAACGGTTCCGCAGTTGACGCAAGATGAAGTTTTTCAAGAGTATTCACATACCCGCAAATTTCTGCAATCACGTGCTGCCGTGAGAATCCCAATGGAACGGCAACTGCGTTTGATGCGCCGCTTCGCAACTGTGCGAGATCGGCCACTCTCCTAAGCCACGATTCGGGTTGAGTAGTGATCGACCGAATTGCAATCGATGGCAAACGTCTTGACGTGGGTTGAGGAATCGCTCGCTTTGGGAGTGTTTGCGGTGCTCCATTCCACTGATTTCGAAAAATGTCGGCACTTTCTAGTAACGACTGCACATGTGCGCCTGTTGATATGCCTCGGGGAAGCAGAACATGGTGCGAGAGACGAGCTGGACGTCCGGTGAAATCCATCAACACCGGCACGACTCTCGTTATCACAAGCCATTCACCGTCCATATTGAGTGGCCAGATTCGAATAACGCTCAATTGATCGAGCGGCTGATCAACCTGATAGAGCGGAGTGGCGATACTCGACGCGCGCTCAAGCAGTGCGATCAGATGTTGCGACATCCCTGCAGTACAGCCAACAGTGGTGTAACCAGCCGAAGGGTTGAAAAGACCACACGGAGCGGAGGAATGGACGAGTTCAATAATCGAATCTGTCAAAAAGGTCGCCTCAGCGCTATGCTGATTCTGCAGCAAGGTACGAGGCTAACACGAAGGGCATCTCGGACCAGCATGGACGGATCGACCCGGCCGGAATCACATACCGGCCATCGCGCAGCTCCGGAGAAGTCCCAAGGGAGCTGACTGGAACGAACCATGCGTTGGATACCTGCGACTTTACAGTGTTGGTGAACTCCGCGGCGACTGAGGAGATTGCGGCGCGAGCCGCTTCGCTGACGGATTTGAGTTGGACCAACACTTGGGAACTGTTCATCGGCTTTGCACTCGACGTATTTATATTGGTCCAAGAGTCTCCGAGAGCGTTTTTCCCCCAAACATCTGCCTTCGTCAAAGCCACAATGATCGGGATGTCGATGGGATCGGAAGGCGAAAGCGAACGAAGGCGCCGCACTTTCGCTATGGCTTCCGAAAAAACAAGTTCTTGGCGTTGGTGACCATCTATGGCGAGCCCATTCATATGAGGCACGAATCGTTCTCGGAATCGCTTGTCCTGAAGGGGATCGAAGACGACGATGATCACCGCGCTGCGCTCAAGGTGCCTCGTGGCCGAGTCAGACAAAGCAGTGCCGCTGTCGGGCATAAAGTGCTCGCCGGCGTTGTCGTAAAGCAACATCACCGACTTCGGCGCAGACCCCACGCCGACCACAAAGAACGCCGGCCGCGGCGCCATCTGGGCTGTACCGTTGATGTGCACCGTACGGTAGAGCTCCGCGCCGCCGATGTCGGTCTTGGGCAGGGTCACATCGCTATCGGCTCGGTTTGATGAGAACAGTATGTCCTCGTTTCGATGCACGATCATATTGAAGCGAGGCTCGGGGTCAGTGATTGAGCAACCCAAATCCTCCGCTCGCTGAGCCATTCTCCACAACCCAGAAGCAAGCAAGTTGGTCTTTCCAGAAGTGGGGGCTCCCACGATGGATATCGGCATAGGTGGCAGTTCCAAAAGAACCCGCGGGAATTCCGAGTGGCAGAATGGACAGGCCAAGCAACTGCAACGCGAGTCACCCGGATCAAGCGCATTGCCCAACGAGTCAAAACGCATCGCACGAAATCGAAGGGCCTCGCGGGGTCCAGCGATTGGATCCGCCTGAAATTGATCGCTTGTGGCGATGAACTTCGCGGTTCCAGGTGAAAACTCGCGCCAGCACGCTGGACAAATGATGGACTTCCGTAGTGTCATGGAGGAGGGGTCTTTGAAAGGTTGGTTGGGGCGCCGATAGATTCGACGCCGAGCCCGGCGCGAGACAAACTGATGAGCACGAGCACGAGGTGATTTTTCACCTAGGGCCTATTTTCTCGAAGTGTTCTAGAATTTCTAGTGCATTTGGTGGAATCGCGGCGCGCTGCGACTCCGAATCCGGGTCACCATCGAAAATGACTTGTCCATGGGCATTCTTAATCACGGCATGCCACCTGCCCCCTACTTTTTTTTCAAAATAGGCCGAACCATAACCGTCAGAAACTAGTATTTTACGGGCATTTCCGGTGTCGATGTCCGAAAACGAGAAGCCGTTGTAAGTCCAATTGGAACGCTGTTGTATCTCCTCGGCGCTCTCTCCCTGTACTGGATCAACAGGCGGTGGAGACTTTGAAAGGTTGGTTGGGGTGCCGATAGAGGCGCTCTCTCCCTGTACTGGATCAACAGGCGGTGGAGACTTTGAAAGGTTGGTTGGGGCGCCGATAGATTCGACGCCGAGCTCGGCGCGAGACAAACTGATGGGCACGAGTTCGAGGTGATTTCCCACAGTTCGCGCCGTCTCTTTAAGGGCTTGAAGTGTCTCGGGAGTAGAATTCTGCTCATGCGCTGCTAATCTTGCATTAAATTGGGCCGCTGCATCCTTCGCCTTTTCCCATGACTCGACATAAGCCGTTTCCCCAAGTTCCAACGCCTCACAGAAACTCCCCAATTCCGGATCCCCTCTCAACGAATCGGGGAAGAATTCTTCTAGGGGTTGGAAGTCTTCGTTTGTTGCACCCAATCGTGTGGTTTCAAGAAAAATGGCATGTTCCCCAACCGCGTCCCAAACCGCGAGGAAGCAGTGATCTGGGATAAGGACCAGGCTGCACTGGAGGCCCAGCCTCCCGTAGATGCTGGCCAGCATCATCGACCCATCGACACAATTGGCAACCTTATCTTGGTATGCATCGTGGAAGAGTTGAACTCCCTGATGTTCTTGGTTTGTCCCAACGACATTCGAGTAGCGAATGCCACGTCGCGCTAGGTGCCGCCAGACGAGGTACATCGAAATGACCCTTCCATCATCATCGCCCCCCCCCCCCGTAAGTTCGAGACTTGCTGCCTTTAGTGATGGGTCATTGTTGATCTCTGCAATGATTTCGTCGATCCACGGGTGATCTTCGTCGACACAGGCTGCAAACCCCATTCCCCACGGGTACAAAGACTCTATCTGGGTCGGAGGGTGAACCTTGATCGAGTACTGCTTTGTGTGGCCAGTTCCATCTTGGAAACGCGCACTGACCTCAACGTGAATATCTGCGGGGTGTTCGAGTTGTCGCAGTGCATCCTTGGCCCATGGCAGCGACACCGGGATGCGGTACACCCCTTCCTCCACCGTCATTCGGGCACCGCTGCCGGTCTGTTCAGACTCGACAAGGGCGGCGTTCTCCAACAAGATGCACTCGCCTCTTGCGTTGACCGAGAAGAGGTGCCTGTACTTCTGATCGATGCTCAACACGACGGTCACCCTGTCCGACGAGATCCCTGCAGCCCCTGCGTTGAGTGCGAACTCGAATTGGGGGCGTGCCATTCGGAGCACATTGAACTTGTAAATCAGGTCAGCAAGCAGGATTGTGCGGCGGGGTTCGGGAAATTTTTCTGTCTCCTTTTTGAGCAGGGCGAACGCGACTTCTGGCTCGATTCCCACGATGTACTTGTCATCAAACTTCTGTAGTCCAAGGAGGCTTGAGGCATAAACATCGGTCGCAAACCCAAATTTGTCCGACATACTCCAACGGCTCGCCGCGGGTGGCTTGGCGAAGTCATAGACAAAGAACCCAATTCCAACGATCATTACAAGCACCGTCGCTACACCAATGCCACGCCAAGGAAACGACCGCTCAGTCTGGGGTGGCTGCCAATCCCCCCCAAAAAGCTTCGGATCAAGAGTCCCAGAGCCCACGTCTCGCGTTCCTAGTGAAGTACCCCCCACTCCTCCGCTTTGTCCAGAAGGTCGCACTATTGGTCTAGGCATTACTAACCGCTTTTGACACCTTTTACAGCACGGAGCGCGGCCGGAATCATGATCGGAAATTTGATTTACAGTCGAGCATGCTGGGCATTCGATTGACTTCATGTCGAAACTCCTTGATTCAGTCCCAAGCGTACTGCGAGAACGACGGCAAGAAATCCCATTGCACCAAACATTACAAACGCACAGACGCGGATCATATGTTGGGGAAAAAGTTGCTGCGAACTCGAGGCAGTTTCGCTTGCGGCTTGCACAACTCGTTTAATTAAAGATGCAGGTTCGGGCTGATGTGCCGCTATTTGTGCACTTGGGGTCGCAACGAACGGCACTCGAGTATCAGTCATCGTTGCTCTCGTGGGCGCGAGCACTGGCAGTCCCACGCTCCATCTTGCTTCGTTGCCTTCCGATGGGTCAAGCGGTGCATCGATAAATCTGCCGAGCGTGAACGATGAACGAGACCAGAAGGCGAGATCGTCGCGGAGTGCTCGACTTGAGCCCTCGTCAGCCACAGTATTTATTGTGATACCCCGCACTTCGTTCGTCTCCCCCACACGCTTCAAAATCGCCTGCCCATTCAACCCGACTGGGACAACGACCGCTGCGCCACTCTCGCCTTTTGCTACAAGTTGATATGCGAATACAAATATCTCTTTGGAAACTGGCGCAGATGACGCGAGAGCTTTGACATCATGATTCACGATCAATTTAAATGTGTGAGCTCTAATAGACATAGAATACCCCATTTTTTACACACAACAACTTCGAAATTAAAAGGACCAAGTGAGCAATCTGATTATAGTATCATCCGAATTGCACAAATACAAACAGAATGCCGACGGCAGCACAGATGACTCGTAACAAGCAGATTGTCATAATCCTAACTCTTGGATGGGTCGCTGGAACCTGCGTGACGGCAGGAGTACTGATGTTGATCAGATTGTCCCAATAAACCGGTTCGTCACACTCGCGCTTCTCTAAGAACCAATGTTCCCGCGATGATGTCGTGCAGAGCTTGCTTGCGAGGAGTCCACAGGGGGAAGAAATATCCAACCCCCAAGATTATCATAGAGATCATCTTGGAAAAATATCGACCCGTGGCTTGACCGAAGCCCAATCTATTTCCATTGATATCGGTGACCTTGATCTCTACCAGCATCTTCCCAAGTGTTGCTTGCTTCTGCGAAGTCTCAAACAAAACGAAATAGAGCCAAGCAATGACCAATTCAAACAATCCTACAGTGAAATTAGCCCGTTCCCAAGAAACAAGCCCATTGGCGACAGACGCTAACGCCACCGTTTCTATCAACCAAAACCCCGCATAGAGAATAATGCCGTCTATAACAATCGCACCTGCACGTTTCCCAAATGGTGCCAGTTCGAATTCGCCTTGAACCCCCAGAGGTGCGGCAACGGTTGACTGAGGCAATGGTGGAGGGGTGACAGTATTAGTAGGACCGAGGACACTCGCTGCGGGTACCCATTGCATCCCGCCCTCCTGACACAACTGTGCTGAAGCGCCCAACTTCCCTTCTGACTGGAAAATACGAAGTCGGTCTACCTCGTATGGGCCGTAGGTCTTTTCACCACCAAGATTCAGCCAATATTTCATTCACGCACCTCCATTTGCACTTTAGGTTACACACTTAATTGAAAGTGTTTTATATGTGGATAAAATATCCTAGATGAATAAATCAGACTGAAAGTCGGTTATCCCTAAATCAATATTCGTGTCGACTGTTGCACTATCGATGATTCCGTTAAAGTTTGCACTGTAGTGGCACACTTCACGCGGCGATTGATAGGAACTCGCTTTTCCAGCGTCGCGTGCGAGCGCCCGACAAGTCCACCGAGAAACAATGATTCCATGCCTTGACTGTACCACCACAGTGCTTGAGTGCAAATATCGGGCGACAATATGGCGCGCTCGGACATTGCCCAAGCCGCGGAGCGGTTCCCGTGCGTCCCCACTCGCCTCGACGGTGGTCGAGTGGCGCAAATGAACGCAATGATTCCATGCGACATCCGCAGTGATTTGAAAAGTTGTAAAATTTTCAAATCGCGTGTCATTGCTGCTTCAGCGGGGCGAATCACACTGCGAATCTGCAATGAAACAAACACGGCGAATATAAATATAGAATCGTGCGGTGCACACTCGCAAGATGATCACAGTCGTCGCCCTCTTTCTCGTGGGATGCAATTCCGTTCACACTGCAACCGACACGCGCATTCTCAGCACTCCATCGATCGTGATTCTTGGGATCGCTCAAGACGGCGGCGCACCGCAAGCTGGTCGCTTCGACGATCCGCGCTGGGATGACTCCTCGAAGGCGCGCATGATCGCTTGCTTGGGAATCATCGATCCACGCAGTAATAAACGCTGGCTGATCGACGCCACGCCTGATTTCCGGCGGCAACTCACCGACCTCGCGCGCGCCTCAAATGGACCAGCACGTCCTGCAGTGGACGGAATCTTCCTGACGCACGCGCACATCGGTCACTACACCGGGCTGATTTTTCTTGGTCACGAATCAATGGGCGCAAATGGTGTGCCGGTGTGGGTCATGCCACGAATGGACGCATTCCTGCGCACCAACGGTCCGTGGAATCAATTGGTGAGTTACGAAAATATCGAACTGCGACCGTTGTCTGATGGAACGAAAGTAGAACTTGGGGAAGGCCTCTCGATCACGCCCATCTTGGTGCCGCATCGGCAGGAGTATTCGGAAGCCGTTGCATTCCGAATCGCGGGACCTTCACACAGCGTGCTCTATTTGCCGGACATCGATTCCTGGGAGCAGTGGGACAATGATGGCACGCATATCGAAGACATTCTGCGAACAGTCGATGTTGCGTATCTCGATGGAACTTTCTTCGCCAACGGCGAGATACCAGGCCGCGATATGAGTGGATTCCCACATCCATTCATCACGAAAAGTATGGTGCGTTTCGCGAAACTCCCATCCGCAGAACGCGCGAAGGTGCGCTTCATTCATCTCAATCACACCAATCCAGCGCTCGTGCCAGGTTCGGACGCACAGCATCAAGTCGAAAAAGCGGGAATGCGTATCGCGGAACAAGGCGAGAGATTTTCGCTGTAATCAGCGCGAATTTGTTGGTTGCGATATGTTGCGTGTTGCACCAGAGATTCACTTTGGCGAAATGCGATACTCCCCTGCCTGTCCCTTGGGCGCAATCTCCAGCCAATTTCCTGTGCGGGTTGTGGTCACCGCGCTTTTATCCGAGAGTCGCGAAATGTCTGGAAGTGGCGCATCGACCGGCCACGCAATTCGCAGAGGTTCTTGGCCAGATGCGTGAAGTGTCGCCAGCAAAAGTTTTCCATCTGACCACATCAAGTCAATCGACACTCCGCCGCGCGCGCGAAGTCCGCGGACGGCACCACGCGACCATTCCTTGGGCAGCGCTGGGAAAATATAAATCACATGACCACGATCGCCACTTGCGACAGCGCCTCCGCCAACTTCTCGGTGCGACTGCACGAGCATCTCCGCAACGCCGGCTGCTCCGCCAAAGTTTCCATCAATTTGAAATGGCGGATGATTGTCAAATAAATTTGGCAGAGTGCTCTTGGTAAGCAACATCTGAACATGATGCCACGCTTGTTCTGCATCTTTCAGTCGCGCAAACATATTGATAAGCCACGCGCGACTCCATCCCGTGTGACCTCCACCATTCGCCAAACGAAAATCAAGTGATTTTCGCGCTGCTGCGAGCAGTTCTGGCGTCTCCTCGAGCGTGACCTGATGACCAGGATGCACACCGAATAAATGACTGATGTGGCGATGACCAGGCTCGCTCTCTGCCCACGGATCCGCCCATTCCATAATGCGCCCATCCGCTGCGATCTTTGGCGGCTTCAACTTTGTGATCGCCTTACGCGCGCTTGCGACGACGGGATCATTTTTCACGGGGTCATTGGGCGTCGCGGCGACGATCGCATCTGCTTCTTCGATCAAGTTTGCGAAGACATCATGAATGATCATCTGATCCATCGTGTTGCCCATTCCAGAATTGGCAACCACACCACCCGGCAGAAGAAAACAATTCTCGGGAGATGAACTTGGACCACCCACCAGCATTCCACTTTCAGGATCCGTCACGAGATAGTCCAAATAAAATTCCGCTGCGCCACGCAGAAGTGGAAATGCGTGCTCGCGAAGAAAGACAGGATCACGCCCGTAATCCCAGTGATCGTGGATCGGCTGCGTCATCCATCCGCCACCGTGCGGCCAGAGTGCCCACACCGTTTCTTTTCCAGCTGGAACTGTCCAACACCACGCATCCGAAACATGATGGGCCATCCAACCTTTCGCGCCATACATGCGCCGCGCGGTTTCACGGCCATCACGCGCGAGTCGCTCGACATATTCCACAAGCGGCGGAACCGTCGGTGTGATGTTCAACACTTCGGCGGGCCAATAGTTCATCTGCAAATTGATGTTGATATGAAAATCCGCATTCCACGGCGCACGCAAATCGTTGCACCAAATTCCCTGCAGATTTGCGGGAAGCCCACCCGCCTTGCTTGATGAGATCAACAATGCGCGTGCAAATTGCAGATAGAGCGTGACAAGTCCCGGATCGGATTCGCCGCTTGCAATTTTGCGCAGTCGTTCGTCTGTTGGCAACGAGGCAGCTTCGACATTTGGAGGACCGAGTTCCAAATCGAATCGGTCGAAGACTTCTCGCCACGCACGCTCGTGATCCCACAACATATCGCGTCGATTCTTTGGAAGCTCTGCAAAGAATTGCGCGAGAAGTTTCTCTGGATCAGGTCGATCGACTTTCTTTCCACTGGCAAGCGCTTGAAATGCCGCCGCACGATCTGCGCCGACATATGGAAAGTCTGTCGCTGCGAGCACGAAGATGTTGACCGCGTTGGATGCACGAACCACAATCCCTGCGCCGTCGGTCGCCATCGATCCACCTTCGCATTCAATCACGATGTCGGCCGCGAATCGAACGCCATCGCCAATGGTCGCTTCGGTCGCGCCGCGCAAATGAATGACGGCGCGCGTGTCGAGAATCTCGCTGGTGATTGAAAGCGGACAGCCTCCGCATGACGGTTGACGATCAAGCGAAATCTTCAGGAAAAGCCCTTCAATTTCGTCGGTTTCCTGACGGACAACCAATGCGTTTGTGGCATGCGATGCATAGACCGTGCGTATCACGCGGTGGTTGCGTTCCATCCACGATGTCACGCTCACGCCAGTGTTCAAATCGAGACCGCGGCGATATTCCGTCGCATCCACTGGAAGAGGCGACTCGATCAGCAAATCTCCAAGCGTTTGGTATGAATCGTCGATCGTCGCGGCGAGAATCTTTTCCGCAGACATCACTTGCGCAGCGATAATCTTTCCATCGAAAAACATTTGGCGAATCTCCGCCAGCGAACTTGCAGAGTCTGGAACAGGACGACTGCTCTGAGTTCCCTCCCACACCGAATCTTCATTCAGTTGGATGCGCTCTTCTCGCACACCGCCAAAGTCCATCGCACCAAGTCTGCCATTGCCAACGGGAAGTGCTTCGGTCCAAGTTGTCGCAGGTTGGCGGTACCACAACACAAGACCAGGCGGCGCAAGATCTGTCGATGCCACAATCGTGCATCGTGGCGGCGTTTGCTTTTCAGACTGGACTTGCGCGACTTGCGCGACTTGCGCGATCAGCGCGGTTTCGAAAAAACCAGCAGTCATCAGTGCGATGATCATTGTTCGATCACTCGGACTTTGTGGCTTTCAATGTCACGTCGAGAGTCAATTCTTCTGCGCCGCGTTTCAGCTTGATCTTCACCACATCGCCAGGCTTCTGCTCGCGAAGGCGTTCCATCATGTCTGCTGGACCCGTCAACTGTGTGTCGTTCCAACCGATCAAGAGATCGCCGATTTGAATGCCAGCTTCAGATGCGCTGGTCTCCGCGCTTACGCCTTCGACCTTCACTCCTTCAGCGCCATCGCCGCCATATCCGGGCATCACGCCAAGGCGAACCTTCGCGCCGTTGCGTCGACCCGATGTAGTGGCGGTATCAGACGAAGTGAATTCCAACTTCTCCGCGCGCGATGCAAGCATCTTCACCAAAGTATCCGTCAGCTGAATCACTTTCGCCGCGCCGTGAGGATTGACGGTGTATCCACGATCCGTGGGCTTGTGATAATCAGAATGTGTTCCAGTAAATATAAAGAGCACTGGAATACCAGCGCGATAGAAACTTGCGTGATCGCTCGGACCGCGACCTGAAGGATCCGCGTCGACAGTCAATCCACTCTCTTCAAAGATCGGACGCAGGAGCGCCATAAAATCTTTCGCAGTTCCTGTGCCGGCGATTGCAAGTTCGTCATTTCGCATTCGACCAACCATGTCCAGATTCACCATCGCTTGCACTTGGTCGATTTTCAATGTCGGGTGCTTGGTCCAGAAGTCACTGCCATCAAGACCAACTTCTTCCGCGCTGAATGCCATAAACAAGATGGAACGCATTTCGTCAGGGGCTTCATCGGAGCGGTAAAACGTGGACATTTGCTTCATCAAGCACAACATCGCGGATGTTCCGGATGCGTTGTCGTCCGCGCCTGGATGCAGTACCCCGCGATTGGATGGATCGGCGCCGTAATAACCAAATCCGACATGGTCGTAATGCGCGCCGACGATGACCCATTGATTCGCAAGCGAACCTTTGCCGCGCAAGACCGCGCCGATGTTGTCCGTCTGAATTGCGCCACTCGTCAAATTTGTTTCGATAGAGACAACAACAGAGTCACTCAAGTTGAATGGCTTGAGCGAATCCTTCGCTGAAAGATTGTCCGCGAGTATTCGCAAGTCCATCAGAGATCTGTTCTGCGGGTCCGCGGCCTTCAAGAGTTCGTCCGCTGCTTCAGCAGACATTTGAATGACGGGCACATCGAGGCGCGCGCCAAACCGACTGGTCTCGCTGTTTTCCAAAGTCTGACGACCATCACGCGCGCCTGGAGGATTGACCATAATGATCGCGAGCGGTTTTCGTGCAATGATCGCTTCCATCTTTGGAGCGACTGCGGCTGATGGACTGAAACGCCGATCCGCCCAGAGACTTCGCCCTTCGGAATCCAGCGGTTCATAGCGCATGAACATCACGATGCGGCCGGAAAAATCTTCCAGCGAATCGGCGAATGAGCTGTATCCATCTTTGCCTTCTGAGATTGCATATCCAGCGAATGTCAGAGGACCAGATACTTTTCCAGAGGCGCTGTTGCCAAGAACTGAATATCCATCGCCGCGCTTGAGTTCGTTGGATGATTGTGTTGTAGACGAAGAGTTCGCCCATGCAACTTGTGAACTGACCCACTTTGGTCCAGCGCCAGCCAAGTCGAAAGACTGTCGCCACTCCGTCCACTCTGGATGATCGGATGTTGATGATGGCGGCGGAGTCGCTCCTTCAATTGATGCGGTGATTGCGACAGAATCTCGCTTGGTCGCTTCATCTGCTGATGGCGCTGGGAATGCGGGCTCGAGTCCCGACTGCTTGAAATAGAACTCGATGTATTCGCCTGCAAGCATGCTGCCGCGCGAAGCTGGCACGCGTCCTTCGAAAAATGGATTCGAAAGGGTCAGCACATGTTGATACCACTCGATCGCAACTGGACCGAGTTCTTCGAAAATTCCGCGAAGGTCGATATCCGTGTGACCTTCGGTGTTCTTGGGTGCGAAAGAATATGGATCAACGCGACCTTCGATGACACTCGACTTGCGCGTGCTTTCAGATTGAGCGGGCGTAGGCTCGGGCGTTGGCGCGGGCTCGGGCGCGGGCGTTGGCGTTGGCGCCGCGTCCTGCGGCAGTGAATGAGAGAGTCCAGTCAGCGCGAGGGTCGAAATAATCGCAGTCGCCAGAAGTCGGACCCGAATGGGTGGGTGCATCATTGGGTGCACTATAGGTTCTGTCACCACTTCAAATCACGACAATTCCGCTGTCGCGATCTGGGAGTGAGATGCCGAGGACGGTTGC
>SXGU01086237.1_pt1 | contig 19902 bp, 9 predicted proteins | sample 3174531 | NCBI WGS metagenome assembly SXGU01 (sample SAMN11356863, study PRJNA531348) | freshwater metagenome | isolation source: freshwater sample F1-140 | place: China: Fuxian Lake, Yuxi | collected 2017-12-25 | reverse complement strand
CTCGTCGTCCGCTCCAACAAAAAACCGCCCGGCCGTCAGGCCGGGCGGTTTTGCGTTGCGCACGACCTCGCATTCGGGAGGACGAGCGCAGCGAGGACGGTTCTCGTCGTCCGCTCCAACGACAAACCGCCCGGCCGTCAGGCCGGGCGGTTGTGCGTTGTGCACGACCTCGCAGTCGGGAGGACGAGCGCACTGACGGTTTCCTGAGCGAAGGCCCACGCTGAGTAGCCTGCGGTAGCGGTTCGCCTCAGGACGTGGCGGGCCGACACACCGATGCAGCCCTCCGTCGAACGCAATCTCGCTCTCGCCACCTGGCAGCCGGACCGCGACGTGCCCATTGCCGTGGCGCCGGCGCCGATCATCGCCACCAAGCTGCACCCGCCGCACCTGCCGTCGTCGTTCGTGGCGCGCCCCGAGCGCGTGGCCGCGCTCGATCATGGCGCGCGAGTGGCGTCGGTCGTGGCGCCGGCCGGCTACGGCAAGACCGTGCTGGTGCGGGAATGGCTCGACGCGGTCGGCGACCGGCCGGTGGCCTGGTACTCGCTCGACGCGCTCGATGCCAACCCGTTGTGCTTCTGGCGCCACCTCGTCGCAGCGCTCGATGGTGCCATCGGCCTCGGTCCCGAACCCGAACTGGTGCTCGACGAACGGGGCGTCGACACGGCGTTCCTGCACGCCCTCATCCACGCCGTGGCGGCATCCGACCGCGAGGTGGTGCTGGTGCTCGACGACCTGCACCTGCTGAACGACCGAGCGTCGCTCGACCACCTCGCGCTGCTGGTCGACCGGGCAGGGCCGAGTTTCCAGCTCGTGTTCACCGCTCGCGTGGCGCCGCTGCTGCCGCTGGCCAAGTGGCGTCTGCAGCAGCGACTCGTCGAGATCACTGTCGACGACCTGCGGTTCGACGACACGCACACCACCGCGCTGCTCGACGCCTATCGCTGCGCCCCGTTGGGTGAGGACGGGCTGCAGACGCTGGTCGGACGGTCCGAGGGGTGGGTGGCCGGTCTGCAACTGGCGGCGCTGGCCAATCCCGCCGACGTGACCCGGGCGCTGGTCGACCTGCCGAGCGACGGGTCGATGGTGGCGTCGTACCTGGTGAGCGAGGTGCTCGATGCCTTGCCGCCCGAGCAGCGCGACCTGGCACTCGCCGTGTCGGTGCTCGACGAGTTCGACACCACGCTCGCGGCCGAGCTGTCGGGCCGGGCCGATGCGGCCGCCATCATCCGGTCCCTCGAGGACGGCAACGTGTTCGTGGTGCGCACCGGCGACGGTCGTGGGAGCCACCGGTTCCACCACCTGTTCCGCGACCTGCTGCGCGAACAGCTGCAGCGCACGGACGAGGCGGAATGGCGACGGTTGCACCTCGATGCCGCCCGACTGCTCGCCGGTCGTGGCCAGACCGACGCAGCGTTCGGCCATCTGATGACCGTGGGCGACGTCGATGGCGCGTTCGACCTGGTCATCCGTCCGGGTCTGATGCTGTCCGATCTCGGTTGGGCCCGCGAGTTCCGCCGGTGGATGGAGCAGTTGCCCGACGACCTCGACATCAGCGACCCCGAGTTGATGCTCGACATGGCGTTCGCGAATTTCACCGCCGGCCGCCTCGACATCGCCGACGCCTGGATCGATCGTGCCGCGCCGCTCTGCGCGCCCGGCGACCCGAGGGTGCCGATGCGGCGGCTCGCCGTGGCCGTGGCGATGGGTGACCGCGAACGCGCTGCCGCGGCGGTGCAGGAAGGGCAGCGCGCCACGGCCGCCGTTGCCGGCGGACCGTTCGAGCACCGCTTCGAGATGGTGGTCGCACGTGCGGCCCTGCTGCACCACGATCTCGATGGCGCCCTGGCAGCGCTCGCCCGTGCGGATGTGGCGATGGACGACGAACTCGCGCGCCGGGTCACGATGCCCGCCATCCGCGCCCGTGTGCTCGTCGAACGGGGGGAGGTGCTGGCGGCCGAACAGGCGGCTCGTCGGTCGCTCGCCGAGGCCCAGGTGGTCGGGCTGCGCACCAATCCGGCCATCCTCGAGGCCGTCGTTGCCGCGACGGCCTCGGCGCTCGGGCAGGGACGTACCGACGACGCGGCGGCCTGGCTCGACGACCTGCTCGAGGTGGTCGACGGGGTGGACTACCCGTACTCGCGTGCACACGCAGCCGTGCTCATGGTGGAGCTGCACGCGCAGCAACACGGCTGGGCCGCCACCGCCGACCGGATCGACGATCTGTGCGCCCAGGCTGGGCATCACGCGCCCTCGCTCCTCGACCATCTGCTCCATCCGCTCCGTGTGCGGACCCTGGCTGCCGCCGGGCGCGTGGCCGAGGCCGAAGCTGCGGCCGACGCGGTGGAAGGCAGGGCGCAGCGGGCCATCGCCGCCGCGGAGGTGCTGCTCGCAGCACGCCGGTATCGAGAGGCCGCCGATCGCGTCGCCGACCATGACGGGTGGACCCCGCGTCAGCAGGTGACGGCGCTGGTGCTCAGCGCCCTGGCAACGGCCGGTGAGGAAGCCGATGCACATCTGCGGGCCGCCGTCGAACTGGCACAGCCGCTGGGACTCCGATCGCCGTTCCTCGGGCGCGACGCCGAGCTGGCGCCGATGGTGCGCCGGCTGCCCGACACCCTCCGGACGTTCCTGCCGTCGGCGGATCCGCCGAGCGACCACCGGTCAGCCGCGCCTGCGGCGCTCGTCGACCCGCTCACCCCACGCGAACGCGACCTGCTGGTGCTGCTGCCCACCCACCTGTCGAACGCAGCGATGGGGGAGCAGCTGTTCCTCTCCGTGAACACGGTGAAGACGAACCTCAAGGCCGTGTACCGCAAGCTCGGGGCGTCGTCACGCGCCGATGCGGTCGACATCGCCCGCCGCATGGGCCTGCTGCCCGCTCACCCATCCCGACCCTGATCCCACTTCACCCCAACGGGGTGTGGTGGGCGACGTGGACGTCGTCCCATCATGGGCGAACGGCGCACGACAGCTGCGCCGCCCGACCAGGAGGACGCCATGGCTCGCCGCCCGAACATTCTGCTCATCACCACCGACGAGGAGCGGGCCAACATCCCGCGTCCGGCCGGCTACTCGCTGCCGGCGCGTGAACGACTGGCGGCGAAGGGTACGACGTTCGCGAACTACTACGCGGCGTCGGCGATGTGCAGTTCGTCGCGATCGGTCATCTACACCGGTCGGCACATGCCGAACACCGAGATCTACGACAACGACAACATGGCCTACATCCGGCCGCTGAACCCTGACCTCGGCACGCTGGGCAGCCTGTTGCGGGCACAGGGCTATGCCACGAGCTACCAGGGCAAGTGGCACCTGTCGAACCTGTACGTCGACCCGGCCAACCCGGTCTCGATGGTCGACGCGCTCGAGCCGTACGGCTTCTCCGACTGGAACGAGTGGGGCGACATCGACGGCGGTGCCTGGGCCGGCCTGCAGGTCGACCCGGTGATCGCCGGGCAGGCCGCCGGCTGGCTGCGCAACCGAGCCCCGTCCATCTCGGCCGAGCAGCCGTGGTTCCTCAGCGTGAACTTCGTGAATCCTCACGACATCATGAGCTTCGACTACGGCAGCCGCTCGAGCGTGCAGCTCCCGCCGGCGCTGTCGCACGCCGTGGCCACGCGGCCGCCCGCCGACATCCCGGTCTACCAGCAACAGTGGGACGTGCCGCTGCCGGCCAGCCTGCACGACGACCTGTCGGGTGCGGCACCGGCCGTGCGCGAGTACGCCGAGGTGATGAACGTCTCGTTCGGCACCGTGGTGGGGGAGGACCACTGGCGCGAGGGCATGAACTTCTACCTGAACTGCCTCCGCGACGTGGACCGCAGCATCGAGATGGTGCTCGACGCGCTGCAGGCCTCGGGCGAAGCCGACAACACCGTCATCGTGTTCACCGCCGACCACGGCGACCTGGTGGGCTCGCACGGGCTGCGCCAGAAGGGCAACCTCGTCTACGACGAGAACTTCCACGTGCCCTTCATCGTCTGCCACCCCGACGTGGCCGGTGGCGCCACCACCGAGGCGTTCGCGTCGGCCGTCGACCTGGCGCCCACGCTGCTGTCGTTCGCCGGTGTCGACCAGGCCACCATCGCCGCCGACCATCCCGAGCTGCTCGGTCACTCGCTCGCGCCCGTGCTGGACGGCGGTTCGGTGCGTGACGGCGTGCTGACCGCGGTGGAGACCATCACCACGCTCGACGCCGACTACTGGCGTCACTTCGGTGACCCCGACGTGATGGAGCAACTGCAGACCGGGCGGCTGCGCCCGAACCTGCACAAGCGTGGCTTCCTGCGCGGTTACACCGATGCCCGTTACACGTTCGGTCGCTACTTCTCGCCGCTGCACCCGAACCGTCCCGCCGACCTCGACAGCCTGTTCGAGCACAACGACGTGGTGCTGTACGACCGGGTCACCGATCCCCACGAGACCGTGAACCTGGCCGCACAGCCGGAGCACCGCGCGCTCGTCGACGAGTATCGGGCGAAGCTGGAGGCGATGATCACCGCCGAGATCGGCGACGACACCCGTGCGTGGGTGCTGGAGCGGCCGGCCCTCAGCGGGCAGCCGCCGCAGGCTCAGTAGTCGAGATCGTCCTGGCGCAGGAACATCCGCACGATGAGCACGAGGCCGGCGACGAACACGACACCGCCCACGAGGAGCATCCAGAAGATGGAGTTGGTGGCGTACTCGACACCCCAGGCGATGAAGGACGAGACGACGCCGAGGAGCAGGACGGCTCCGAGCCAGATGAAGATGCGCACGGGGGAAGTCTCCCACACGCTCACAGGCGCTTGGTGAACAACACCGTGCCGGCCGAGCGGTGCGGCGTGTAGCCGAGGTGTGCGTAGAACCCGATGGCGTGTTCGTTGCGTGGATCGACGCCGAGGTGCACGCCGCGGCAGCCGACCTCGGCGAGCCGTTGCTCGATGGCGGCGATCATCCGCCGCCCGAGCCCGCGGCCCTGCAGCGAGGGCAACAGGTCGATGTGCAGGTGCGCCGGGTAGCGATAGGTGATCGTCGCCGGAGTGCGCGGGGGTTGGTGCAGGTGGGCGATCAGCCGACGGTCGACATCGGTGCCGGCGCCGGGCAGCGGGTACTGCACCCGCAACGCCGGCCACCACTCGGTCTCGAGCAGCGTCTCGAACGCTGCCGTGTCGGGTGCGGCGAGCACGTAACCCTGCACCGCTCCGTCGAGCTCGGCCACGAGCGCGAACGACGGGGCATGTGCCACGTACTGCTCCGCCCACAGCAGCCCGTAGAGCTCGCCGTGCACCAACGTGCCCGTGGCGTCCTGGCCGGCGTCACCGGTGCGCCGGCAGACCTCGCTCACCGCGGCGCGGTCGTCGGTGCGCGCCCACCGCAGTGCGACATCGGCGTCACTGGTGATCGGCGCCTCGTCGTGCACGTGCGCACCGTAGTCGCCGTGGCCGGACGCGGCAGAGGGGCACCGACCCGCGCGATCGATGCCCCTCTGACAACAGGTGCCGCCCGATCCCCAGGAGGACGATCAGAGCAGCGCCCGAGGATTGTCCTCCCGATCGGTGATCCCTGGCTGTCAGGCAGCTGACACTTCGGAGGAATTCCTACGCGAACTTGCCGCCGGGCGTGAGCGAACGCATCCGCAGGCCCTCGCGGTCCAGCACGCGTACGGTGCGACCCTCGATGCGCACCAGGCCGGCACGCTCGAGTCCTTGCATCACCTGGTTGACGGTCTGGCGTGCGCCACCGAGGAGTTGCCCCAGCTGCGCCTGGGTGAGCGACAGGCGCACCACGTCGGCATTGCTGCGTTCCGCCTCGGCCAACACGAACTTCGCCAGACGCCCGCCGAGGTCGAGCGAGGCCAGATCGGTGAAGCCGTCGTTCAGCGACCGCATGCGCGCCGACAGCAGCGCCACCAGACGGCGGGCGATGGCGGGATCAGCGGCGTAGACCTCGCGGAACACACGACCGGGAAGTTCGATCACCTCCGCACGCTGCAGGGCACCGACCGAGGTGGATCGCGGCACGTCGTCCAGCACGCCGAGTTCACCCACCAGGTCGCCGGGTCCGAGCAACGCCAGGGTCGGCTCGGCGCCGCCGGGCCCGGACGCGAACACCCGCAAGCTGCCCGAGGCCACCGCGAACACACTGGTCGCGCGGCTGCCGGCCAGGAACAGCACCTGTTCCCGGTCGAGCGAGCGTCGTTTCGAGCTGCCGGCCAGCGCGGCCACGGACTCGTCGGATGCCGCGCTCAGCAAGGCGGTGGCGCGCAACAGCGCGGCGACGTCGCCGGATTCCCCCCTCATGCCCGGCAACGTAGTCGATTCGGCGTAGAGTCCCAGCGTGGAGTTGCTGAGCGAGCAACCGACGAAGGCGGGCGAGGTCACGGGCCGGAGCAGCCAACGCGGTCTCACCGTTGCCGTGGTGGTGTCCATCATCGGTTCGTTGTTGGCGTTCGTCGCCATTGCCGTGGGGCTGTTCTACGCCACGAACAACGCCGCCGAGGAAGAGGCCTTGAAGGAGGCGGGCGCCGCCGGTGAGGTCACGGCTCGCGTCGCGTTGGCGCCGTATCTCGTGCCTTCGCTGCTGGAGCAGGACCAGGCGGCGATCGACGACCTCGATGCTGCCGCCGCCACACTGAACCGCACCGTGCAGATGACCCGCCTGAAGATCTGGTCCGAGGACAGCGTCGTGCTGTGGAGCGACGAGAAGGAACTGATCGGCCAGCTCTATCCGCTCGGCGCGGAGGAGACCGAGCTGTTCGAGACGCTCGGCGCCACCGTGGAGGTGAGCGACCTGAGCAAGGAGGAGAACGAGCTCGAGGTCGCGCAGGGCGAGTCGCGAGCGGTGGAGGTGTACTTCGGCGCGGAGATGACCGAGGGCCCCGAACGAGTGCTGGTCGAGACCTACTTCCCGTACGACCTCGTCAGCGACCAAGCGGTGTCACTGCGGCAACGGTTCATGCCCCTGCTCATGCTCGGCCTTGGGCTGCTCACCATCGCGCAGGTGCCACTGGCGCTGTTGCTCGCCCGGCGACTCAGCAAGGCCACCCGCGAACGCGAACGGCTGCTCGAACGCGTCATCACCGCCTCCGATGCCGAACGGCGCCGTATCTCCGCGGCCGTGCACGACGGTGCGGTGCAGGACCTGATCGGCATCTCGTACACCATCGAGGCCAAGGCCGACACGGCGCCCGAACCGCTCGACGACACCCTGCACGAGTTGGCCGGGTCCACTCGCACGGTCATCCGCCAACTGCGCTCGATCCTGAACTCCATCTACCCCGTGGAGGTACCGCCCGAGGGCTGGGCCGCGGGCCTGCAGGACCTCGTGCTCGCGCTGGAGGGCAACGGCGTGCAGGTCACGCTCGACATCGACGATGTCGACCTGGCGCCCATGGACGGCTTGCTGTTCCTCAGGGTCACCAGGGAAGCGCTACGGAACGTGGCCACGCATGCCGATGCTTCCAAGGTGCTCGTACGACTCGAACAGCAACGCCTCGGCCGACTGGTGCTGCAGGTGAACGACGACGGTCGCGGCTTCACCGCGGCCAACGCCGACTCCAGCCGCAGCGAGGGCCACCTCGGCCTGCAACTGCTGTACGACCTCGCCAACGACGTGGGCGCCGACCTCACCATCGACTCCAGCCCCGGTGTCGGTACTAACCTGCGACTCGAACTGATGGGACAACGATGATCCGAATCGTGATTGCTGATGACCACGCGATGGTGCGTGCCGGACTTTCCCAGTTGCTGGGCTCGTTCGACGACCTCGAAGTCGTGGGCACGGCGTCCGACGGCCTCGAGGCCGTGGAGGCCGTGGGGGAGTTCCGGCCCGACGTGGTGCTGATGGACCTGTCGATGCCGAACATGGACGGCATCGAGGCCACGGCGGCGGTGAAGCAGCAGTACCCCGACACGCACGTGGTGGTGCTCACCACCTTCCAGGAGCCGCGGCAGGTGTCGGCGGCGCTCGGCGCCGGGGCGTCGGGGTATCTGGTGAAGGACGTCGAACCCGAGGTCCTGGTGGCCGGCATCCGGGCCGCCGTGCAGGGTGGCGCGCCGCTCAGCCCGTCGGTGGCCGCCGGGTTGCTGCGCGGCAGCAGCACGATGAGCATGGTGTCGCCGTCGTCGCTCACGCCGCGCGAACTCGAGATCCTCCAACTCATCGTCGACGGCCACACCAACCAGCAGATCGCTCGGGCCCTCGGCATCAGTGAGAAGACCGTGAAGACTCACTGCAGTCGCCTCTTCCAGCGGCTGGGCGTCACCGATCGCACCCAGGCGGCGGTGTGGGCCATGCGCAACCTGCCCCCGAACAGCGGGTCCTGAACGGCTCATCGTCGTCGCTGATGTGACGAATGTCACATCACAAAGATCAGGATTTGTTCAGGTTCTCACGCTCCGTCTTTCGGTACCACCAAGGGTGATGCCGACCTGAGGTTTGCTCTGTGTGAGGTCAAGCCACCACCAGTGGTGATGCGATGACCCTGGTCGTACGACCGACGACCCACTGGTCGGGGGCGCGTCACGTTCGGTGGTCGTACCTCACGGGGCGTCATTGACGATCGTGCTGGTCAGCGGGTTGGGTGTGCCCTGCGGAATCTGTCGCGACGGGAGCGGCAGGCGGAAAGGGTGGGCGCAATGGGCGTTTTTCGCAATGCCAATCAGCGGACCGTGCGGGAGCACGGAACCGGTCGACGAGTCGGGCGCACGAGGGCGGTGCTCGCCGCACTCGGCCTCGTGCTGGCAGCGGTGCCCTTCATGGCCACGTCCACGGCGTCGGGTGCCGGCTTCACGCCGGCGCGGTCGACCGGGGTGAGCCAGGGTGGATTCCCGCTCTGGTTCCAGGACGCGAACGGCGTGCGCGCCGAGCTGTGCCTCGATCCGGCCGACACCAACTGCCTCGCGCCGCTGAGCGGCCCCGGCTTCGACCAGAACCTGCCGTTGTCGTTCCCCGGCAACTACCCGGACGAGGTCTTCTACTCGGCCGTCGACTCGGAGCCCATCACCGCCACCGACCTCGCCTGCAACCCGGGTGCCGGCACCATCGACGTGCACATGGCGCTCGAGGCCGCCTACTTCAACGGCGCACCGGCAGTGGGTGACCAGGCCGTGTTCGGCCGCATCCGCATGAACGCCGATCCCGGCAGCGGCCTGTGCGGCAGCACCTGGTACACGTTCAACACGCCGTACGGTCCCGTCACGCTGCAGACCGAGCCCGACGGCACGTTGCTCGGCGGGGCTGCCGCAGCGGCCACCATCGACATCGGCTGCTTCCCGACGCCCACCGTGCCCTGCGCGTTCAACGAGACGCTCACGGCCCCGGTGCTGCAGATCGGCTTCCTCCAGCAGGCCGTGGGCGCCCCGCAGGGGTACCTCGGTGACGGCAGCTTCGGCCCGGTGACCGGCGGCCTCGCCGGGTTCAACCAGGTCGAGATCTACAAGTGGCCCGACGGCGCCACGCCGACCGACACCGGCTACGACGCACCCTGCGTCGGTGCCTGCACGCTCGTGGGTTCCACCTCGAACTTCGCCGTGCTCACCAAGCTCGCCGGCCCGATCTCGCCCTCGACCGAGGCATACGACTTCGGCGGCCAGGTGATCACCACCACGGGCACGTCGACCCCGATCGATCTCACCAACGTGGGCGGCGGCGCCCTGGGTCTCGACCCGACCGCCATCGACGACATCGTCGTCACCGGTGCAGGCTTCGGCCTCGGCGGCACCAGCTGCAGCATCGGCACCGTCACCTCGCCCGATCCCGCCATTGCCCTGGCCCGCGATGCCTCGTGCTGGGTCAGCGTCACGTTCACGCCCGGGGTCACCGGCGCCGCCACCGGCACGCTCGAGATCTACAGCAACGGCAACCCCACCCCTGAGGTGGTGCAGCTCGTCGGCACCGGTATCAACGCCGGCGACGCACCGACGGCCGACCTGTCGATCGGCAACCTCGACTTCTACGACGTCCGCGTCCGGACCGTGAGCCAGATCAAGAGCGTCACGATCTCGAACAACGGCACGGCCCCCCTGCTGCTGCAGCCCAGCATCGGCGGCGCCGACGCTGCGCTGTTCCAGATCCTCGGCAACTCGTGCCCGTCGGGTTTCGTGCCGGCCGGTCAGACGTGCACCATCGAGGTGCGCTTCGTGCCCGCCGCCGCCACCATCGCATCGGCATCGCTGACCCTGCACACCAACATCGGTGACCCGATCGTGGTGCTCAACGGTTCGGGCTACGGCGGCATCGCCGCCGTGTCGCCCACCACCGACCCGATCAACACCTACCCCGACTGGTACCAGGACGAGCACGGCACGCGGGTGGGCCAGTGCGTGCAGCCCACCAACCCGATGTGCGTCACCGCGCCGATCACCGGCCCGCTGAGCTTCCCCGACAACTACCCCGACGAGTGGTTCTACTACGTCGCCAACTCGGCGCCGATGGACATCGCCGACGAGTCCTGCGGTGCGGAGCCGGGCGGCATCATGGTGGAGGCTGCCGCGGAGGCTGCCTTCCTCGGCGCCATCGCACCGAACGAGGGCATCACCTTCGGTCGTCTGCGCATCGTCGCCCACGGCGGCCTGTGCGCCAACACGGAGTACATCCTCACGCACCCGTACGGCCGCATCGCCATCTTCACCAACGAGAACGGCGACATCAAGCCGAACATGGGCACCACCGACATCGGCTGCACCACGCTGCCGTGCGACTACACCCAGGCGCTGTCGAGCCCCGTGCTCGAGAGCTTCCTCGAGCAGACGGTGCGCCCCGGCGGTTGGCTCGGTGATCCGCTGCAGCCCAGCACCGTCACCGGTTCGCCGTTCACCGACCCCCACACCGGTCAGCCCGCGAACCACTTCTACGTGCAGCGCGCCGCCGACCCCGACCTGCCGTCGTCGATCATCGCCTACACCGACCAGTTCACGGTGTCGGGTCGCCTCGTCGGTCCGGTGGTCGCCACTCCCGGTGCGGTCACCTTCGACCCGGCCGAGGCCGGTGTGACCGCCGATGCCACCCTGGCAACGGTCACCTACGCCAACACGGGCATCGACCCGGTCACGCTCGACGCCACCACGCCGGTGACCGTCATCGGCAACCGTGCGACGGAGTTCACCGTCGACGCCACCACCTGCGCCGCCGGTGCGGTGCTCAACCCTGGTGAATGGTGCACCGTGAACCTGCGTTTCGCCCCGATGGGCACGGGCAACCGTGACGCCGCCGTGGTGCTGCACCACAGCGGCAAGAACAGCCCCACCGAGGTGCCGCTTGCCGGCATCGGGCTGGCCCCCGCCGGCAGCGCCGCCTTCTCGGCGGTGCGCGACACGGTGCAGTACGCCGATCTCCACGTGCTCGATGCCATCAACCCGGTGGGCAGCGAGTCGCAGGACGTCGTCATCTCCAACGTCGGTGGTCAGGCGGCGCTCGAGGTGCTCGGCGCCTCGGTGCCCGTCGGCGCCGACTACGTCATCACCGGCAACGACTGCGTGGGAGTGGGCGTGCTCGTCCAGCCCGGCGACACGTGCACCATCACGGTGCGCTTCGCCCCCTCCACCACGGGCAACCGCGATGCGGTGCTCACGGTGGCCGGCCAGACCTTCACCGGTGTCGGTGAAGTGCCGGGCCCGCTCGCCGACGTGGTGGTCGCCCTGAAGGGCAACGCCAACCTCGCTGAGCCGACCCTGTCGGCCACCAGTGCCAATGGCTTCCCGACCTGGATCCAGGACCGCAACGGCGTCCGTCTCGAGCAGTGCCTCGTGACCGACGGCAACTGCGTGCTCCTGCCCGATGCGACGTTCAACCCCGGCCTGCCGGTGACGTTCCCCGGGAACTACCCGAGCGAGTCGTTCTACTCGATCGTCGACTCGGAGATCCTCAGCTTCGGTGGCCAGGTGTGCGGTGACGGCTCCACGTCGACCGGTGGCACGGCCTTGCTGCGGGTCGCTGTCGAGGCAGCGTTCCTGTCGCCGCAGCCCCAGGCCGGCCAGCAGAACCTGTTCAACCGCATTCGCATCACGGCCGACGGTCTGTGCGCCAACACGACGTACTCGTTCGTGACGCCGTACGGTCCGCGGCTCATCACCACCGACGGCGATGGTGCGGTGAACCCCAATGCCGGCACGTTCGACAACACCGACATCACCGGCACGGAGCCGACCTCGCGGTCGTTCCTCCAGTGGGATCCGAACGAGGGTGCCAAGGCCCCGGCCGGCTACCTCGGTTCGCCCAACGTGCTGCACACGGTGGTCGGCTCGACGTACGTGCCGGCGGGCGCCAGCGAGCCGGCGAACTACTTCGCCATCGCCTCCGGCGCTGGTGAGTTCGCCCGCACCGACCAGTTCCTCGTGTCGGGTCGTCTGGCCGGCCCGGTGGTCACCAGCCTGTCGTCGAAGGACTTCGGCGTGGTGGAGGGTGGCGGTCAGAGCGCCTCGCAGACCTTCACCATCACGAACATCGGCAGCACGCCGGTCACCGACCTCGTGGTGAGCACGAGCGGCATCGATGCCGCCGAGTTCACCGTGCAGAGCGAGACCTGCACCGCCGCCGGCACGCTGGTCCGCGACGGTGACTGCCAGATCGTGGTCACCTTCGACCCGGCCGTGGTGGCGACGCAGACCACCCGCAACGCCACGCTCACGTTCAGTCACAGCGGTCTTCGTTCGCCGGTGAGCATCGCCCTCACGGGCCGTGCGAACCCGCCGGAGACCCCGGCCCTGACGGTGTCGCCCACCAGCTTCACCTTCACGGCCCTGAACGTCGGCGCCACGGCGAGCACCATCGTCACGGTCCGCAACTCGGGCACGGGCGCCATGGCGCTCGATGCACTGTCGCTGGTGAACCCCGACTTCTCCATCACGGCCACCACCTGCCCGGCCACCCCGGCCACGTTGGCTCCCGGTGTGTCGTGCACGGTGACGGCGAGGTTCAACCCCGCCAGCCGTGGGGCGAAGACGGGCTCGTTCTCGGTGCACGCCGTCGATGCGGTCGGGACCGTGGGCCACACCCCGGTGGACATGCCGGCGGTGACGGTGAACCTCACGGGCACGGCCACCCAGCCGACCATCACGGCCACCCCGGCCACGGCGCTGAACATCAGCGGCCAGGCGGGCCGGGCGCAGACCGGTCGGGTGACGCTCACGAACACCGGCAACGGCAACTTCAGCCTCACCTCGCCGGTGCTGGGCCAGGCGTCGATCCAGTTCGTCGCCGTCACCGCCAACAACCCGGTGCCGCGGTTCACGGCCACGCACAACTGCAACAACATCGCCCCGGGGCGCAGCTGCACGGTGACCGTGTCGTTCACGGCACTGGCGTCGGCGCCCATCGGCACCGCCTACCGGGTCGACATGAAGCTGTTCGGCAACGCCAGCAACCTCGGCGGTCTGACGACCCCGTACGTCATCCGGGTGACCGGCACCCGCAACAAGTGATCGAGTGCTGAGCACTCGTTGATCCCACCCAGGGGGAGGGCCGGCACGGGTAACCGTGTCGGCCCTCCGTGCATCTCGAGGCGGACGCGACCTTGAACATGTGACGAATGTCACGGCAGGCAAACCAAACCTTTTCCGAACCCTCACTGTCCGTCCATCGGTCCCACGCGGGGTGGCGAAACCTCAACTCGATCATCACCGCGAGGTCAAGCCAACACCCAGTGCGTCGTTCCGACAGGAGTCGTACGACCTTCGTCGTAGTGCGTGTACGTCGGAAGTCGGAATCAAAGGGGGGCCATGGGGGGTGCTTGTCCTGTGGCGCCGCGCCCGCTTGTCTAGGGACTGCGGGACCTTCCGTCGGGAGCGGAGGGTCGGAAAGGGCAGCGCGATGAGCGCACTGGGCGGGTTTTCGGCGAGCGTGCTGCGGCACGATGCAGCGAAGGAGCGGTCGCACGGGCGGCGGGCAGGGCGTACGACCGCCCTGCTCACGGCACTCGCGTTGGTGTTGACGGCGGTGCCGCTGATGGCGGCCACCGTGGCCTCGGGTGCCAACGGCACGCCGGCGCGGTCGGTCGGTTTCAACACCGGCGGGTTCCCGCTGTGGTTCGAGGACGCCACCGGTGTCCGAGTGCAGCCGTGTCTCGACCCCGCGGATGCGAACTGCCTCGCGCCACTCGCCAACCCGGGTGTCTACGACCCGGCCCAGCCACTCGCGTTCCCGAGCAATTACCCAGATGAGTTCTTCTACTTCGCCGCCGATGCCGCACCGGTGGCCGTGGCGGACTGTGCCGTCACTCCCGGCGACGGTGTCACCGTGCACCTCGCGCTCGAGGCCGCGTTCATCAACGGCAACCCAGCCCCTGGGGACCAGCAGGTGTTCGGTCGCATCCGCGCCAACGCCCGAGGCGGTTCGGGTCTGTGTGCGAACAGCTACTACACCCTCCGCACGCCCTACGGTCCGCTCACCATCAAGACCGATGCCAACGGCGAACTGCGCGGCGGCGCCGCCGCGGCTGCCACCTCCGACGTCGGTTGCTTCCCCACGCCGGCCGTGCCGTGCGACTGGAACGCACCGTTCCAGGCCGAGCATCTGGCCACCGGCCTGCTCCGTCAGACCAACGCCGTGCCGGGCTATCTCGGCAACGCCGGCTTCGGTCCGGTGACCGGCGGCAAGAACGGCGTGAACACGCTCAGCATCGTGAAGTGGCCCGCCGGCGCCACGCCGACGGTCGGTTTCGGCGTCGACTGCACCATCGTCGGTTGCGAAGTGCGCGGTGAGACGGCGAACTTCAGCGTGCTCGCCAAGCTCGCGGGCCCGCTCACGGCCGACGCGGCCACCGTCGACTTCGGCGGTCAGGCCACGGGCAGCACCAGTGCCGCCCGCACGATCACGATCACCAACCTCGGTTCGGGCGCCCTCGGTCTGGACCCCACCAGCATCGATCACGTCACCGTGACGGGTGCGGGCAGTGCCCAGTTCGCGCCCACCACCACCACGTGCAGTGTGCAGCAACTCGTCGAGCCGGCGGCGGCCACGCCGCTGGCCCGCGATGCGAGCTGCGGCATCGACGTCACCTTCACGCCCGCCGCGCTGGGCGCCACCTCGGCCACGCTCGAGGTGTGGCCCGCCGGTGCCACGGCACCGTTCACGGTCGCACTGGTGGGCACGGGTGTCGAGCCCACCCAGGAACCCGCCATCACCGTCGATCCCGCCGGTCTCGAGCTGCTGATCGGCGACGTGCGTGTCACCACCACGAGCGACATCGTGCCGGTCACGGTCACGAACTCGGGCAGTGCCCCACTGCAGCTGCAGCCCAGCATCCTCGCGGGCGCCCAGTCGTCCACGTTCGCCATCGTCGGTAACGGGTGCCCCACGGGCGTCGTCGCGGCGGCGGCCACCTGTGTGATCGGCATCAAGTTCACCCCGTCGCTTGCCGGGCCGCACTCCGCCGTGTTGCAGCTGGCCACCAACGTGCCGGCGTCGCCCACGGTGAACGTGCTGCTGACGGCGAATGCGACCGGCGGTGTCGCCGCCGTCGCCACGGAGTACCTGAACGGGTTCCCGACCTGGTACCAGGACGAGCGTGGCGTGCGGGTGGGTCAGTGCGCCGACCCGGCGAACGCCCTGTGCATCGCGGCGCCGATCGCCGGCGACGTGGTGTTCCCGACGAACTATCCCGACGAGGCCTTCTACTACCTCGCGATGTCGGAGCCGATCACGGTGAGCGACACCTCGTGCACCACCACGACCGGTGAGATCTTCGTGGAAGCCGGTGTCGAGGCGGCGTTCATCACGCCGGCGGTGCAGGACGGCCAGCAGATGACGTTCGGTCGGATCCGCTTCGTCGGCGGCCGCAAGGGCGGCCTCTGCCCCAACTCGGCCTATGTGCTCACGTTCCCGTACGGCCGCTCGGTGCTCACCACCGATGTCGACGGTGCCATCAAGCCGTCGCCCGGCACGTCCGACGTCGGCTGCATGGCCGAGCCGTGCGACTTCGCCCTGGCCCTGGCGAGCCCGGTGTTCGCCGGATTCCTCCAGCAGACCGTGCGTCCCGCCGGCTGGCTGGGCAATCCCCTCGCCCCGAGCACGGTGACGGGCGCGCCGTACATCGACCCCGACACCGGCGAGGCGGCCAACCACTTCACCATCCAGCGCCTCGACACCATCGGCACGCCCGGCCACGCCCTGCTCGGCTCGACCGATCTGTTCGGCGTGTCGGGTCGTCTCGCCGGCCCGATGGTGGCCGACCCCTCGGCCATCGACTTCGGTGCCGCCGACGTGGCCACGGGTGCCGTCGATCGTTCGGTCACGTTCACCAACGTCGGCCAGGACCCGGTGACGCTGGCGAACACACCCTGGAACATCAACAGCTCCGGCAGCAGTGACTTCTCGGTGACCGGTGGTGACTGTGTCGGCGGTCTGGTGCTGGCGAACCTCGCCACCTGCACGCTCACCGTGCGCTTCGACCCCACTGCCACCGGACCACGCTCCTCGGATCTGGCGCTGCGCCACGACGGTCAGAACGATCCGCTGACGGTGTTGCTCTCCGGTGTCGGCAGCGCCCCGGTCGGTGAGCCCGCCATCTCGGCCCAGCCGGGTTCGATCAGCTTCGCCGATCGTCACATCACCACCGTGAGCGAGTCGCAGGTCATCGTCGTGTCGAACCTCGGTGGCTCGGCCCCGCTGGTGGTGGGTACGCCCACGGTGAACGCGCCGTTCGAGCTCACCAACGACTGCCTGCTGCCGGTCGAACCCGACATGAGCTGCAGCATCTCGGTGCGGTTCGCGCCGCTCGCAGCGGGTTCGTTCACCGCCGACGTCTCGGTGCCCAGCAACGCCGGCACGGTCACCGTGCCGGTGAGCGGTGCCGCCACCGAGGCCACGCCGGCGCAGGCCGGCGCCCAGAACGGGGGCGGCTTCCCGCTGTGGATCCAGGACAACAACGGCGTGCGCCTCGAGCAGTGCGTCAGCACCGAAGGGTTCTGCGTGCTCGCCGGCAGCGGGTTCGACATCCTCCGCCCACTGGCATTCCCCTCGAACTACCCGAGCGAGTCGTTCTACTCGCTCGTCGACTCCGAGATCGTCACGTACGGCCCGCAGGCGTGTGTCGACGCCCCGGCGAGCGCCGGCGGTTCGGCGATGCTGCGCATCGCCACCGAGGCGGCCTTCGTGACGCCCACCCCGCAGGCCGGTCAGCAGAACCTGTTCAACCGCATCCGCATCACGGCCGACGGTCTGTGCGCCAACACCTCCTACCAGATGGTGCACCCGTACGGCACCACGACCGTCACGGCCGATGGCGAGGGTGTGGTGAAGGAGACCTTCGACACGGCGGCCATCAGCAGCACCGATCCCGTGCTCAGTGGATTCCTCCGCTGGGACCCGAACGTCGCACCGGCCGCACCCATCGGTCATCTGGGCGACGGCACGTCGTTCCACGAGATCGTCGGCTCGGAGTACCGCCCCGACGCCGGTGAGCCGGCCAACTACTTCCGCGTTGCGCTCGGTACCGAGGTCATCGGCTCGACCGATCGATTCCTCGTGGCCGGTCGTCTGGCGGGCCCGGTGGTCCCCGGTCTGACGGCGAAGGACTTCGGCACGGTGCGCCAGGGGCAGAACAGTGCCACGCAGGACTTCGTGATCTCGAACATCGGCAGTGCACCCGTGAGCGGCTTCACGACCTCGCTCACCGGAGCGAACGGTGCGCTGTTCGCCGTGACCGCCACCACGTGTTCGGGCGCCACGCTGCAACGTGACGAGTCGTGCACCGTGCAGGTGCGACTCCAGACAGCGACCAACACTGCCATCGGGGCCAAGACCGCCGCATTGGTGGTGGGCCACGACGGGCTTCGCTCGCCGGTCACCATCGACCTGACGGCCAATGTCATCACCAGCGCCCAGCCGGCGCTCACGGTGACACCGACGGCACTCACCTACGCCGCCACGGCAGTGGGCACCACCAGTGCCACGCAGACCGTGGTGATCCGCAACTCGGGCAATGCGCCGATGCGGGTGGGGCTCCTGGCGCTGTCGGCGGCGAACGCCGATCAGTTCCGTCTGGTGTCGAGCACCTCGGCGACGGCCTGCCCGGTGAACGGCACGCTGGCGACGGGCAACCTCGCCGCCGGTGCGTCGTGCACCATCGGCGTCACCTTCCGACCCACGGCCAGTGGCAACAAGACCGCCACGCTGTCGGTCACGGCCAGCGACCCGGCGACGGCCGAAGCGCTCACGCCCATCAACGTGACGATGACGGGCCAGGCCACGGCCGCCACGCTGTCGCTGTCGGCCACCAGCGTCACGATCAACGGTCGTGCCGGCCGTACCACGACGGCATCGGTGCAGCTCACCAACAACGGCACGGCGAACTTCTCGCTGGCCGGTAACCCGGCGCTGCTGTTCACGGCGGTGTCCGGTGTGAACCCGACCACCAAGTTCACGGCCACGCACAACTGCAACAACGTCGCACCGGGCCGGCGTTGCCAGGTCACCATCTCGTTCACCCCGGGCGCCGGTGGGGTGGGGGAGCGTTTCGTGACCGATCTGTACATGTTCGGCGCAATGTCGAACACGGTGGTCGATCCTCGTCCGCTGTCGCCGACGTTCGGTCAGCTGGTGGGCGGTGTGAAGGTGCGGGTCACCGGGGTGCGCGCCCGCTGACGTTCCTCGACAGATGTGGGAGCACACCGAGGCCGGCACGGGCGACCGTGCCGGCCTCGGCGCGTCCGGCTGTCAGTGGTGCAGCACGATGCGTTCGGCGTGCTCGGGGGTGACGGCGGTCCAGTCGAGCTCGCGCACGATGCGGTCGCGGAGGGCGCTCGATGCGTTCGGCTCACCGTGCACCACGAACACGGTGGTGGGCGGGCGCGTCGCCGTGCCGACCCAGGCCATCAGTTCACTGGCGTCGGCGTGCACCGAGAAGCCGGTGAGGTCGCAGATCTCGGCCTTCACACGAACGTACTGGCCGTGGATCTTCACGCTGCTCGCACCGTCGAGCAGTTGGCGCCCGCGAGTGCCGGCGGCCTGGAAGCCCACCAGCGCGACGCTGTTGCGTTCGTCGGGCAGGAACTTCTCGAGGTGGTGCACCACACGGCCACCCGACGCCATGCCGGCGCCGGCGATGATGATGGCCGCCCCGCCGTGTCGCGACACGGCCTTCGATCCCTCGGAGTCGAACACCTCCGACAGGTTCGGCAGGTCGAACAGCAACCGTTGATCAGCGAGTTCGGCGCGCACGTCGGTGGCATGTTCCTCGATGGCCTCGCGGTAGATCTGCAGTGCGGCCAACGCCATCGGGCTGTCGACGAAGATGGGCACGGCGGGCAGGCGACCCTCGTCGGCGAGTTGGCGGAGGTGGTACAGCAGCACCTCGGTGCGGTCGACCGCGAACGCCGGAATGATCACCTTGCCGCCGCGCTCGACGGTGCGCTCGATGACGTCGGCCAGCGCGAGCCGGGCTTCGCCGTTGGTGTGTTCACGGTCGCCGTACGTGGACTCGACCACCAGGTAGTCGACGTCACCGACCGGTGTGGGCGGCACCAGCAGCGGGTGCGTGGGGCGCCCGAGATCGCCGCTGAATCGCACGGTGGGGCCGTCGTGCAGTTCCACGAGCACGGTGGCCGAGCCGAGGATGTGCCCTGCGGGTTGGAACGTGATGCGGATGCCGTCGGCCGCGTCGAACGGCGCATCGAAGGCGTGCGAGCGCAGCTGCTCGAGTGCCGTCCACGCGTCGTCCTCGGTGTACAGCGCGAGCGCCGGGTGGTGACGCGAGTAGCCGGCACGGTTGGCGTACTTCGCTTCCTCCTCCAACAGGCGGGCGCTGTCGGGCAGCACGACACTCATCAACCGGCCGGTGTCGAAGGTGACGTGCACGTCGCCCCGGAAGCCGGCCTTCACCAGTCGTGGCAGATAGCCGCAGTGATCGAGGTGCGCGTGGCTGATGACCACGGCATCGAGCGTGGAGGGCTGCACCGGGAACGCGGCCCAGTTGCGCTCGCGGAG
>SXGU01010868.1_pt1 | contig 19905 bp, 9 predicted proteins | sample 3174531 | NCBI WGS metagenome assembly SXGU01 (sample SAMN11356863, study PRJNA531348) | freshwater metagenome | isolation source: freshwater sample F1-140 | place: China: Fuxian Lake, Yuxi | collected 2017-12-25 | reverse complement strand
TACACAGGAATGGTTGATGCAGTCCCTCATGTTCCTGAACGCTGCTGGGGAGCGGCTGGTCTCACGATGGTGGATCAACCGCACGATGTGGTTATCCCGATCGATCGCACGCAGTGGGACATGAGTTCTGGACCGGTGAACCAGGCGACCGGCGAGCGGTATCCAGTCGCTCGGGTCACCAATCCAGTGACTCGCATCGAAGAAAAGGTCTTGCTTCCCATTGGCGAGACGGCCATGTCAGTCACCATCTTTCAGGATGCCAACTCGCCAAACACCAGACTCGTCGGTGGATACCTCTTTGTAGCAAACGGCAGAGTGACCCCATCACCGTATGTGGTGCGAACCTACGCATTCGACCTCTCGAGCCGATACGCCTATTACTGTAAGGTTCAGTTCAGCGCGCTCCTTCCGCAGGGAGAGGGTGCGCTCGAACTGTGGACTCAATTCGCCTCCGAATTGCTCACTGAACTGCTTCCGCCTCTCATGCGTCGACTACCAGATTGGTCGACGATTGAAACTGCTCAACCGAAGGAACCCTAAGCCATGGCAACTCCCGTCAAGAAGTCAAAGCTGAATCGAAAGTTCCTCACGCTCGTTGGCGGATTCACACTCTTCGTCGGCCTCGTGCTTGGCGGCATTGCCTACTACCAGATTTCTGGCGCGCCAGAGCGAAACATCCGTCTCGGCGATGAGCTGATCGTCGCTGCAAAGGCCGCAGAGGCGGCAGGGAACGCCGAAGAGGCATACAAGAAGTTTCAGGAGGCGATCAGTCGCTATGGACGCGCGGTCAGCAAGAAACCCAACAGCCTCGAATACAACCAGAAGATTCTCGACACGCTCGCGCTCATGACTCCAAAGACCTCGGGCGATGCGCAAGAGCTCTATCAACGTCGCGAAACACTCTTGCGCCGGCGAACGCGCTCAGCACCACTCGACGGAGCCGAGTGGATGCGCCTGCTCGAGTCGCTCAAAGAGAGGGCAGAGCTGTTCGACCAATCTGAACTCTGGGTCGAGGTGTCAAAGGTGGCCACCGAAGCGCTCGAGAGAGTCCCGCCAACTGCACCAGAAGTGCCATCGATTCGGGCGCTTGGAATCCAGGGAATTCTTAGGCAGGGGGGACTGTTGTCGCAGTCCGAGCGCGCAGCTGGAGAAGAGGCGGCGCGGGCGTACCTCAAGGAGTTTCCAACCGACGCAGTTGTGTGGTCCCAGCTGTTGTGGTCCATCTCTGATGACGCAGGCCGACTCGCAACAGCGAACAGAACGCGCGAGGCGGCGGCCCGGACGGCTGATTTCGACAAGGCGCTCGCGCAGGCTCGCGCGGCGCTCCCAGACAATATTGAGATCAGTGTTGCCGAACTGGCGCACATGGTCGAGTTGAGGCGTGCGCGCGATCCGAGCGCGACGCCATCGGCGATCGCAGCGATCGCTGACAAGCTCTTATGGAAGTCGGGTGACCGCAACTCGCCAGAGTTCGGCCTTGCAGGGACCCTGAAAGGCGAGGCATTGCAGGGCTTCGTCGGCATCATCGGGACCATTGACGAAGCCGAGATGTCTGCCCGAGCGATCGAGATCTTGCAGGCGCACGTTGCGCGAGATCCGGCATCGATGCTCGAACTGGGAGCGTTGGGGCGACTGCAGCGTCATGCGGGTCAGTTTGATGGCGCACGGAAGTCATTTGAGCAACTGTTGGCTCTTCCACAGCCGAAAGTCTCGATGCTCGCGGCCTACTCCGATGAGGTCAAGGTCTCGGCCATCGAGCAGATCTTCGAGCTCGACTTCGCGCAGTGGGAAAGCGCTCAGAATCAGGCGGAGCGAGATGCTGCACTGGTCCTCGTGAAGGCCGATCGTGATCGCATCGCGACGATCATTCAGGGTCGCGAGGGAGAGGTCGCGCTGATCCGTGCCGACGCGAAGCTCGCGTTTGCGCAACGTGACTACCTCACCGCGGTCACGAAGCTCGAAGAGGTCTTCATTCGGCAGAAGAATGTCGCGGCCGAGCTCTACCTCATCGCAGCGATCAGTTTGCTCGAGCGCGGCGAGCCTGGAGCGGCGCTGCTCAAGATCGAACGTGCACTCGAAGAGCATCCACGCGTGGGTCAGTTCATGCTCGTACGCGCACGCATCCAAGCACAACTTGGGCGAGTGTCTGATGCGAAGCGCACGGTTGCCACCATGCTTGAGCGTGATCCCACAAACGCCGCAGCGCTTGAACTGATGGCCGCGCTCAACAAAGTTGTCGGCGATGGAGCGATTAATCTTTCAGATCCCGTCATCAAGATTCTCGGCGATGCCGAGCTTGTCGCGAACGAAGGCGATCTCGACGAGGCACTTGCGCAGATTCGAAACGCGCGCGAGCAGTTCCCTGACGATGTTCGCCTGCAGCGAACGCTCGTCCAATGGCTGCTGTTCAAGGGCGATTCAGCGCAGGCGAACAAATTGGTTGGCGAGTTCCTCGTGCAGTATCCAACCGATGAGGCCCTCAAGCGCCTACAAGTCATTTCAGGCGCTGGTACGGCAGTTGGCCGAGTAACCGCCTTCGTCGATCTTTCGGATCGCTCGGCTGCCGACAAGTCTGTGGACCTTGCACTCGCCCTCTTGAACCTGCGCGACAACTTGAAGAAGCGGTTGGCTGTCGCCGCACCAGATGATGTTGCACTGCTCACGACCGACATCGCGGAAGCTGAGACAGCGTCCAAAGCAGCGGTTACCAAGGCGCTCGAACTTGCTCCAGGTGACCCATCGTTGCTCGACCGGCTCTTCTCTGAAGCACTCATTGCCAAGGATGACGCAAAGGTTGCGCAAGTGATCGAACTCGCCGAGAAGCACAGTACAGATCGGGCTGTCCAGCTGCTCCTTCGCGGTCGAGCGGCGGCGGAAAAGAATGATTTCAAGAAGGCGATCGAATACTTCGAGCAGGCGCAAGAACTACCAAGCGCAGGCGCGATCGGCTATCGATTGCTCGGATACGCGCGCGAGCGAGCTGGTGATGTCTCCGGAGCAGAGGAGGCCTACTCGAAGTCGTATGAGCGACGCCCCAATGACATCATCACAATTCAGTTGTATTCGGCGCTGCTCGTGCGGCACGGAAAGCTCGACCGAGCTCGCGAAGTCTTGCGATCCGCCGCGCTGGCGATGCCGCAATCGGCGGGAGTGCGCAGCGCCTATCTCGAACTTGAGGCCATGTTCGGTTCGAAGGCAGACAGTCTTCTCGAACGCAGGCGCATGTACGCGATTCGCCCCGCCGATGCCGCCAATGCCAGGCAGTTGCTCCGCCTGCTGATTGAGACACCTCCAAGCCGCGATCTGATCTTTAACAATGACGGAAGTTCGACGTTTTCTCCGAAGGAGTGGGAGGCGATGGGTCGCGAGCGGCAAGCACAGGAACTTGAGCTCCTCGCTCGCACGCACATGGCCGAAGCAGCCACGATCTATGACCGCCTGATGAAGATGGATGCCAGCGACCGAGCAACGACGCGCCTCTACGGCTCGGCGATGCAGCGCACAGGGCGTGGTGCCGAAGCAGTCGCCGCGCTAAAGCTCGTTGCTGAGCAAGCAAAGGGAACTCGCGCATGGGCGACATGGCTCGATGTCGGCGAACTGCAACTTGAAACAGGCAAGCCCGATGATGCGACCGCGAGCTTCGCACGCGCACTTGAACTTGCTGGAGCGGAATCGTCGCAGGCGGCACTGCTCGTGGCACAACAGTGGTCAGATCGGCACCAGCCTAAGCGCGCGATTGAAGTGCTTCGCGCACAGTTTGCGACGACGCCGACGATCGAAGTGGCGCGACAACTCGCAGCCCTCTGCACTGAAGTGCGCGATTTTGCTGCGGCGCGCGAGGCGGTCGCAAAACTCGCGAGCTTGTCGGTTGGCGCTGAGACCTTTAGTGATCGATTGCTCTCTGCCGACATTGCCAATGCTGAGCTCGAAGAGAGTTTTTCAATCTTTACGCCAGCCGAAACAGCCGCCAAGATCGCAGAGTTCTCGAAGGCGATCGAAGAGGCGATTCGTCTCGATTCGTCGAGCGGATTGCCATTCATCGTGCGCGCTGGGTCGTTGCAAAGGCGATTCCAGCGGACGGGTGATGTCGAGTTGTTGAAGCAAGCGAAGGCCGATGTACTTCGCGGCATCGAGTTACAGGGCAATTACTGGCCTGCGACCAGACTGCTTGCGTCGATCCAGATGGAAGAGGGTGACCTAGGTGCGGCTACGCAGACAGTGCGTCTCTACACCGCACAGAATCCACGACTCGCGGATGCGCGCCGCTCGCTCGTGGGGTATCTGCTCGCGGCGGGCGACAACACCGGAGCGGTGGCGGCGGTTCAAGATGCGCTCGCGGCGGAGCCACGGAATCCGATGTGGTGGCAGGCGCTCGCGGAAGCCCACGTTGCGGCCGGGAAGGTGCTCGATGCAGCCGCCGATTACGACCAGATCTTCGCAATCGCCAAAGACCAGAACGTCCTGATCAAGTCGGTTGTCCTTCGTGCGACAGCGACCCCGCCAGATTTCAACGGCATCCTTGCGGCGTTGCGCTCCGCAGTGGATCTCACGAACTCTGTGCCATTCCTTCAAATGGTTGGTGCCGCAGCAATCGCTGGTTCGGCAGACAGTGACCGTCAGAAGACCCAGGGGCTCGTGCAGCTTCGTGATATGTACAAGTTGGTTGGCGCATCGAACGGCGAGCTCACCGATCCGTGGATGCTGAGCGTGTCGACGCTCTTTCCGTATGAAAAGACGGCAGAGCTCGAGAAGTTCGTGATCGAAAGTTGCGCTGACAAGCCCGATAGCGCGCTCTGTCGCTCGTTGGCGCAGCGCTATCTCGAGTCTGGCCCTGCTGGGACGGCGAAGGCGCGCGAGTATGCGACGCGTGCACTTACGCTTGGGACCAACGATGCCGACAAGTTCAATGCGCTTCGCGTGCTTGGTGGCATTGAATACAAGTCAGGCAATTTCGCTGCGGCTGCCGATGCCTTTGAGAGAGCACTTGCACTCATGCCTACCGACATGGCAGCTCTCAACAACCTCGCGTACATCGAGGCGCGCGATCTCAACAAGACCGCTTCGGCGATCGCCCGTGCGCGCAAGGCCCTTGTGGACTATCCGGCGAGCACCGACTTGATGGATACGCTTGGGTACGCACTCATGAAGGCAGGGGAGTATCCAGAAGCCATCGCCCTGTTGCACCGGGCATCACGCATGCAGCCAAGCGCGATGGTGTTCTCGCATCTCGCGGCGGCACAACTTGCCGCGGGCCGACCGACGGATGCAGCTGCTGCGTTGAAACGAGCAAAGGCGCTGCCAGTAGATCCAGAGGCCGCTGCCGAACTCGCGGCAGTCGAAAAACAACTCGCATCATCCCCTCGCTGAGCGAAGACCAACAACTCCAATGGCACCAGCACCAACAAATCCAACCCCCTCTGCACGCCCTTCAGCGAGTCGCGGTCCGAGTCGTGCCTCGACGATTGATCCGGTGCGAGTACTCCGGCAACATTGGAAGACCATTGGACTTTGGGCGATTGGGGCGGTGTTCGTCTCTGGGGCATTTCAGGTTGCGGCAGGGTTTCTGTACCCGATTTACAGCGGTGCAGTGATCCTGAGGTTGCGATCTCAACTGGGCGATGCGAAGGAGATCTTCGGCGAAACGGTCCCGCAGGAAGAGACTGTTGCCCGACTCGCGCAGACCGAAGCGCAGCAGATGATCTCGCGCGACATCCTGATTCGCGCGATGTCGCATCGCGACATCCTCACGACCAAGTGGCACGAATATTTTCTCGACGACGAGGGCCAGTTCATTGTCGAAGAGGCTGTCGATGATCTTGAGGACCATGTCTCTGCAGGCCATCGCCGAGGGACGCAGTTCTTCGCGTTGTACTGGTCAGCGCATGTCGCCAGCGACGTTCCCACAGTGCTGAACACCATCGTCGACACCTACCTCAAAGAACTCAAGGCTGAGAGCGACAGGAAATTCAATTCGACTGAGGAAGTCTTTGTGCGGCAGCAAGAGGAGCTTGACAAGCGCATCAGTGAGTCGAAGTCCGCGGTCCGCCGATTTATCACTGAGCAGAACATTCCATCTTTCAAAGAAGACTCGATGCAGACTCAGCGTGGCGTCGAAGAGTTGGCTAAGCGCATCGCCGAGACAACGATGGATCTCAGTCTCATTAAGACGCAACGCAACCAGCTCGATGCGAAGTTGCAAGGGCGGCTTGAGGCGACCGAAGACGACGTTCGTCGCGCAGAGACCGATCCAGTGCTGATGCAACTTGGTCGTGACATCAACGACATGGCAGTCGGGCTCGAGAGCAAGAAGAGTCGGTTTGGGCCAGAGCACCCCGAGGTCCGCGCCAGCCAGAACCTTCTGAATTCTGGCCTCATCCAAAAAGAGAAAGTGTTGTTGGACATCGTCAAGCGCGATCTCAACGCGCAGTTCAAGACTGTCAGTGATCGTCAGGCAGGGCTCGAGGATCTGCTGAAGCAACAGACGCTCGATCACGAGACCGAGTCGAAGCGCGTCCAGGAACTGGCATCTCGGGTTGCAGAACTCGAAGCGATGAAGGATCAGCAGTTGCAACTCGAGGGCGAGCGGAATGAACTCACCAGAACAATCGGCGATCTGAGGCTTGCCAGCGTGCGCAAGGACTCGATCCCTGTTGAGATTTCACAGAAGTCCCTCACCCCTCGCGAACTCGCCTTTCCAAACTGGAAGGTCGTGCTTCCTGGAGTCTGGTTCGCGGTGGTGGCGTTCGGCGTTGGACTGATTTTTCTTCGAGAGTTTCTCGATCAACGAGTTCGCTTCGCCGCCGAGCTTGCGGGGATCGTCAGCGGAAAGCTGCTCGGGGTCATCCCAGATATCTCTGACGATGAATCCAAACCCGAGAAAGTTGATTTCGTGGTGCGCGAGGCGCCGCAGTCGTCGATGGCAGAGTCATTCAGGCAGATTTCAACCAATCTGGCCAAGGCGCTCCAAGATCATGATCGCAAGGTTGTCGGGATTTTTTCTGCAATGCCGCATGCTGGCGTCACGTCGATCATCAGCAATCTCGCGTCGAGTGCCTCGGTCGTCGGCAAGCGAGTCCTCATTATCGACGCCAATTTTCGACGCCCTGCGGTCGCGAGACTTTTCTCGCTTCCCGAGCATTCGCCCGGGTTTGGAGATGTGCTCGCAGGAACTGTCGAGTTCTCGAGCGCAGTCCAACCGGCTGGGAATGGCATCTTCGTGCTGTCGGCTGGTACCACCAGAGCCCTTGAACTGTTGGACACCGCCAAGGCGACGGAAGTCTTCGACCGCGCGCGGTCTGAGTACGACATGATTCTTGTCGACACTGCTCCTGCAGCGATCGCTGCCGAATCGATCGTTGTCGCGAACCGCGTTGATGCATCGGTGCTCGTTGTGCGAGCGATGAGCGATCAGCGCGGACTCGTTTCGCGACTCCTTGGCCAATTGAGTGCTCAGCGTGCGACCTTCGTCGGAGCGATACTCAACCGTCCGCAGCAGACTGCGGGTGGGTACTACAAGAAGAACGCTCGCATCATGAGCGAGTACATCGCGGAGGCGAGCGCCCCAGCACCCGCCCAGGGAGTTGCCTGACACGATGAATCTGCAAGCGGCATCGACAGGGATTGAGCTGCTCGCGCCCGCTCCCGCACCCGCGCACGAGGTTTTTGTTGACGCGGTCGAGATGCTGAATGTGTATTCCCCAGTCTTTGTCGCGGGGTTCCTCATCACCCTTGTCGCGACGCCTGTCGTGCGGCACATCGCCGTTGTCGTCGGGGTCATTGACAAACCCGACTTGCATCGCAAGCACCACAAGGCCCCAGTTGCCTATCTAGGAGGGCTCGCCGTCTTCATCGGATTCATGTGTGCGATGGTGGCGAGTTTCATACTGATCGATGGCGACGCGGCTGACTTCGCTCCCGTTCCACTGTCGATTCTCGTCGGAGCGAGCGCAATCGCGCTGACTGGTCTCGCCGACGACATTTGGAAGTGGGATGCGAGACTGAAGATCGCAGGCCAGCTCGTCGCCGCCGCGGCGCTTTCTTACTCCGATCTCGGTATTGGCGCAGTCACTGGTGTGTTACAACCACTGATCGGTCCGCCCGAGGAGCCACTCCTTGCCCTGTCTGGATTCGTGGTGAACAACGAACTCCTCTATTACTGGATCGGCACGTTCTTTCTTGGGTTCGTGATTATCGCAGGATGCAACTCAGCCAACTTGATCGACGGGCTTGATGGGCTCCTGTCAGGGACGACCGCCATCATGTCGGCGGGGTTTCTCGCTATCGCGCTCTTGCTCGCGCAGACAACAGCGGTTGGAGATTCAGAGAGCAGCCTCGTTGGGGTGCGCGTCGTTCTCGCGCTGTCACTGCTTGGTTGCATGCTCGGGTTTTTGCCATGGAACTTCAATCCAGCGGTGATCTTCCTTGGTGATTGTGGCAGCTTGCTCATCGGATATCTGTGTGTCACCACCATCTTGCTCTTCGGCGAGCAGGGGTCCCCCAGCATGGTGGTCGCGGGGTTCGTCATTTTCGGACTGCCCATTATCGACACGCTGCTCGCGATCATCCGTCGAAAGCTCGCCGGTGTTTCAATGAACACTCCCGACGCGAATCACCTGCATCATCAACTCAAGCGGGCTCTTGGGTCAGTCAAGAAGACGGTGTTTGCGCTTTATGGCATCGCGTTCGTCTTTACCTCGCTCGGTGTGGCCATCGCGGCGATTGTCCTCCTGACTTCGACTCGAGTCTTGGTGATCTATTGCATCGGGATGGCCCTTTTTGGGGTCGTCATTTCGATCGCGGTCAAGATCGCACTCATGCAGCGTTGGCAAGCGGCCACGCCACCGCTCGATCGTGATTCCTCGGCGGATCGCCCAGCGTGAACCCCTCGGAGTCAGGGCACGAGCCGGTCCTCCTCGCAGAGGTGCTCGCGTCGCTCTCGCCTCAGCGGGGGCAATCGTTCATTGATGCGACTGCCGGCCGGGGTGGACATGCAAGCGCGATTGCAGCAGCACTCAATCCTGGTCGGGTGCTCTTGCTCGATCGGGACGCTGCCAACTTGCAGTTTGCGCTCGCCCGCGTGCGCGCGGCCGCGCCCGAGTCGCGAGTCGACGCAATCCACGGCGACTTCCGCTCGATTTCAGAAATCGCCCAGAAGCAAGGGATTTCAGCAGACTTGGTACTGGCCGACCTCGGTGTCTCGAGCAACCAACTTGACCAAGCGCAGCGCGGATTTGGGTTTCGGCATGATGGCCCACTCGACATGCGGCTTGACCAGTCAGCCGTGTACACGGCGGCCGACCTCATCAGAGAGCTGTGCGAGTCCGATATCGCAGATCTCATTTACAACTTTGGTGAAGACCCATTTGCGCGATTGATCGCTCGGAAAGTTGCACAAACGCGAACGCATGAGCCGATCCTTACGACGGCGCATTTGGCTCGACTCGTGCGCGAGGCTTATGGCTCGCGTGCCCGTGCTTCCAGATTGCACCCTGCCACCCGAACCTTCATGGCGCTCAGGATCGCCGTCAACGACGAACTGAGAGCCCTCGAGGAGTTCTTGAAGTCGGTCGCTGCGGCGTTCCGAACAACGGGTGCGGGGTGGCTCTCTCGATCAGCACGTGTGGCGGTGATTTCCTTCCATTCGTTGGAGGACCGCCAAGTCAAGCGCTCATTCGCAACCCTCGTGGACGAAGGACTCGTCGCAAGGGTGGCCCGCAAGCCTCAGGTCGCGAGCGACTCCGAAGTCGCTCGAAACTCGAGATCTCGCTCGGCCAAGCTTCGGTCAGTGTCGCGCATCGATCGCTAGTCATCACCCCAGCGTCAACAATCACGCCAGCAAGGAAGTTGCACCATGACCCGTGAACACAAACTCGCCGTTGTCTTGGGATTCGGATTGCTCCTCTTCGTGGGCATCCTCGTCTCTGATCACTTTTCTGCGACTCAGCGCAGAAATCCAGCAGATCTGGTCGCAAACACACAAATGCGAGTGGTGAGACCCCAAGTACCAGCATCGATTCAGCCAGTACAGGTCGGCAATCGAACTCCGCTCGGCGGTCCCGTCGCTGCGCAGCAGTTCGCCGACGCAGGAGCTTCGCTGCAAGTTCCACCGGGAATCATCCCAGAATCGGCAACCGCTGCGACACCACCTGGAGTGCCATGTGAGCTCTACACACTCAAAGAGGGTGAGACTCTGTACAAAATCTGCCAGTCGAAGTACGGCAACGGAAATCTCTGGCAGAAACTCGCCGAGTTCAACAAAGGAACGATTTCGAATCCAACGCGCCTGCGCAAGGGAACAACCCTTCGACTTCCTGCCGCGAGCGTGTTGCGTGGAGAGCAGCCTGCTCCTGTCGTGGCGCAGGCGGCCCCCGTCGCGCAGCCGCAGCTTGCGCCAGCCGTGCCTGCCTCCGTTGCCGCCGCCGTCTCCCCCACACAGCCTGCGCTCGCACAGCGTGAGTACACGGTGCAGAAAGGTGACACGCTTGGAACGATCGCAGCGCGTGAGCTCGGGTCATCGAAGAAGTGGGAGTTGATCTATGAGGCAAATCGCGATCGACTGAAGAGTCCCGCAGCGTTGAAGATCGGCGCTGGACTTCGCATTCCCAGCGAGCCTCAGTAAGAGCGCCCCGTTGTTCGCGAAGGTCACGGCCATCATCGTCGGAATCGGCGTGCTCGCCTGTGGCGTGCTCGTGCAGCGACAGCAGCGGTACGAACTTGCACGCGACATTTCGAGAGCGCATTGGCGAATGTTGGAACAGGAGCGGACGCTTTGGTCCCTTCGAGCTGAGATTGCTCGACGCACCCGTCCGCAGGAGATTCGTGCGGCAGTCGATCGACTCGATCGACGATGGCGGGCGATCCCATATCGAATTGAAGAGGGGACGCTCACAAGTCCCAATGATGCAACGACCGATGGGCAGCGCGTGGAGTTCGGCGGATGACCTCGCCGGCGAGGATTCGCGCGTGGTCGCGCGGCATCGTCATCGTCACCATTGCAGCCCTCAGCGGCACGCTGCTGCGCGTCGCGCAGCTCAAGACCCTTCCGCCATCCCAGTTGCTTCCCGCGATGGGATCTCGCACATCGACATCAACCGAACTGGCAGCGCGCGGCCGCATCCTCGATCGCCGCGGTCGCATTCTCGCGACGAGCGTTGTCGGATACCGACTGTTCGCTGATCCTGCGACCATCTGGAAGCACGGCAACGACAAGATTCGCGAGGGGCTCAAGAGCGATCCCCAGGCGTCGGTTGCAACGGACCCATTTGAAGATGTCGCGGCGTTACTCGGATCGGTGCTTGGTCGATCCTCATCCGATGTCGAGCAGACCCTTCGACAACGCGCCGATGATCGATATGTCGTCCTCGATGCAGACCTCAGTGAATCTGAACTCGACGGAATCAAGACCCTCGCACTTGAAGGACTCGGCATCGAATCAAAGCTCGTGAGGCAGTATCCGCAGGGATCGGTCGGTGCTGGAGTCGTTGGCAAGGTCGGCTTCGAGCACAAGGGACTCGCTGGCGCCGAGCTCGCATTCGAGAAGCGCCTTGCGGCAACCAACGGCAAACTGACATATCTACGAGATGTGCAGCGCAATGTGCTGCACATCGAAGATGGCAACTTCGTTCCTGCTGACGACGGCGCCGATGTGCGACTCTCAATCGATCTCGTCTTGCAGGACATTGCCGAGCGTCGACTCGCAGAGGCTGTGCGGCAGTACAACGCGGGAGGCGGCCGACTCGTGGTCTTCGATCCGCTCTCGGGGGATGTGTTGGCGATGGCGGACACCCTGCGAAAGCGCTCTGGCTGGAGAGAAGTCACAGATGATCCGAGCAGGCGAATTGATCCAGCGCTCGGGCGTAACCGTTGCCTGACGGATCCATTTGAACCAGGATCAACCTTCAAACCGTTCGTGTGGGCCGCAGCAACCGAAGTCGGTGTCTTTACTCCAGCCTCTCGTGTGCCGACGCCAACCAATGGCCCGTATCGCACGGGCTTTGGCCGCGCGATACGTGACGTCAAGTACTACGGTCCAGTCTCATGGCGAACCGTCTTGGTGAAAAGCCTCAACAGCGGCATGGCGATCGCAGGTGAGCGGATGTCATTTGAAGACATGCAAGAGAAGGCCGTTGCGCGATTCGGGTTCGGCGCGGTGACGAATCTGGGTGTACCAGGTGAGACCGCGGGACTTGTGACTTCGCCAAGCGCGTGGTCGAAGTACACCCAGACTTCGGTTGCAATGGGGCATGAGATTGGCGTGACTCCACTGCAAATGGTTCGAGCGTTCAGCACCTTCTGCACCGATGGGTGGATGCCGCAGCCACGCATTGCACTTCCCGTGAGCGCAGATGGACGCGTGCTCGCTTCTCCACACACGGCGGTGATCCCCTCATCGATCGCACACGAGACGCGGTCAGCAATGGAAGGGGTGCTTACAGAAGGCACGGGTCGGCGCGCGCAGAGTGCGATCTATCGGATGTTCGGAAAGTCCGGAACCGCACAACTCCCCAAACCGCCCGACCAAGGCAAGGGCTACTTCGAAGATCGATACGTCGCCAACTTCATCGCGGGTGCCCCATTCGAACAGCCTCGCATCGTGGTGCTCTGTGTGATCGATGACCCAGACAAGAAGAAGGGCCACTTTGGTGGATCGATTGCTGGGCCGGTCGTGCGCGACGTCATCGATGAGTCGCTGCAGTACCTCGGTGTGAAGCCAGATCAGTTGCCCGAGCGGCGCAAGGCGATCCTCGCGAGTGGCCAAGACTTGCCAGTCGATGCAAGCGAGCGCGTTTCGGCTGCGCTGATTTTCACCGGCGTCGCAGGTGATGAAGAACTCGCAGCAGAGTCGAACCCAGACGCGCCAGTCACTCTTCCAGTGCGCCCCAAGAGTCGAGCCAATCCGATCACACAGCCAGCGACTGCGCAGCGCACGACCGCACACGCAGCCGGCACAACGCCAGCGCGCAATTCAAAATCGCGCTAGCGAGCGCGGGCGGGTGCTTACTCCATCTCGCTTTTCGTGTAGGGCATCAAGCCTTTCACGCGCATCTCTGACATCGAGTACTTCTCGACCAGCGCTTTGATGTTCGCAGGGCAGGGAGCGCTCGCCGCGCCAACCCGACCCGACTTCTTCGCTTTCGCGTAGGCGTTTTCAGCCTTCGTGTTGGCGATGATTGAGCTCTTGGCGTTTTTCTCGAGCGATTCGGTGATCTGGCGCTGCCAGCGTGGGGTCTTCCTGAGCAAGTCGCAGATGTCCTGCGAGATCTTCGCGCATTGCTCTATTGCGGTGTACAGCTCGGTGCATTCAGCTGCATCAAGATTCTGTCCCTTCGTCATCTTTGCCGTGAGTGTCGCGCGCGTCTTGTAAGCCGCACCAAGATCAGCCGCGATCTTGTTGATGTCTACCGTCATCGGAGGCGCAGTGGAAGCAGCCTGAGCCGACGCTGCGGGTTTCGCTGGCGCAGGCGATGGTGGTGGCGAGTCGTCTCCGCCGTCACATCCAGTGACAAGGGCACTCAAGTAGGCGCATGTGAGCAGTCGCGGCAGGTGTCTCATCGCAAGCGCTCCTTCTTACACACCCAGCAGCAGGCGTCCAGGGTTTTCGATGCAGTCCTTGACATGAACGAGAAATCCGACGGCTTCGGCGCCGTCAATGATGCGGTGGTCGTACGAGAGCGCCAGATACATCATCGGGCGAAGCGCGATCTGTCCTGGGTTGTTGGGGTCCTCAACCGCACGCTTCTTGATCGCATGCATTCCAAGGATCGCCGACTGCGGCGGGTTCAGAATTGGCGTCGACATGAGCGAGCCATAGACCCCGCCATTCGAAATCGTGAAGGTGCCGCCGGTCATCTCATCGACGCTCAGTTTGCCGTCTCGGGCGCGAATTGCGCAGGCGCGCAGCGTCTTCTCGACCGCTGGAAGCGAGAGCGTTTCGACGCTTCGAAGCACAGGGACAACAAGACCGCGCTCAGTTCCAACCGCAACGCCGATATCGACGAAGTCGTGAAACTCAATCTCATCACCAGCGAGGTACGCGTTGGCACGCGGATACTGCTGCAGCGCAGAGACGCACGAGCGAATGAAGAATCCCATGAAGCCAAGCGAGACTCCGTGCTGCTTTTCGAAGTCGACCTTATGTTCGGCACGCAGGCGCATGACTTCGCTCATGTCCACTTCATTGAATGTTGTCAGCATCGCCGCGTTGTGCTGCGCGCTCACGAGCCGCTCGGCGATCTTCTGACGCAGTCGAGTCATCTTCTCGCGGCGAACTCCGCGGCTTCCGCTCGGCGCTGTCGATGCGCTCGCGTTGGCGGCGATGCCTGGTGCCGCTCCCTCGACGTCGATCTTCATCACGCGGCCAGATGGCCCACTTCCAGAGAGAGCACCTGGATCGATTCCTCGTGCCGCGGCGACTTTTTTCGCGACCCCTGAGACGCGCGTCGGTGATTCCGAGCCTGACGCGCTTGCGCTGCGAGGAGGGGCAGCAGGAGCAGGTGCGGCAGTACTCGTCGGAGCAACTGCACCCGCTGGTCGCTTTGCCGTTTCGTCGATCTTGGCGACGAGTGCCCCCACCTTTTGCTCGGTCCCAGACTTCACTGTGAGTCGCAGCGCGCCCGCCGCGGGGGCTAGCAACTCAAGCGTTGCCTTGTCAGAATCGATTTCGTTGAGCAGTTCATCCTTCTCAACCCACTCACCCTCATTCTTGCGCCATGTTCCAAGCGTGACTTCGGTGATCGACTCTCCTGGACTTGGGACAACGACTTCAATCATGTGTGCATCCTCGCGTTCGCGTCAGCGCTTGTTTGCAGTGGGCTTGCGACTGCTCTTTTTCTTCTCACTCGTGGTTAGACGTGGTTCTGATTCGCTTTCCTTGATCTCGGTCGAGACTCCGTCGAGTGTCGGAAAGACCTCTGCGAGCAGCGCTCGTGCTTGCTTCTCGTGCGCCTTTGTCGAGCCGACTGCAGGTGTCGCCGAGTCTGGCCTGCCGACATAGCTCGGGTTCACATTGAATCGATCGAGCATCTGTGCCTGAACGAATCGATAGCAACCCATGTTGCGCGGTTCTTCTTGCACCCAGTGCACCTTCGCATTGGGATAGCGCTGCATCGCCGCTTCAATGCCATCGGCAGGGAAGGGGGCGATCTGCTCGAGACGTACGAACGCGCATGTCGAATCGGCGAGTACCACGCGCTGCGCGTGAAGTTCGTGAAAGTACTTTCCGCTGCAGAAAAACAGGCGGGTGACCTCAGACGGACTGGCGACCGCGGCGTCATCAATGACGCGGTCAAAGTGTCCTTGCACGAATTCGCAGCCCGCACTTTGCGCCGCAGGCAGCCGAAGCATGCTCTTGGGTGTGAAGACGACGAGCGGCTTTCTGAAATCACGCTTGAGTTGTCTGCGCAGAACGTGAAACATCTGCGAGGTTGTCGACGGATAGACCGCCTCGAAGTTGTCATTGGCAAACAACTGCAAGAATCGTTCAATGCGCGCCGATGAATGCTCGGGGCCTTGCCCTTCGTAGCCATGCGGCAAGAGCAAGACAAGACCGCACGCACGATGCCACTTCACTTCACCGCTCGTGAGAAACTGATCGAAGATCACCTGAGCGCCGTTGGCAAAATCGCCGAACTGGCCCTCCCAGATGACGAGTGCATTTGGATCGGTCTGCGAGTACCCAACTTCAAACGCAACGACTGCATTCTCAGTGAGCGGGCTGTTCCACACACCAAATGCCCCAAGTGTCGCAAGCGGATTGTGCTTGCCACCCGTGTCCTGGCACGTCACGACTGCGTGCCGATGGCTGAATGTTCCTCGCTCGACATCCTGTCCGCTGATTCGTACGCGGCAGCCATCGACGAGCAGTGACCCATACGCAAGCAACTCTGCTGTCGCCCAGTCAATCTTCGTGTCTGGATCGATCGCCGCGCGTGTTGCAAGCGTTCGAGCGATCGTCCGATGCGGCGTGACGTGATCTGGAATCGACGAAATCACTGCCGCAAGTTTCGCGAGTGACGCGAGCGACACGCCCGTTTCGTCATCGTGAGCGTGGTAGGCGTTGTCGAGACCCTTCCATCGACCCTCAAACGCGGCCACCGCTGGGAAGACTGGCTTCGCTTTGACCGCGAGTTGCGCTCGGTCCATCGCGTCATGCACTTTCGACACAAGTGCATCGGCATCGGCGCGCGTAATGGCGCCAGCCGCAACAAGTTTGTCTCGATAGGTTGCGGCAACGGGCGCATGATCACGCACCCGTCGATAGAGGATGGGTTGCGTAAACGAGGGCTCGTCCGTTTCGTTGTGGCCATTCTTTCGATAGCACCACAGTTCGACAAGTGCATCTCGTCCGAATGCCTGTCGGAACTCTGTCGCAGTCTGCATCGCAAAGACACACGCTTCGGGGTCGTCGCTGTTGACATGAAAAATCGGCACGTCGTAGGCCTTCGCAAGGTCGGAGCAATACTGTCCTGCGAAGACATCCTCAGGATTGGTCGTGAACCCAACCTGATTATTGATGATCACGTGCAGCGCGCCGCCGGCGTCGTACCCGGCGAGCTTCATGTAGTTGAAACACTCAGCGACTGAGCCCTGCCCAGGGAAGGATGAATCACCGTGCACGAGAATCGGCACGACCTCGCGCCGGTCACTGTCATTGCGAAGATCCTGCTTCGCGCGCGTCCGACCGAGCACAATGCCATTGACGAATTCGAGATGCGATGCATTCGCGCTCGCGGTGAGGTGCACACTGCCAGACGCGGTCTGCCGATCCGAGCTGTACCCCTGGTGATACTTCACATCGCCACCGCCATCGGCAAATCCAGCGGTCCAGTTCTCTTCAAACTCAGTGAGGACCTGCTCGTACTTCTTGCCGACGATGTTCGCCAGCAGATTCACTCGTCCGCGGTGAGCGAACGCAAAGCAGAACTCGCGCGCTCCAAGCGCAGCGCCAGTTTCAATCGCGCGATCAAGCATCGGGATGATGGTGTCGGCACCTTCGAGTCCAAAGCGCTTCTTGCCGACATAGCGCATCGCAAGAAAACTCTCGAAGGCATCTGAGTCGACGAGCCGACTGAGAATGTGTGTTTGTTGCGCGTTTGAGAAGTTCGCCCTTCCTCGCGCTGCTTCGACGCGCTCACGGACCCACGCGCGCTGCTCGAGATTCGTGATGTGGGCGTACTCAACGCCAGTCGATCCGCAATACGTTCGCTCGAGTTGGCCGATGATGTCTGCCAACAGCGCGGGTGCAGCGATGGGAAGTGACCCAGGATCGAATGCCTGTGTGAGGTTGGCATCTGTCAACTCTGCCGACTCGAGCGTGAGCGCATCGGGAAATGGGCGGGTCGTTCCGAGGGGGTCGAGCTGTGCAGCGAGATGTCCGAACTCGCGGTACCGCGCGATCAGTAGGTCGACTCCACGCTGCGCTTGCAGGTCACCTGAGGTGCTCAACGTGCCCGACGCCGCCGCCACGCGTGAGGCATCGGCGGTGTCTTGCGCAGTCGATCCCTTCGTTGGTGGGACAGGACGAGCAAGGCCGAGCTCGAATCCAGCGAAAAACTGCTGCCACGTGGCGTCAACCGAGTGAGGATCACGGCTCCACTGGGCGAAAAGTGCATCCACAAAGTCTGCGTCCCACCCGTTGATCGCTTGGCGCGCGGGAAGTCCCGAATCCGAATTGGCGTGGCCAGTCTGGGTCACGAACTTGCTCCATTCGAGTGCTGAAAAAAAGGGTGAAGAGTCGCCTCAGCAGCCCGTTGCCGAGTGTAGCAAGGGGTCGAAAAGTGACCGCACCCGGGACACACGCGCCACTGTTGGGATTCTCACAGCAGCGCCACAGGATCGACATCGACCGCGATGAGTTCGCCATTATGGAACAGCTCTCGGCTTCTGGCCGCGGCCAAGAGGGACTGCATCTTCGCAGGAGTCGATGCGAGCAATTCGATCTGGAATCGCCAGCGGTCAGCGATCCGCGCGATAGCGCATGGGGTGGGATCGCGCACGACAGCATCGCGTGCCCCATCGAGCGCGAGGATCGCCCGGTGCAGATCGTGCGCGATCTGCTCGGCGGTGTTCGGGTGCGTGTGACGCACGATGATGCGGGTCAGTCGGTGCGAGGGTGGCAATCCATACCGTTGACGCACACTGATCTCTGCGCGCGCAAACCCGACATAATCGTGGCGGGCCGCAGCGAGAATCGGCTCAGCCGTTGGCTCGAAGGTCTGAATGATTGCGCGCCCCGCATGATCGCTGCGGCCGCACCGTCCAGACACCTGCGATACGAGTTGAAATGTCCGTTCGCTTGCACGAAAGTCGGGCAGATTGAGAGCTGTGTCTGCGCTGATGACTCCAACGACTTGCACATTGGGAAAGTCAAGCCCCTTTGCGATCATCTGCGTCCCAAGCAGCAGGCGAATGTCGCCTCGCCCAAAGCGTTCGAGCGTCTCGTGAAACTCGCTCGCGTGGCGCATGGTGTCGCCATCAACTCGGGCGATTCTGCCGTGCGCAGAGAGATCGGGGAAAAGTCGGTCTAGCTCTTCTTCGACCCGTTGTGTACCGAGGCCAAAGATCACGACCGATTTCGCGCAACGGGGACAACGGATAGGCACCTTCTGTTCGGTCTGGCAATGGTGACAGCGCGTGAATGTCGCGAGCCGCTCCCCTGCAGCGGCATGGTGCACAACCATGCCAGCTTCGCAGTGATCGCAGCGCATGTTCCAGCCGCAACCTTGGTCTGGGCACGCGATCCAGTTGGCGTAGCCGCGCCGGTTGAGAAGCACGACCGCTTGCCCTGCGCGGTCGAAACACTGCCTGAGCGCGGTCTCGAGCGTCGGTCCGACGAGATGTACTCGGCGATCCTTTTTCAGCATTGATTCCCGACGAAAATCAACGATTTCAACTTTGGGGGTTCGAAGTCCAGGCGCACGGTCGGGCAGTCGATGCAGGGTGGCGATTCCCTTTGTTGTTGCGTTGAACCAGCTCTCCATGCTCGGTGTCGCGCTGCCCATCACGATTGGACACTTTGCAAGTTGCGCGCGCCGGATCGCGACATCTCGACCGTTGTAGCGCGGCGCCTGATCTTGCTTGTAGGACTGGTCGTGCTCTTCGTCGACGATGATGAGCCCAAGTTCTTCGTCACCAACCGGAGCGAATACAGCACTGCGCGCTCCAATCACGATCTTGGCCCCTGGACGGCTCGCAACGATCCACTGTTCGTGACGCTGCGCGGCGGTCAAGCCTGAGTGCAAGATCGCCATGGGGTAACTAGGAAATCGCGCAGCGATCCGTCCGCCAGTCTGCGGAGTCAGCGATATCTCAGGTACGAGAAAGAGGACTGATCGACCGCTCTCGAGCACGTTTCGCGCGAGGTTGAGATACACCTCGGTCTTGCCAGCCCCAGTGACTCCGTGCACAAGATGCTGTGAAAATCCGCTGTTCCGACTGGCCTCGATCGAATCAACCACAGCCCGCTGCTGCGGCGTGAGCACTGGCGCCGACCCCGCCGTAAGGACTGTTGCGCGCCACTTCGCCTGCACCGACGAGCGTGCAACCACCGTCAGATGTCCACTCTTGACAAGTGCAAGAATCGGAGCGCGTGTTGCGAGGGCGCATGCGTCGCGCAGTGCATCAACGTCGACTGGGCGCTCAGCTGCCGGCCACTGGGCGATGCGCTCGAGAATCGCCTGTCGATTCGGGTGCAACTTTTTCACGGCCGGCTGCACGGGCGCGAGGTCAACTGCCTGCGAATGCACGCGTCCGATGCCTTTGCGTACTGCGGTTGGTGTCATGCTCGCAATCGTTACACCGATGGGAGCGCAGTAGTACGACGAAATCCACTGTGCCAATCGCACGACGATGCCGGGCATCGGTGCGGTCGTGCGGTCGACGCTCATGAGAGCCTTGATGCTCGTCGCC
>SXGU01496885.1_pt1 | contig 19909 bp, 21 predicted proteins | sample 3174531 | NCBI WGS metagenome assembly SXGU01 (sample SAMN11356863, study PRJNA531348) | freshwater metagenome | isolation source: freshwater sample F1-140 | place: China: Fuxian Lake, Yuxi | collected 2017-12-25 | reverse complement strand
TTAATTATTGATTATTTAATTAAAAATGGATATATTTTAAAAGGTAAGACTGTAGTAAATTATATATTTAAAAAAAAAAATGAAAAATTATTTTAAAGAAATTCAAGAAGCAAAAAAATTACTTCGAAAAAAATCAAAAGATTATAAAGAAAACTTCCATAAGATAGGGCAATTTATCAAAAAGGAAGTTAATGCAATAAAAAAATTAAAACTAAATAATCAACAAATTATCCCAGAAATAAATTTTAAAGATTTAGATAAATTAGATAATACCAAGATCATTAATGAAATTAAAAAAAAAGGATGTGTGATTGTAAGAGATGTTTTTGATGATAATCAAATTCAGGAGTGGAACAGAGATATAGAAGAATATATTGAAAAAAATAATTACTACGAACTTCAAAAAGAAAAAACAGACTTAGATAATTATTTTAGTGATTTAAAATCTGGTAAACCTCAAATTTTTGGACTTTATTGGTCTAAAACTCAAACGAGAATAAGACAATCTGAAGAACTTGATCATGTAAAAAAATGGATTAATCATCTTTGGAAGTATCAGTATGATGGCTATCAGGTATTTGATCCAAATAAAGAATTAATTTATGCAGACAGAGTAAGAAGAAGAGAGCCAGGGGATTCAACATTAGGTTTATCACCGCATTGCGATGCTGGATCAATTGAGCGATGGATCGAAAGCAATTATCAAAAAATTTATGAAAAAGTTTTCTCCGATCAGTTTGAAAAGTATGATCCATTTGAAGCAAAATACAGAGAAAAAACAGATTTAATTCAATCACCAGCAGTAAGCAATACTTTTAGAACTTTTCAAGGTTGGACAGCTTTAACTAAACAAGGTCCATCAGACGGAACACTACAATTAATCCCAATTGCAAAAGGCATGGCATATGTTTTAACAAGAGCATTGCTTGAGGATGTTCCCGAGAATGAATTATGTGGCTCAAACCCTGCTCGCGCTCTTTCAGCAAATAAAACATATCACTCTTTACTGTTAGAAGGTTTAGTTTCTATTCCTGTTATGAACCCAGGTGATACCATTTGGTGGCATCCTGATATTATTCATGCTGTTGAGGACAATCATACCGGCAAAGGTTATTCTAATGTAGTCTATGTAGGCTCAATGCCATTATGCGAAAAAAATTTAGAATACGCAAAAAGACAAGCTCAAAATTTTCTAAAAGGTGAAAGCCCACCTGATTTTGCTGCTGAAAACTATGAAACAGGTTTTATTGATCGAGCAACCTTAGAAGACTTAACTAGTTTGGGAAAAAAACAATTAGCTTTATTGGACTGGAATTAAAGATTATTAATTTATTAGACCCATTTTTCTCTCTCTTTGAATAATAAATAATCCACTTAGTACAACGATTGTTCCACCTATTAACATATTGATAGATGGAATTTCATCAAAATAAAAATAGCCAAAGAACATTCCCCAAATAATAGTACTGTATCTAAAAGATGATGTAGTAGACATCATTGCTGTTCTAATAGTTATAATCGAAAAGAAATAGCCAATAATTAAAAATATCGCGGATAATATTATAATTAAATAATCATTTAAATTAAAATTAATAAGTTGAGGACTAGCAATTGCACCAATACCAAATACCAAAGTTACAACAAGAGACGTTAAAAAAACACCTTGCATAATATTAAAATTATTTTTTATTTTTCTTGTATACGTATCTCTATAAGCGATAAAAAATGCTGAGATAAGAGGAAAAATAAAATAAAAACCAAATTCTAATTTAGTTGGGTTGATTACGATTAATACTCCAATAAATCCTACAATAACTGCTGACCATCTCCTCCAGCCAACATTTTCAGATAAAAATATAGCTCCTGCGAATGTAATCAAAATAGGCGCTAAATTTAATAAAACGTATACATCGGCCATAGGCAAACTATACAGGCCAATAAAAAAGAAAATCGCAGTGACACTTTCCATTAATCCTCTAAATTGTAATTTAGTATTTGTTGCCAAATCTTTAAAATTAAAGTCACCTGAGAAAAATAGGACTATTCCTAAAATAAAAGTAGCTATAATTCCTCTTACAAAAATGATTTCGTCAATTAAATCTAAAGTGTTAACTTTGATTATTATTTTTTTTATTAACGCATCATTAGCTGTAAAAAAAAGCTGGCACAAAAGCATATAGATGATGCCTTTAGTTTCTGTACTTCTTTTTTTAAAATATTTCATAGAACTTATTATGTGTGATAAAATTGCTTTAAATAATTATACTAATTAACACAAATAACACTTATAAATAAAATATTCATATGATTATTAAGTTAGCTATCGCTTTTGGTGCTGGATTTATAAGTTTTTTATCTCCTTGCGTACTTCCTATTATTCCTGGCTATGTTTCTTATATTACTGAAAAAAAACTTGATGAAATTCAACAAAATAGAAAAATAGTTTTATTCAAAACTATTACTTTTTCTTTAGGGTTTTCTTTTATCTTTATAATACTTGGCATTGGAGCATCTTTAATTGGTAATGTATTAATTTTTTTTAATAAAGAACTTAGAATTGCTGCAGGAATAATTATTATTATTTTTTCTTTAAATTTATTAGGAATTTTAAATTTTAACTTTTTAAATCAGGATAAAAGATTTGAAACAGGATCTTATAAAGATAATTATTTTTTTCCTTTTGTAGTAGGTGCTGCATTTGCTTTTGGTTGGACACCTTGTATTGGTCCGGTTTTAGGGTCTATTTTAGCTTTGTCCGCAAGTGAAGCTACAATATCCAATGGAATTATTTTACTTTCTTTTTATTCTTTAGGATTAGCTATTCCATTTATTTTATCAGGCTACTATATGACTGTATTTCTAAATTCAAAAAAAGGTTTTGGAAAATATTATGGGCGTATTACTAAAACTGGTGGGGCACTCCTTTTAATAACTGGATTACTTATTGTTACTAATCAAATACAAGTTATTAGTTATTATATTTTAACAATCTTTCCATTCTTTGCTACTTTTGGTTAATTAAAAATAGTGATTAATCTATTAGCTATTACTTTATTCCCCTCTTTATTAAAGTGCGTATCGTTCCAAAAATAATATTTTTTATAAACTTCAAGATATGAAGTTTTTTCTTTTTCTTCAAAAAAGAAAGGGAAAAAATTAATAAATTTTTCACATCTTGTAATACAAAATTCTTCCCACTTTTTAACATGTTTTGAATTAACCACATCACGCTCTAACTGTTGTGGCCAGGGATAAACGGCTAGACTTAGTTTTATGTTATTTTTTTTCAATAAATCAGAAAGTTTTATCATATTATTAACCATTTCATTTTCAGTTTTCGAAATTGGATCTTCATATCCAGGAATAGTGTCACTTTTTTGATAAGTCCACATGGCTTTAAGATTTGCTTTTTCAGTAAAAATTGGAACTTCACTTATTAATGGTGGAACCTCTTTATTAAATTTTTGATTCATTTTTATTACATATGTATAGAAATTTATTAAAGGAAAGTTTTTTTTTAAGAATTTTCTTCTTTTTAAATTTTTTTCTTTAGCATTTTTTTCATTTACCGAAAGATCAGAATTGAGTTGGTAAAATACATTATCATCATAAAGATCACTTATATCTATAAACAAAATTAAGTTTTTAAACTTATAGTTATTTTCTAAAAGAAATTTAACTTTAGATAAATAAATACTTGGCGAATATGAAGTAACACCTAAATTAGCAACAGATACATTGTTTTTTTTTTCAAATATTCCAACAAATGTTTCACTATAATTTAAAGCAACTCCTTCAACAAATGAGTCACCTATAAAAGCATAGTCAAATTCTTTTTCTCTTTTTTTATCACAATCATACTTAAAACCATGATTGTCTGTACATAGAACAAAATAATTATTAAAACTTTTAGCTCTTTCATATTTTACATTAGGTCTTAATGCATGGTGATAATAGGGGTGATCAATTCTTATTAATCTTTCGTAAAAATCTGTTGAAGAAAAATATCTATCAAATTTAGATAAAATTAGTTTTCCAAATAAAAAATCTATAACTAAAATTGACACCAATGTTATAACTGTAGTTCGAAATATCAATTTAAACATTTTTAGATAATAATTATTATTATAGAGAAAAAAATAATTAATTAGACAACAATTTGTCTAGCTCACCACTTCTATTTGCTGCTTGAAGTTGGTCATTACCACCGACGTAATGATCACCAATAAAAATTTGCGGAATAGTTCTTGCACCATTAGTTCTTTCTAACATTTCTTTTGCTTTAGCTTTATCTTTCCTAACATCAAATTCTTCAATTTCAACGTTTTTAGTTTTAAGCAAAGCTTTTGCAGCAACACAGTATGGACATGGGCTGCCTGAATACATTGTAACTTTTTTCATATTTAATATATATCGTCCATTTTTATCTTTTCAATCATTCTTTTTCTTGAGTCTTTAAATTTAGCCCTATGTTTAATACTTTTATTATGAACTCTTTCTCGCCAAAGTTTAAATGAAGATGGTTTTAAGTTTCTTCTCATAATCTTAATGACTTCAGATTCAGTTTTTCCAGTTTTTTCTTTAATTTCCTCAAAAGTAATTCGATCTGCCCAAGCAGCCCAAATAATCCAATTATCATCTTTAATGTTTGGTTCTGGATTTTTAACTTTTGTTTGAGGAATTAAACTTTTTTTTTTCATTATTATTTTTTAATCTATTTATTTATTCTCATAAGCTAATAAATCAAATTTAAATAAAATATTAATTTGTAAATAGGCTAATTAATTTATTTATAGTCTTAAATAGATCTTTAATGCTACTTGAGGTTGAATAAATTTTTAAAATATTATTTATTAATTTTTTAAAAAAACATGTTAAAATTTTAAATGGAACCAATATTCCTTGTTTTTATTGTTTTGTGGTTAGTTGGAATTTCGCAATAATATTTTTGAATAATTTTTTTCTTATCTAATCTATATTAAATAAGTAAGCTTCGTTAATCTACAATTACATATGAATATTGGATTTATTGGCACTGGAAAAATAACATCATCAATTATCCATGGGATCTTCAAATCAAAATTAAAGAGCTCAAAAATCTTTATTTCTCCAAAAAATAGATCGATTGCTAATCAACTAAGTAAAAAATTTAAATCTGTTAAAATAGCAAAAAATAATCAAGAAGTTATTGATCGTTCAAATTTAATTTTTTTAGCTGTAACGCCAACTGTGGGTTTAAATATTTTAGGTACACTGAAATTTTCTTCAAGTAAAAAAATTATCAGTTTTATTTCAACTATAAACATAGCCAATTTAAAAAAAATGATAAAAAACAAAAATATCATAAGAGCTATACCTTTGCCTCCTATTGAAATTAAAAAAGGACCAATAATAGTCTGCCCTCCTAATAAAATAGCTAAAAATTTCTTTAGTCATTTAGGTACCGTTATAGAAGTGAAAAATGAAAAAATTTGTAATAAGTTTTGGTCAATCTCTGCTTTGATGGCGCCATTCTATGAACTTTTAAAAGTAAGTGATGACTGGTTAGTCCGTAAAGGTATAGAAAAGTCCAAAGCTACTAGTTATGTAACAGAGTTATTTTTAGGACTTTCGCAAGATGCAGTAAATAAAAAATCTGGCGGACTTAAAAAATTAGTTTCTGAGTCTCAAACGCCAAAAGGACTTAACGAGCAAGCATTAAGAGAATTAAAAAAAGGTAAATTTTATAGCAAACTAAGTATTGCTTTAGATAATATTCACACAAGATTAAACAAGGTAAAATAGAATGGAATATTTTATTCAACAAACTATTAACGGTATTACACTTGGTTCTATTTATGGATTAATCGCTATCGGTTACACCATGGTTTACGGTATTATTGGAATGATTAATTTTGCTCACGGTGATATTTTTATGGTGGGAGCCTTTATTGCTTTAATAACATTTATTATTTTTGGATTAACTGGGATTGCTCTACCTATTGTTTTGCTTTTAGTTCTATTAATCTCAATGTTTTTTACAGCCTGTTATGGTTGGACAGTTGAAAAGTTAGCTTACAAACCTTTACGAGGATCTTTTAGATTAGCTCCACTTATTTCTGCATTAGGTATGTCAATTATTTTGCAAAACTTTGTGCAAGTTGCACAAGGTGCAAGAACAAAAACACTACAACCTTTAATCGACGGTAAGTTGGAGTTTTTTAAAGATTCTGAGTTTGTTGTAATTGTTAGTTATCTGCAAATATTTATGGTTTTTTTAACTGTAGCTCTCATGGTTTTATTTACCTATCTAATCACCAAAACAGATTTAGGTAGAGCGCAACGTGCGTGTGAGCAAGATCAAACTATGGCTGCATTACTTGGGGTCAATGTTGACAGAACTATATCAGTTACATTTATTATTGGCTCTTCTTTAGCATCAGTTGCTGGAATGATGTTTGTCCTTTATTACGGTACTATTGATTTTCACATTGGATTTTTAGCAGGTATCAAAGCATTTACGGCTGCAGTGCTCGGGGGCATTGGTTCTTTACCAGGAGCAATGTTAGGCGGATTAATCATAGGACTTATTGAAACTATGTGGTCTGGTTATATTGGCGGCGAATATAAAGATGTAGCAGCTTTTAGTATTCTAATTATAACTTTGATTTTTTTCCCAACAGGTTTTCTTGGCAAGCCAGACATTGAAAAGGTTTAAATTGGCATGCTATCTGAAGATTTAAAAAAAAATATAAAAGATAGTTTATTTACAGGGCTTATTTCTCTAGTTTTATTTGGTCCTATTGTTGGACTTAGAACAAAATTACAAAAAGAAGGTTTGTATATAGATCCCCAATGGGAGTTAACTGCTTTTTTAGTAATCGTTTGTACTATTGGTCGTTTTTTAATAAATTTAAATTCGAGCAGGAAAGAAAAAATTATTTTTCTCTCAAATATTACAAATAATATATCCGAATTTTTTTCAGGCAAAGGCAAACAGTTTGCAATCACAGGAATATTGTTTGCACTTGTATTTCCTTTTATACCTTTTACCGATCTATATATTTTAGATGTTGGGATATGGGTCTTGACTTACATTATGTTAGGATGGGGACTTAATATTGTAGTTGGTCTTGCAGGTTTATTAGATCTTGGCTACGTAGCTTTTTATGCTGTAGGCGCTTATTCATTTGCATTAATCTCAACGACTTTTGGTTTGTCATTTTGGATTTGTTTGCCGCTCGCTGGAATTTTTGCAGCTTTTTTTGGAATCTTATTAGGCTTTCCAGTTTTAAGATTACGTGGAGATTATCTAGCTATAGTTACTTTAGGGTTTGGAGAAATTATAAGAATTATACTTATTAATTGGAATGATTTAACTAATGGACCAAATGGAATAGGAGGGATTCCAAAAGTTTCTTTTTTTGGTTTAGAGTTTACAGAAAATCCAAAAGAAGGAAGTGTATCTTTCCACACTTTTTTCAATTTAGAATTTTCTAACTCGCATAAAATGATATTTCTTTACTATGTCATTTTAATTTTAGCGTTAATCACAAATTATTTTACTTTAAGAATAAGAAGACTGCCTGTTGGCAGAGCTTGGGAAGCTTTAAGAGAAGATGAAATTGCCTGTAAGTCACTTGGAGTTAATCCAACGAATACTAAACTTACTGCTTTTGCTATTGGTGCTATGTTTGGTGGGATTGCTGGATCTTTTTTTGCAACCAAACAAGGCTTTGTAAGTCCTGAGAGTTTTACATTTATTGAATCTGCAATTATTGTTGCAATAGTTGTTTTGGGAGGCATGGGTTCACAAACTGGCATAGTTCTTTCTGCTATCTTTTTAATTGGCGTTACCGAAATCTTTAGAGAGTTAGAACAATTTCGAATGATCGCTTTTGGATTGTCTATGGTTTTAATTATGCTTTTTAAACCTAAAGGAATTTTAGACAATAGAGAGCCCACACTTAAGTTATTCGGAGGGAAGAAATGAGCCAGCAATTATTAGCTGTTAAAAATTTAACAATGAAATTTGGAGGCTTAACAGCTATTGACGATTTAAGCTTTGCAGCAAATCATAATGAAATCACTTCAATTATAGGACCTAATGGTGCCGGTAAAACTACAGTTTTTAATTGTTTGACTGGTTTTTATAAACCTACTCTCGGTGAAATGTTGCTAAATAATAATAATAAAACAATTTTACTAAATAAATTTAAAGATTTTAGAATTGCCGCACAAGCTAAAGTCGCTCGAACTTTTCAAAATATAAGACTTTTTCCAGCTATGTCGGTTTTAGAAAATTTACTAGTTGCTCAACACAATGAGCTTATGAAAGCATCTGGTTATAGTATTTTTGGTTTGTTAAATTTGAAACGATATAAAGATAAAGAAAATGAAGCTGTAGCTAAAGCAAAATACTGGCTTGATATAGTTGGATTGACTTCAAGAGCAGACGATGATGCTGGAGATTTATCATATGGAGATCAAAGAAAATTAGAAATTATTCGAGCGATGTGTATTGAACCAAGACTTCTTTGTCTTGATGAACCTGCAGCTGGGTTAAATCAAAAAGAGTCAGTGGAGTTAAATAAACTTTTAAAATTTATTAAAAATGAAAAGCAAACAGGCATTTTGCTTATTGAACACGATATGAGTGTGGTTATGAATATTTCAGACCATGTCATTGTTTTAAATTACGGAAAAAAAATATTTGAAGGAACACCTGAAGCAACAACTAAAAATAAACAAGTTATAGAAGCTTATCTAGGAACAGAGGAATAATGTTAGAAATTAAAAAAGTAGAAACTTTTTACGATAAAATCCAAGCTCTTAGAGGCGTTGATATAAAAGTTAATAGTGGAGAAATTGTAACTTTAATTGGTGCTAACGGAGCAGGTAAATCAACTTTATTGATGACGATAAGTGGAGTTAATAAATCAAGAGCGGGATCTATTGTCTTTGAAGGCAAGAATATTGAAAAAGAAGACCCTCATACTATTGTTCATTTAGGTATTTCACAAGTTCCAGAGGGAAGACGTATTTTTTCTAAACTTACTGTAGAAGAAAATTTAAAAATTGGGTCTTATGCTTATAACAAAGGGAAATTTTATAATAAAGATGTAAAAAATATTTTTGATTTATTTCCTATTTTAAATAATAGAAAAAAACAAAGAGGTGGAACTTTATCTGGTGGTGAACAACAAATGTTAGCGATCGGCAGAGCTCTTATGAGTAACCCCAAGATGTTATTGTTAGACGAACCATCTTTAGGAATAGCTCCTAAATTAATTAATCAAATATTTCTTGCTATTAAAAACATTAATCGAGAAAAAAAAGTAACTATATTTTTAGTAGAACAAAATGCTAAAAAAGCTCTTGAATTGGCGGATAGGGCTTATGTTCTTGTTAACGGAAAAGTATCTATGCAAGGAACAGGACGTGAATTGTTAAATAATAAAGATGTGCAATCAGCTTATCTTGAGGGCAGTGTCAAAAGCTCTTTTTAATAAGTCTGTGTTGCATATTTAAGCCATTTACAATTTTCAAACACTATTGTTAAATAACACATTAATTAATTAATCAATCAACAAAGGAAAAATATGTTAAGCAATTTAAAAAAAACTATCTCTTTGATAGCTGCTTTTTTGGTGCTTGGAAACTTTGCAGTAAGAGCAGATATCGTAGTTGCTTCTGCAGGTCCTATGACCGGAGACAACGCAGTATTCGGAGAGCAAATGAAATTTGGTGCAGAAATGTGGACCAAAGATGTTAATGCCAAAGGCGGAATTAACGGCCAGAAAGTAAAATTAGAAGTCGCAGATGATGCTTGCGATCCTAAACAAGCTGTTGCTATTGCAAATAAACTTGTTGGACTAAAAGCAGTTTTCGTTGCAGGTCACTTCTGTTCAAGTTCTTCTATTCCTGCTTCAGCAATTTATTCTGAAAATGGTATAGTACAAGTATCTCCAGCTTCAACCAATCCAGACTTAACTGACAAAGCTAAAGGAAACAACGTATTTAGAGTTTGTGGTCGAGACGATCAACAAGGTGAAGTTGCTGGAAAATGGATAGCTGATAAATACAAAGGTAAAAAAGTTGCAATTGCTCATGATAAATCTACTTACGGAAAAGGATTAGCAGATCAAACTAAGAAATTCATGAATGCGGCTGGTTTAAATGAAGCTATGTACGAAGCTTATACTGCAGGTGAAAAAGATTATTCTGCTTTAGTTTCAAAATTAAAATCAAACAATATTAATGTTTTATACATTGGTGGTTATCACACTGAAGCAGGTTTAATTGCTAAACAAATGAAAGACCAAGGCATGTCTGTTCAAATCATAAGCGGAGATGCTTTAGTTACTACAGAATATTGGAGTATTGCTGGTGATGCTGGTGAAGGTACGTTAATGACTTTTGGTCCAGATCCTAGAAATAAAGCTAGCGCTAGTGCCGTAGTTAAAAAATTTGAGTCTGCAGGCTTAACGTCAGAAGGATATGTATTGTATTCTTACGCAGCTTTACAAGTTTTTGAACAAGCAGCAACAAAAGCTAAATCTGTAAAAAGCAAAGATCTAATTAATGCGATGAGATCAAACACTTTTGATACTGTTATAGGTAAAATTAGCTTTGATAAAAAAGGCGATGTCGTTGCAACAAAAGAAGATCCCCTTTACATTTTTTATAAATTCTCAAAAGGAAACTACAAACCTCTATAATTTATAAATAAAACTTATTTAAAAGGGGGCGAAAGCCCCCTTTTTTTTGAAAGGAGCAAAAATGGAAATTAAATATGAAGATTTTAAAAAAGTTAATATTAGACTAGGCACAATCATTGGGGTTAAAAAAAATGAAAAAGCTAGAAAAGCATCTTTGGTTTTAAAAGTTGATTTTGGATCCGAAATAGGAATTAAACAATCTTCTGCTCAAATAGCTGATTATTACAATGAAAAAAGTTTAGTGGGCAAACAAGTGATGGGCGTTTGTAATTTTCCAACTAAAAATATAGCAGGGGTTATCTCTGAAGTCTTAGTTTTAGGCGCAATAGAACAAGATGGTAAAGTAGTTTTGTTACATCCTTCACAAAAAGCAGAAAACGGGCTTGAAATAGCTTAAGTAATTTTTTTTAAGATTTTATCTTTTAAAACCAAGTGATGAAACACTACGGCAAGTATGTGAAGCAATATTAAAGCTATTAATATGATATTGCTCAATTCATGCATTGTACTAAAAAAATCTGAAAGTTTAAAAACGGTCTTTGAACTTTGAATGTTAAAAAAGAGTAAATTAACCGTTGCCTCAATATAAAATTTTTTTAAAACGCCAGAAATAATGATCATCAACATAAAAACGTAAAGTAAAAAATGATTAATTTTAGCTATAAACATTTGCCACAAAGGTACCCTTAAAATTTTAGGTGAAGGATTTAAAAATTTCCAAATTAATCTTGCTAAAACAATGTAAAAAATAACTATTCCGCTTAAGCTGTGGTAGTTTTCAAAATTTGCTCTTTCCATTGAAAATTCAAGTTCGCTTATATAAAAACCAAAAGGAATTTGGATGATTAAAAAAAAGAAAGTAATCCAGTGAAATATTTTTGCAATTAAACCGTATTGAGATATATTGTTTCTAATCATTAAATTTATAATAAAGAATGAAAAAAATTTTTCAACTAAGTTTCGTTATTTTCTTATCAGTAATATCTCTTACTTCAGTTTATTCTTCAGAGGAAATTATAAAAGAGAGAAAAGCCATATTTAGTAAAAATTATAATACAGCAAAAGCTGTATCAGCATCTATTAAAGCAAAAAATTTTGATCAAGCTAAAAAATATTTGAGCGAAATGTCTGAAAATTATAAAAAGTTGCCAGATTATTTTCCTGAAAACTCAAAAACGGGATTTAAAACAGAAGCTCTTCCCAGCATCTGGGAAAGCAAAGATGAGTTTAATGCTTTGATGCAAAAATCTTCATCAGATGTTTTAGAATTAGCTAAGAAATTAAATACAGAAACTTCCGATCTGACTGCATTAGAAAAAGAGTTAATGTGGGGAAACTGTACTGCTTGTCATAAAAAATTTAGAGTGCCGCAATAAGCAATAAATGTATTCTCAGTTAGTTCCACTTATTTTATTTGGTATAGCAACTTCTTATGCACCTGGGCCCAATAATATTATTGCTTCGCATTCAGGATTTAATTTTGGTTTTAGAAAAACGCTACCTTTAATACTAGGTGTTGGTTTAGGTTTTCCTTTTCTTTTGATTATTTTTGCATCCGGATTAATTGTTGTATTTCAAAAATTTGCTTTCTTACAAAATATTATTAAAGGTTTAGGTACACTTTATTTAATTTATCTGGCTTACAGTATATCTTTTGTGAAAACAGAAGAATCAGAAGAAACTAAAGCTCCTGTTACTTTTATTAATATGTTTCTTTTTCAATTTGTAAATCCAAATGCCGTTCTACTTGCCATGCTTATTGTTTCAACTTTTATTAATCCAAATGAAAATTATTTAAGAGATTCTTTTTTTGTAATTTTTGTTATGCTCTTTATGGCTTTCACGAGTATCAGTTTTTGGTGTTTACTTGGAAAATACCTGAGAAAATTTGTCTCGAATGAAAAATTTATAAAGACTTTCAATTATTCAATGTCTTTTTTGCTTATCCTTTGCATGATATTGTTTTATGTATAGCGCATGCTGAAAAAGAGTAAAAATTCATTTCAATGCTTAGACGAGATTAAAGTTTCCTCAAAGAATTATAAAATTTTTAATCTCAAAAAAGCAGAGGAAAACGGACTAACAGGTATCTCAAAACTTCCTAAATCGCTTAAGGTTTTATTAGAAAATTTACTTAGACACGAAGATGATTTAACAGTTAATAAGGAACAAATTTTAGCTCTTAAAGAGTGGTTAAAAACTAAAAAATCAAATACTGAAATAGCTTACAGACCGGCCAGAGTTTTAATGCAAGATTATACGGGCATCCCCGCAGTTGCTGATTTAGCGGCAATGCGTGATGCTGTTAAGGCCAAAAATAAAGATCCCAAAAAAATAAATCCTTTATCAACCGTTGATCTTGTGATCGACCATTCGGTAATGGTTGATGCATATGCAACAAAAGATTCTTTTTCAAAAAATGTCGCTCAAGAATTTTTAAGAAATGGTGAACGATATTCATTTTTAAAATGGGGCCAGAAAGCTTTTAATAATTTTAGAGTAGTTCCTCCAGGCACAGGAATCTGCCATCAAGTTAATTTAGAATATTTAGCTAAAGTGGTTTGGTCGACCGATCTAGATGGAGTTTCTTATGCTTATCCGGATACTTTAGTTGGCACAGACAGCCATACTACAATGGTTAATGGTTTATCAGTTTTAGGTTGGGGCGTTGGAGGTATCGAAGCAGAAGCTGCGATGTTGGGCCAACCTATTTCCATGTTAATTCCAGAAGTTATTGGATTTGAATTTAAAGGTAAATTAACAGAAGGAACAACAGCTACAGATTTGGTTTTAACAGTTACACAAATGTTAAGACAAAAAGGAGTCGTTGGAAAATTTGTTGAATTTTATGGAGCAGGTTTAAAAAATTTAACATTAGCTGATAGAGCAACGATTGCTAATATGGCACCAGAGTATGGGGCAACATGTGGTTTTTTTCCAGTGGATGAAGAAACATTAAAATATTTAAAATTTTCTGGTCGAGATCAAAGTACTATTGATTTAGTTGAGACTTATTCAAAAGCTCAAGGTTTTTGGTCAAGTCATGATATGGTTTTCACCGATACCTTATCTTTAGATTTAAAAACAGTTGTACCAAGTATTTCAGGACCCAAAAGACCACAAGATAAAGTTTTACTGACAGAAGCTGCAAGTTCTTTTGCAAAAGTTTGTAAAGAAAATACAAAAAGATATAAAGTTAAAGAAGTCAAAGTTGAAGGAACTAACTATAGTATAAAAGATGGCGATATCGTCATTGCCGCTATTACGTCTTGCACCAACACTTCAAATCCAAGTGTCTTAATTGGAGCAGGTTTACTAGCAAAAAAAGCTATCGAAAAAGGATTAAAAGTAAAACCTTGGGTTAAAACTTCGCTTGCTCCTGGTTCACAAGTTGTAACTGATTATTTAGAAAAAGCTGGATTAAATAAATATTTAGACCAACTTGGTTTTCATTTAGTGGGTTATGGCTGCACAACTTGCATTGGTAATTCTGGTCCATTAAACCAAAATATTTCTGATGCTATTCAAAAACAAAATCTTTATGCCGTCTCCGTTTTATCAGGCAATAGAAATTTTGAAGGTAGAATTAACCCAGATGTAAAAGCTAATTATTTAGCATCCCCTCCACTCGTTGTTGCTTACGCTTTAGCAGGTACAATGTATTTTGATTTGTACAAAACACCTCTAGGCAAAGATCAATCGGGGAAAGATGTATTTTTAAAAGATATTTGGCCGACTAATAAAGAAATAGACGATTTAATTTTAACTTCGATTAATGCTGAAATGTTTATCAATAGATATTCAAATGTTTCAGAAGGTTCTAAAGAATGGAGTTTAATTAAAACAGTCGATAGCAGTATTTACAATTGGGAAGAAACTTCAACCTATGTAAAAAGACCACCTTTCTTTGATGATCTACCCGACCAACCTAAAGGTTTTTTTACTATTAAAGATGCAAGACCACTATTAGTCTTAGCTGATTCAGTTACGACCGATCATATATCACCTGCAGGATCGATTAAAAAAGATAGTCCAACAGGCGATTATTTTATGAAACATCAGGTTCAACAAAAAGATTTTAATTCTTATGGCGCCAGAAGAGGAAATCATGAAGTTATGATGAGAGGAACATTTGGCAATATCAGAATAAAAAATGAAATGGCACCGGGTACTGAAGGTGGAGTTACAACACTATTTCCAGATAATAAAGTTATGAGTGTCTATGAGGCGGCCATGGAGTACAAAAAAAGAGGAAATGATTTAGTGGTAGTAGCTGGTAAAGAATATGGTACAGGTTCTTCTAGAGATTGGGCAGCAAAAGGCACAAAACTTTTAGGGGTAAAAGCTGTTATTGCTGAAAGCTTTGAGAGAATTCACAGGTCAAACTTAGTTGGTATGGGTATTTTACCTTTTCAATTTAAAGATGGTTTTGATAGAAAAAAATTAAACATTAAAGGTTCTGAATTATTTACATTTGTAAATATAGATAAAGGAGTTGACCCAAGACAGGAAATAACCTGCGAAATAAAATATATAGACGGCACCATTAAAAAAATTCAACTCCTGTGTAGAATAGATACTGAAAATGAAGTTGAATATTATAAACACGGAGGCATTCTTCAGTATGTGCTTAGAAATATGTTAGCTTAATCCTTTGAGAGAAATTACAGTAAAAGTTCATCCTTCATCAGCTCATTTAAAAAAAAAAGACCAATTAGCTTGGCAAATTGCAGAAATTGCAACTGATAAATCCAGAGTGAGTGCTGATGCTATTGAAATGGTTATTAATAGAATAATTGATAATGCCTCAGTAGCGGTTGCTTCCTTTAATAGAAAGCCCGTTATCTCTGCCAGAGAAATGGCTTTAGCGCACCCACGAAAAAAAGGTGCAACAATTTTTGGTATAAATAGTAAACAAACTTTTCATTGTGAATGGGCAGCATGGGCAAACAGCACAGCTGTTAGAGAATTAGATTTTCATGATACTTTTCTTGCTGCAGATTATTCTCATCCAGCTGATAACATTCCACCTATTTTGGCAGTAGCTCAACAAATGAAATGTAATGGTGCTAATTTAATAAGAGGGATTATTACAGGCTATGAAGTTCAAGTTAATTTAGTAAAAGGCATTTGTTTGCATGAGCATAAAATAGATCATATTGCTCATCTTGGACCAAGTGTTGCAGCAGGAATAGGCACCATGTTAAATTTGGAAACTGAAGTCGTTTATCAATCTATCCAGCAAGCTTTACATACAACCATTTCAACAAGACAATCTAGAAAAGGAGAAATTTCAAGTTGGAAAGCCTACGCTCCTGCACACGCAGGTAAATTAGCCATCGAAGCAGTTGATAGATGTATGAGAGGAGAAGGGGCACCGAACCCTATTTATGAAGGAGAAGATAGTATTATTGCTCATGTGCTTGGAGGAAAAAATTCAAAATACACTGTTCCACTTCCAGAAAGAAATGAGACGAAGAAAGCAATACTTGAGACCTATACCAAAGAATATTCTGCCGAATATCAAGCTCAAGCTTTAATTGATTTAGCAAGAAGTTTAAAAAAAAGAGTTGGCAATATTGAAAAAGTTAAAAGTATTGATATTTATACCAGTCATCACACTCACAATGTAATTGGCACAGGTGCAAACGATCCTCAAAAAATGGATCCTCATGCGAGCAGAGAAACTTTAGATCACTCTATTATGTATATTTTTGCGGTAGCGCTAGAAGATGGAAGTTGGCACCATGTAAAATCTTATGCTCCTGAGAGGGCAAGAAGAATAAGCACAGTTGAATTATGGAAAAAAATTAAAACGTTCGAAGATCCTGAATGGACTAAAAAATATCATCATCCTGATCCAAAGCAAAAACGTTTTGGTGGCAAAGTAGTGATTACCATGAAAGATGGAAGTATTGTTTCAGATGAGCTAGGAATTGCAGATGCCCATCCAAACGGCAGAAGGCCTTTTACAAGATCAAATTACATTGAAAAATTTAGATCGTTAACGGATGGAATAATTACTAATATTGAGTCGAAAAGTTTCTTAAAAAATGCTCAGAATTTAAAAAAAATAAGTAGCAAGGAACTCCATAAGTTGAATATTGAAGTTAAAAAAACCTATAAATCAAAAAAACTAATAGAATTAGGCATATTTTAAGGTAATTATTGCCGTAGAATGCATAGAAGTTGCATAATTACCACTATATACAAAAAAATTATAAAAATATTTATTTTACTGTAAATCTAAAAAAAATTAGGTATTTTAATTAAATTCAATAATAACAAAATTTTAACTTAAAAAAAGAAAAAATCATGATTAAATTAAAAAATATTTTGATGACAACGATTGCAATCGTTTGTTTATCAACATCAGTTTTCGCTGGAGGCCTGGGATTTGGAGTAAAAGGTTCTTACTCAGATATAAGCGCCTCAGGAACTGAGACAGAAGCTACAGTAACTAGCATTACTTCAGAACAAACAAAAGCGAGCGTAAGCAACCAAGTATATACGGGCTCTATTTACGCAGAATATAGTTTTAATAATTTAAGTTGGACAGATGAAGGAAATGGAATTACATTTGGAGCTGAATACACGCCAGGATCAGCTGATGTTAGCGATAAATTAAAAACTAGAACTGATACTGAATTATCAATAACTGGTACAGTTGGCACAACTTCAGCTTCAAGAACACAAAACGCTCAAGCTACAATAGACAACTATTATAAATATTATGTAGAAGTTCCTGTTTATTCAATTTTGTATGTTAAAGCTGGAATGGCTAATCTTGATGTAACTACTAAAGATACTACGAATGGTGCAAACGGTGGTACATATGGTAATTCATCTTTAGACGGAGTTAACTTAGGAATTGGTTTAAAAGGTTTAGCTGGATCTGGTAAAAATATTGTTTGGAAAGTTGCTTACGAGCAAACAGATTTCGATACACTAAATTTGACATCTACAACAAGCAATAAAATAAGCGCTGACTTAGATATCAAAGAAGCTAATATATCTGTAGGTTATAGATTCTAAATAAATTAAAAGATTTAAAAAAATTAAACCCGCCCTTAAAACGGCGGGTTTTTTTTTATCTTTTTATAAAGTGAATTTGCACTTAGCCAAGCATTTTCAGCTTTAGATCCATTTAGCCAGTCAGCACAAATACCTAAATTAAACTTTTTTATCCAATAACAATCTTCTTTTGTTTTAAGATTATTATAGGCGTATTTCCAACCATGAATATTTTGATAGATTAATTTTTTAACCTCAAAACCTGCCAGTTTTTCGAACTTTTGAGCTATTTCAAATATGTATTTTTTTTTATTTTTCTTAAATAAGTTAAATATTTTCTTAGAGTAGTTTTCAGAACATTGTATCGTCCATAAATGCTCACTAGATTTAAATCTATTTTTAGAGTTTTCATGAGCCGCCCAAGCTAAAATATCATCATCAAATTTAATACTACTAATAGGTAATTTTTTGTAATTTTTATAAGCGGCCATAACCGTTATATTTGGCAGCATATTTACTTTTAAATTCGATACTTTTTTGTCTAAATATTTTAAAGCTAATACTTTTAATTGAGGAAAAGGGCAGGTTAAAATCAAGTATTTAAAAAAAACCTGTTCTTTATTATCTAGAGCAATAGTCCAACAATTAGAGTTAAATTTTATATTTGTAACTGCTGCGTTGTAATGAGTTTTGATATTTTTGATTAAATATTTGCAGATATCACTATTTCCTTTTTTACCTATATATTTGATTGATTTTTTCTCTTTTTTAAAGGCAAAGTCTAGATGTTCTCCTTCCCACTCTTTTAAGACATTTTTTCCCTTAAGATTAATTATAAATTTTTTAAATTCGTTAGATTGAGGAGAAAAATACTGAAGACCATGATCAAAACTTAAATTAGATTTATATCTTCTATTTGAAGCTCTGCCCCCTAATCCTCTAGCTTTATCGAAAATCTCTATAGAATATTTTTTAGTTAATAAATTTGCAATGGTTGAACCAGCAATACCGCTACCTACAATGCAGAAGTCTTTCATACATGAAATAGACTTCTAAAATTTTCATCAATTGTTATGATTTTGAGACTATCTAATCCACCTATGATTAATTGCATTGCTACAATAAAAATAACCGTAATACCCAACCATCCTAACCAACGGTGATTTTTAATGTAATTTGCAAAAAAGGATGCAAGGGTTCCAATTAAAACAACAGACAGTAACAAACCAATAACTAATAAATAATAATGCTGTTTTGCTGCTCCAGCAACTCCTAAAACGTTATCTAAACTCAAAGTGATATCAGCAACCAAGACTTGGTAAACACCTTGGCTAAATGAAGTCGTTTCTTTAGATTTTAATTCTGGAGATTTAATTTTTTTTGGCTCAAATAAATCTTTTCTTAAATTATAAATTACCCAGAGTAATAAGACGCCGCCAATAATTTTAATCCATGAAATACCCAAAAGATAAGTGGCACTTAATGCAAAAAACACTCTAAAAATAAAAGCAGCAGCTACTCCAAAAGCTATAATTTTTTTTCTATTGTCTGGAGCAAAATTAGCGGCAATCATCCCTATAATGATTGCATTATCTGCTGCCATTACGATATCAATGAAGATTATTTGAAAAAGTATGACTGTTTGTTCTAAAAACATTTTGTATTATTTGTACTATTAAATTATTTAAAAATAAAGAATAAAATATTTCTCAATTAAAAATGAATAACTCTGTCTCAACATCAAAATTTTATTTATTAAAGTTATCTGTTCCTATTTTTTTCTCTAACTTAGCCATACCCTTTGCTGGTTTTGTAGACACTAGTTTGATGGGACATTTAAGCAGCGAAAAATTTTTAGCAGCAATCAGCATAGCAACCTCCGTAATTACAATGATTTTATGGAGCTTTGGTTTTTTGCGTATGAGCACTGTAGGACTTGTGGCCCAGGCACATGGCAAAGAAGATTATGAAAAAATTATTTCCATTTTAATTAGAAATTTAATTTTAGCTCTTTTAATTGGTTTAATTATAATATTTTTTAAAGATGTAATTTTATTTTTAATTAATAAATTTTTATCAACTTCTGAAGAAACATTTATTTTAATAAGTAAGTATATTTCAATTAGAATATTATCTGCACCGGCAGAACTAATTATTTATGTTTTAGCTGGATTTTATTTAGGTTTACAAAAAAC
>SXGU01389851.1_pt1 | contig 19909 bp, 22 predicted proteins | sample 3174531 | NCBI WGS metagenome assembly SXGU01 (sample SAMN11356863, study PRJNA531348) | freshwater metagenome | isolation source: freshwater sample F1-140 | place: China: Fuxian Lake, Yuxi | collected 2017-12-25 | reverse complement strand
CTGCTCCACCCCGCGTCGGTGTGTCTGCAAGGTTACGGGACGCGTGGGTCGGCGTTCAAATCGGGCCCCGGTTACTCGGCCGCTGGCGTCTCCTCGCCGGCTGGAGTCTCCTCGGCGGCCGGGGTCTCCTCCTCGGTCGGCGTGGGGGCGATCCCGTTCTGGTCGGCGATCTCGAGGGCCTGGGCGATCAGGTCGCGGGCCTCGTTGACGTTCTCCTGGTAGCCGCCGAGGTCACCTTCCTCGTACGCCGCATCTGCCGCGTCGAACGCTGCCTGGGCCTGTGCGAGGAGCTGGGCGATCTGCTCCTCCGGCGTGCCGGTACCGGGCTCCGGCTCCGGCTCGGGCTCACCGGTGTCCGGCGGCTGGGTCGGATCCACCGTGCCGTCGACGCCGAGCGCGGCACCGAGGGCCTCGATCAGGGTCTCCCCGATGCCGACGTTCTCGTGGTAGGAGACCAGCACGTAGCGCAGGATCGGGTAGGAGCCGGTCGCCCCGAGCTCGGCGTAGACCGGCTCGACGTTGAGCAGCCGCTCCCCGACCGGGACGGTCAGGACGTTGCCGTACCTGACGGTGTTGCCGGCCTGGCGGAACGGCGCCAGCTCCTCCGCGGCGTCGGCGTCGGAGCGCATCGCGTTGGCGACCTGGCCGGGGCCCTGGGTCTGTTCGTCGAGCACGTTGACCACGCGCATCTGACCGTAGGTGTCCGACGTGGCGTCGGAGTCGACGGACGCGAACGCCGCGAGGTTCTTGCGGTCGAACGGCACGAACGTGGACGTGAGCGACCAGGTCTGCTCGGGGGTCGCCGGAGCGGTCTCCCCCTCGGGCACCGGCTTGTTGGTGAACATCCGGTAGGGCGGCTGGAGGTTGTCGGAGTTGTTGGGGTCCTCCGGGACCTCCCACCGGTCGTTGCCCTGGAACCACTGGCTCGGGTCGGTGACGTGGTAGCGCGCGTACTGGTAGCGCTGGACCTTGAACAGGTCCTCGGGGTAGCGCAGGTGCTCCATCAGGGCCTCGGGGATGTCCGAGCGGTCCTTGACCGTGCCGGGGAACGCGCCGCGCCAGGCCTGGAGGATCGGGTCCGTCTCGTCCCACTCGTAGAGCGTCACGGTGCCGTCGTAGGCGTCGACCGTGGCCTTCACCGCGTTGCGCACGTAGTTGATCTCGTCGGTGGGGAGGGTCCGCAGCCCGGTGTCCTCCTGGAACGCGTCGTCGGTCATCGTGTCGAACGACTCGCGCTCGGAGCCGGGGAACCGGTCGGTGACGGTGTAGCCGTCGACCACCCAGACGATCCGTCCCTCCTCGTCGCCCTCCCCGGGGATGAGCGCCGGGTAGACGTCGTCGTCGATGGTCAGCCACGGCGCGACCTTCTGGACCCGCTCGGCGGGGTCGCGGTGGTAGAGCACCTCGCTGTTCTCGTTGACCCGGCCGGACAGCAGGAAGTTCGTCGAGCCGAAGCGGATGGCGTAGAGCAGCTGCCGGAACGTCGAGCCGACCGGGACGCCGCCGGCGCCGTCGTACGTCGTGGTGCCCTCGCTGCCCTCGACGGGCTCCTCCTCGTCGTCACCGGCCCCGGTGTCGGCCGTGGTCGAGCGCTGCAGGTTGAGCTCGACCGCCTGCTCGCCCTCCCCGCGTCCGACGACCGAGTAGTCCGGGCTGCGCTCGCCGAAGTAGACCCGGTCCTCGAACCCGCCGACGGCGTCGGCGAGGTCGGTCTGGTTGGCGGCGTTGCCCTCCGCCCACTGGGTGCGGTCGTCGTCGGCGTTGGCCTCGTCGGGCGTCTGGTTCTCGCGGTCGCGCTGGTTGGCGTAGGCCGCGATGATGCCGTTGCCGTGGGTGTAGACGGTGTGCAGGTTGAGCCAGTTCTGGTCGCCGTCGCTGATCCGCTGCTGGTCGAGCTCCCGCACGCCGATCACCAGCGCCCGGTCGGTGCCCTCGATCTCGTAGCGGTCGACGTCGAGCACCTCCGCGACCGTGTAGTAGGCGCGGGCCTGCTGGTTCTGCTCGAAGGTCTCCCGGACCAGCTGCGGGTCCACGAGCGGGATCGAGCTGACCTGGCCGGCGAGGCTGGCCAGCGTCGCGGCCTCCTCGTCGGGCGAGAGGTCCTGCTCCTGGACCTCGTTGATGTCGTAGGCCTGTCTGGTCGCCTCGATGTTCTTCTCGATGTAGGGGCGTTCCTTGTCGGCCTCGGTCGGCTTGACCTGGAACTGCTGCACGATGCCGGGCCAGATCAGGCCGAGCAGGATCGCCGAGAGCACGAGCAGCGCGAGGCCCATCGACGGCAGGATCCAGGTGCGGCGCCAGACGTTGAGGAAGAAAAGCACGGCACAGATCAGCGCGATGCCCATCAGGATGCTCTTGGCGGGCAGCACCGCGTTGTCGTCGGTGTAGGTGATGCCGGTGAGCAGCGAGCCCTGCTGGTGCACCAGGTCGTAGCGGTCCAGCCAGTAGTCGGCCGCCTTGGCGAGCACGAAGACGCCGAGCAGCACCGACAGCTGCGCCTGCGCGGCGCCGCTCAGGCGGTCACCCGCGGTCTGCAGCCGGATGCCGCCGTAGAGGTAGTGCACGACCGCCGCGGCGAGCAGGGACACGATCGCGACCGCCATGACGAAGTCGACGAGGTAGTGCATCCACGGCAGCTGGAAGACGTAGAAGCTGATGTCGCGGTCGAAGTAGGCGTCCTTCTGGTCGAACGGGACGCTGTTGCGCCACAGCAGGTACTGCCGCCACTCCCCCGCCCCGGAGGTGCCGGCGAAGATCCCGAGCAGCACGGCGATGCCGATCACCAGCCACGTGCGGATCGGGGTGACCGCCTGCCGGTAGCGGTCCAGGCCGGTCTGCTCGGGCGACGGCGGGTGGAACAGCGGCCGCAGCCGGAACGCGATGACGATGTTGGCCGCCACGACCGCGGCCATGACCGCGCCGAACACCAGGAACAGCCCGATCCTGGTCCAGAGCAGGGTGCTGAACACCGAGCCGTAGTCGGCGTCCTGGAACCACAGCCGCTCGGTGTAGAAGTTGGAGAACGTCGTCAGCCCGAAGAAGGCGAAGACCAGCACCACCGCCGTGATCACGAGCGCCCGGGACCGGCCCGGAGGACGCTCCCTCACCGTGTCGCGTGGGTCCTCGTCGAAGAGCTCGCTCACATGCCGTCCTCAGGTTGCACATCGTCATTGTCCAGGGTGGACCCCAAGAGTGTCGTCAGACCGGGTACCAGGTCGATGCCGCCCACCACCGAGGCGGCGTCGTCGTGGGCCCGCAGCCGCAGGGCGGCGTACGCCGACCCGGCCCGCGTCACGCCGGCGACGATGCGCACCTCCTGCCGGTCGGGGTGCTCGCGCGCGAACCGCTCCGCGCTCTCGACGTCGTCGGGGACCTCGCCGTCGACGTCCGGCGGCAGCACCAGCCGCTCGACGACCGCGGCACAGCCGGCGACCTGCGGCGGCCACGCGATCGCGGTCAGGGCCTCCTCGAGCAGCTGCCCGGGCGGCAGGTGCTCCTGCTCGACCGGCGTCAGCGACCCCTCGGCCGACGCCTGGTCCAGACCCATCGCGGCGGCGAGCTCGGGCTCGCGGTCGACCAGCTCGGCGGTCGACACCAGCGCGTAGAGCCGGGCCGGCTGGTCCCAGCCGCCCTCGGCGACGTGGGACTCGATCTCGAGCACGGCCGCCGCGAGCGCGGGGTCCGCGTCGAGGGACCCCAGCGGGTCGGCCATCGGGTCCAGCTCCGGCTCGTGCTCCGGCTCGTGCTCCGGTTGGCGGTCGCTCATGCGGCGTCCTCGCAGCTGGGCAGGTCGGCGTCCGGGTCCTCGACCCAGTCCTCGACGGCGTCCAGCGTCTCGACGAACGTCGTCGCCCGGACCAGCCGCATGTCGCCGTTGTCGGCGCCGAGCGCGTCCGGGCAGTTGGCCTCGGGCACCAGGAACAGGTCGGCGCCGGCCTCGCGGGCGCCGGCGATCTTCTGCTGGATGCCGCCGATCGGGCCGACCACCCCCTCGGCGTCGAGCTCGCCGGTCCCGGCGACGTCCTGGCCACCGGTCAGCGAGCCGGGAGTCAGCGTGTCGTAGATCGCCAGCGCGAACAGCAGGCCGGCGCTCGGCCCGCCGATGTTGTCGGAGATGTTGACCGACACCGTGAACGGGAAGATGAACCCGAGCCCCAGCCCGATGCCGATCTGCCGCCGGGTGGGCCCGTCGTCATCGGTGACCTCGGCGGTGCCGACCGGGACGGTCACCTCCTTGCCGTCGCGGAGCACCACGAAGCTGAGCTTCTGGCCGTCCTCGGCGTTCTGGATCGCCTCCAGCAGCGCGTCCTGACCGGCCTGGTCGGGGGTCAGCGCCACCCCGTCGACCGAGACGAACTTGTCCCGCACCGCCAGGGCGCCGTCGGCGGGCGACGCCGGGGTGATCGAGAGGACCTCGAGGGCGGGCTCGACGTCGTAGTCGAGCTGGCGCAGCGCGGCCGCGATCGCGTTGCCCTGCGAGGAGACCATCTGCACCTGGCCCTCGATCTCCTCCTGCTCCCGGGTCGTGCCGGGCGGGTGGACGATGTCGTAGGGATAGACCGCGGAGTCCGGGTCGATCCAGTCGCCCATCATCTCGAACAGGTTCTTCTCGACGCCCTCCTGCGAGACCGAGACGGTCGTCATCCGGATCTCCCCGTCGTCGCGGTAGGTCTTGGCGCCGTTGACCTGGATGATCTCCTGGCCGTCCTCCTCACCGAGGACGTCGAACGTCGGCCCGGGGTGGTAGGACGCGAACGGGACCGGCACGAAGACCGCGACCGCGATCAGCCCGAGCAGCAGCGGGACCGAGACGCATGCCGCGATCATGCGCTGGGTCATGCGGTGAAGCCTCTCATTCACCGCCAACACGTCGCACGGCGACGCCGGTCGAGCGCTCCCGCGGCTCGCGGGGCGTCCGCGGGACCGGTCGCGGGTCCTTGTCGAGCGCGGCCCCGAGCCGGCGTACGGCCTCGTCACGGTCGATCTCGCCGCGGCCCTCGCGGCCGGCCCAGGCGACCCAGACCATCGCCAGCACCGTCACCACGAGCGGCGGCACGAGCCAGAGCAGGATCTCCATGGGTCGACGGTAGGGACTAGGTTGGCAGCCATGTCGGAGCCCACGCCGGTGCCGCCCCAAGTCAGGTTGTGCGACCTCCGGGAGACGCCGCTCAGCGTCGACGAGGTCCTGGCGGCGCTTGACGACGCGTCATCGGGCGGGGTCACCGTGTTCGTCGGCCGGGTCCGCGACCACGACAGCGACAAGGGCGTCGTCGGGCTGGACTACAGCGCCCACCCGACCGCGCTCGACAAGCTCCGTGAGGTCTGTGCGCGGGTGGCTGCGGCGTACGACGTGCACGCGCTCGCCGCGGTGCACCGCACGGGCAGCCTCGAGATCGGCGACGCCGCGGTCGTGGTGGCCACCGCCTCGGCGCACCGGGGCACGTCGTTCGACGCCTCCCGGGCTCTGATCGACACGCTCAAGGACGAGGTGCCGATCTGGAAGCACCAGCGGTTCGCCGACGGCACCGAGGAGTGGGTCGGCTCGCCCTGACGAGACCCTGAGATCACCCTGTGATCCCATCCGGGCCATTGGCCCGGTCGCCGGAGGTCCGTACCGTGGAGGTATGGCAACCGACCCGGACGAGGGCCGCCCGGACGACAGCAACCCGTTCCGCGGCACACCTTTCGAGCAGATCTTCGGCGCGCTCGGAGGTGGACTGGGCGGCGCCATGGGTGGCTCGCCGGGCGCGGGCGGGCAGATGCCGGACCTGAGCCAGCTCTTCGGTCAGCTCCAGTCGCTGCTCCAGCCCTACGACGGCCCCCTCAACTGGGACGTCGCCATCGACCTGGCCCGCAAGACCGTGGCGCAGACCCCCGACCCGACGCCCACCGCCGCCCAGCAGGCCCGGGTGGCCGACGCGGTCCAGCTCGCCGACCACTGGCTCGACGAGACGACCGGGTTCCCCTCCGGGGTCACCACCGCGTCCGCCTGGAGCCGGGCCGAGTGGGTCGTCCACACGACCGACGTCTGGAAGGTCCTGGTCGAGCCGGTCGCCCAGCAGTCCGTCGGGGCGATGGGCTCCGCGCTGCCCGAGGGCGCCCAGGCCCAGGCCGCACCGATCCTCGGCATCCTCGGCAAGGCGATCGGCGCGCTGCTGGCAAACCAGGTCGGCTCCGGCCTCGGCACCCTGGCCGGCGAGGTGCTGAGCGTCTCCGACATCGGCATCCCGCTCACCACCCCGGGCCGCGCCGCCCTGGTCCCGGCCAACGTGGCGGAGTTCGCCGAGGGGCTCGACGTCAGCGAGGACGACGTCCTCCTCTACCTCGCGCTCCGCGAGGCCGCCCACCAGCGGCTGTTCGCCGGCGTGCCGTGGCTGCGTGACCACGTCATCGGCGCGGTCACCGACTACGCCCAGGGCATCGAGGTCAACGTCGAGGGCATCCAGCAGCGGGTCGAGGAGCAGATGCGCGGCATCGACCCGACCAACCCCGAGTCGATGCAGCAGCTCTTCGACAGCGGCATGTTCGAGCTGCCCGACTCCCCCGCCCAGAAGGCCGCGCTCGCGCGTCTCGAGGTCGTCCTCGCCCTGGTCGAGGGCTGGGTCGACGAGGTCGTCGTCCAGGCGACCGCCGAGCGGATGCCGAGCGCCGCCAAGCTCCAGGAGGCCTTCCGCCGCCGCCGCGCCGAGGGCGGGCCGGCCGAGCAGACCTTCGCGACCCTCGTGGGCCTGGAGCTCCGCCCGCGCCGGCTCCGCGACGCGTCGACCCTGTGGGGGTCGCTTCGCACCCGGCAGGGCGTCGAGGCCCGCGACGGCGTGTGGATGCACCCCGACCTGCTGCCCACCGACGCCGACCTCGACGACCCCCTCGGGTTCCGCGAGGACGCCGGCGCCCCCGAGGAGCTCAGCGACGAGGAGTTCGACGAGGGACTGCGCGCGCTGCTGGACGGCGAGACGCCGGCCGACGACGACCCGGCGGAGTGACCCTCCGCAGTGACCCTTCGTGACCAGGCCCTGAGCCTGCTCGGCGGGTGGACCGCGCCCGACGCGGAGCAGGAGTCGCTGCGGCAGCGCTACGTCGCCCACCTCGGCGCGCACCCGGACGCGGCGTACCGGCAGTGCCGGCCCGACCACCTCACCGCCGGCGCGCTGGTCGTCTCCGCCGACCACCGGCAGGTGCTGCTGACGCTGCACGCCAAGGCCGGGCGCTGGTTCCAGCTCGGCGGGCACTGCGAACCCGGCGACGCGTCGCTGGCCGCCGCGGCCCTGCGCGAGGCGACCGAGGAGTCCGGCATCACCGGGCTCGTCCTCGACCCCGACCCGGTGCACCTCGACGAGCACCCGGTCACGTTCTGCGGTGAGCCGGGGCTGGTCCACCACCTCGACGTCCGGTTCGTCGCCGTCGCGCCCGCGGGCGCCGTGCCTGCGGTCAGCGAGGAGTCGATGGACGTGCGCTGGTGGCCGGCCGACGCCCTCCCCGAGCCGGACACCGGGCTGGTCGCCAGGTCACTGGAGCGGCTCCGGTCCGCGCAGCCGTCCTAGTCCGTCTCCTCGCTGGCCATCTCCTCGCTGGCCATCTCCTCGCTGGGCGGTGGCTCGATCCGCGAGGCCGCCGACCAGCCGAGCAGGTAGCCCTTGGCCCGCTCGGCGTGCGGGTAGTGGTCGACCCAGCCCCAGAACGCCGCGTCGTGACCGGGCTCGAGCAGGTGCGCGAGCTCGTGCACGATCACGTAGTCCACGACCCACGGCGGCATCCCCTGCAGCCGCACGGAGAGCCGGATCGTCCGGTCGGCCGGGGTGCACGACCCCCAGCGCTGCTTCTGGTTCGACACCCAGCGCACCGTGCTGGGCATCGCCAGGCCGCCGAGGTAGCTGTCGTTGAGCCACATCGCCCGCTCCCAGAGCTGCTCGTCACTGGGGATCGCCTGGCGCTCGGACCTCTCGACCCGCTCGACCATGGTCTCGACCCACTCCGCCTCCTCCTTGCGGGACATGGAGGCGGGGATCAGGACCACGATGCGCTCACCGTCGCGGTAGGCCGAGACCGTACGACGCCGGCGCTTGGAGCGGCGCACCTCGACGTCGGCACGACCACCCATGTCCCGAGGCTAGCCGCAACTCAGCCGGGATCGGCCCACTCGAGCAGTCGGTCCCGGGGCCAGGTCGTCACGATCCGGTCCGGGTCGATCCCGGCCGCCTCGGCCCGCTCGGCGCCGTACCAGAGGAAGTCGAGCTGTCCCGGCGCGTGCGCGTCGGAGTCGATCGAGAACAGGCAGCCGATGTCGCGGGCCAGCTCCAGCAGCGGGGTGGGCGGGTCCCGGCGCTCGGGCCGGGAGTTGATCTCCACGGCCACGTCGTGCTCGACGCAGGCCTCGAAGACCCGCTTGGCGTCGAACGACGACGGCGGCCGGGTCCCGCGGTTGCCCATGACCATCCGGCCGGTGCAGTGGCCGAGCACGTTGGTGAACGGGTTCTTGACCGCCTCGACCATCCGGTAGGTCATCGGCCGGGAGTCCATCCGGAGCTTGCTGTGCACGCTGGCGACCCGGACGTCGAGCTGGGCCAGCATCTCCTCGGACTGGTCGAGGCTGCCGTCGTCGAGGATGTCGACCTCGATGCCCTTGAGCAGCGTGAACGTCGCGCCCCCCGCCGACAGGTGCTGGTTGACCGCGTCGACCACGCCGAGCTGGCGCTGCAGCCGCTCGGCGGACAGCCCGTTGGCCACCCGCAGCCGGGGCGAGTGGTCGGTGAGCACCTGGTAGTCGTGGCCCAGCTCCATCGCGGTGAACGCCATCTCCTCGATCGGCGACCCCCCGTCGGACCAGTCGGAGTGGGAGTGCAGGTCGCCGCGGAGCCGGGCGTGCAGCTCCTTGCCGGCGTCGACGAGCGGGCCGCCGTGCGCGGCCTCGAGCTCGGCCAGCCGGGCCGGCATCTCGCCACGGACGGCGGCGTCGATCGCCTTGGCGGTGCTGGCGCCCACGCCGGGGATGTCGGTGATCGTGCCGGCCTCGACCGCCTCGCGCACCGCGTCGTCCCCGAGGGGCAGGATCGCGGCGGCGGCGTTGCGGTAGGCCTTGACCTTGTAGGTCTCCTCGCGCCCCCGCTCGAGCAGGAACGCGATCCGGCGCAGGGCCGCGACCGGGCCACCGTCGTACGACACGCCGTCACCCTAGGCCGGACCGGCGACTGGGCCGGACCAGTGGCCCAGGCCACATCGCCAACTGATTTTCGTCCACATGGGGTGGAACCGCGTTTGCGCAGGTCAGCCTGGTTTTCCGAGATCCTTCACCAGAGTTATCCACAGGCTTGTCCCAGACCGTTCCGCGTGTCTCCACGGGCCACGGCACTTGTGCACACCGTTGTCCACAACGTTGTCCACAGGCTGGGGTGCCGCCACGTTGACCCCGTCGGCACGGCGCGCCTACGGTCTGCGAAGACGCGGCCCCCGGGGCCGGCGAGCGAGATCCGCAAGGGGAAGGTGGGTCTCTCGAGCCGGACCCGGGGGTTTCGTCATTCCACCCCCGGTCACTGGCCGGTGAAGACCGGCGGCCGCTTCTCCTTGCTGGCCGCGATGCCCTCCTGCAGGTCCGCGGTGGCCAGCGTGACCGGCTGCGCCAGCGCCTCCCACTGCAGCGCCGCCTCCAGGTCGGGGTGGCCGCCGTCGCGCAGCGCGAGCGTCGTGAGCCGGGTCGCGATCGGGGCGCTCGCGGCGACGCCGGCCGCGATCTCGAGGACCTCGTCGCCGAACGTCGCCGGCTCGAGCACCCGGGAGACCAGCCCCATCCGCAGCGCCTCGTCGGCGTCCACGACCCGGCCGGTGAGCAGCAGGTCCTTGGCGTGCGCCTCGCCCACGACCTCGGGCAGCAGGTGCGTGCCGCCCATCCCCGCGTGCATGCCGAGCTTGACGAACGGCACGCCCAGCTTGGCCCCGCGCGCGGCGTACCGCAGGTCGCAGGCCAGGGCGAGGCAGAGACCGGCACCGATGGCGGCCCCGTTGACCGCGGCGATGGTGGGCACCTCGAGCCGCCGGATGGAGAGCCAGGCGCGGTAGAACGCGATCATCCGGGTGCGCAGGTGGTCGACGGTCGCGTCGGGCTCGCTGGCGATCCACGAGGTGTTGCCGCCGGAGCAGAACGCCGACCCCTCTCCGGTCACCACGACCACCCGCACGGAGCGGTCCGCGGCCAGGTCGTCGATGGCCCGGACCCAGGAGCCGGTCATCTCCTCGGACATCGCGTTGCGCATCTCGGGGTTGTCCAGGGTGAGCACGACGACGCCCTCGGAGGGGCGGTCGAGACGCAGATGGCGGAGTTCTGTCGGTGCGAGGGCCATGAGGCGCAAATTACGGCACGCCGGGCGCCTCCGACGCGCCGGTCTGAGCGTGACATAGGCTCGAACAGGTCCCGCGAGAAGTCGCGGGTCCCCCGGCGGGCTTCCTCATCATTCCCCGTCGCGACGACCGAGAAGAAAAACATAGGCAAGGAGGCCGTCATGGCGGAGACCTGGAGCGGCGAGTTCTACTGCGTGAAGTGCAAGGCCAAGCGCGAGGCATCGGGCGAGGTGCGCGTCAACGACAAGGGCACCCGCATGGCGAAGGCCGTGTGCCCGGTGTGCAGCACCAACCTCAACCGGATCCTCGGCAAGGCCTGAGGCACCAAGAGCACACTGTCGGCGGCGGCGTCCCCTCGGGGGCGCCGCCGTCGTCGTCCCATGACTCGTCGGGGGCTGTGGAGAGCCCCGGCGGGTCGCGGCCGGTTCGTGTGACCGTGGGGCCGTGAGCGAACCGTTCCGCCTCCTCCCCGGGCTCCGCCTGGTGCGCCGCGACGCCGACCACGTGCAGCTCGGCGTGGACCCGCCGCGGTGCGCGGTGCTGCGTGACCTGCCGGAGGTACGCCGCCTGGTCAGCGACCTGGCGGTCGGCAACCGGCCGCCACGACCGGGGCCCGAGGCCGGCCGGGCGCTGGCCGCGATCATCGACGCCGGGCTCCTGGTGCCCGACGACACCGCCGAGCGGCGTACCCGGCTCGCCCGGGCGACGCTCCGCGTCGACGCTGAGCCGGAGGTCGACGCGGGCGTGACCGCTCTGCTCGAGGCCGCGGGCGTGCGACCCCCGTCCCGGGCGTCCGGCCGGCCCGACGCGGTCCTGGTGGTCAGGCACGGCGAGGTCCCTCGCGGGATCCTCGACCCGCTCGTCCGCGACGAGGTGCCGCACCTGCTGGTCCGCGACCACGGTCACGAGATCGTGGTCGGCCCGTTCGTCACTCCTGGCCACACCGCGTGCCTGCGCTGCCTGGACTGCCACCTCGGGGAGCACGACCCGCGCCGGGGACTGGCGGTGGAGCAGGCCGCGACCCAGGAGCCTCTGGTGGCCCCTCCGGTCGACCCCACGCTGCGGGCGGTGGCGCTGTCGGTGGCGGTCCGCGACCTGGTGACGTTCGTCGAGGGCGACCTGCCCGCGACCTGGTCGGCCACGCTGACGGTGGGCCGCCCGCTCGACCTCACCCCGACCCGATGGCTGCGGCACCCGGCGTGCGGGTGTGCCTGGGGCGACGCGCTGGCGGGTTGAGGCTCACCACCACTCGGAGTCGAGCTTGCCCTCCATGGCCCGCAGGTTGTCGCGCGAGCAGGCGTCGCAGAACGTGCGGCGCCGGCCGTTCTCGACGGCGACCGTCCACGTCAGGGTCGTCAAGGACTCGGCGTCGTCCTCCTCCTGCCGCCCGCAGAAGTCGCAGGTCCTCATGCCGACGAGGCTAGCGCCGGGAGGATCCAGCGCCAGGAAATGACGAAGGACCGGATCCAGAGTGGATCCGGTCCTCCGATTTTCACACCCGCGATCAGGGTGTCCCGCTGAGGTTCTCGCGTGACGCGCGAGGCTCCCATCGAGGTCTTACAGAGCGCGGGCGAGGGCGAGACGCGCCTGCTGCGCTGCCTGCTCGGCCTTGCGGCTGAGTCGGCGGGCGCGGGCCAGCTGTCGGCCGCGCCGCAAAGCTTGCGCCTCTCCCAGGCGCGCGGCCATATGCGCGCGCGCGAGGTTTTCGTTCATGAGGTTCATCTCACTGCTCCTGATGGTGAAGTCGTTCATGGATGGTGTGGGTTCCTTGTGGTTCCTGGACGGGAGAGGGACCGCTACGCGGCTACCTCGTTCTTGCGGGGACGGCCACGGGGGCGCTTGCGGGGGATCACCACTCCCTGGAGGAAGAGCTGGCCACCCCAGACGCCCCACGGCTCGCGACGCTCGAGAGCGCCGTCGAGGCAGAGGGCGCGGACCGGGCAGTCCGAGCACAGGGCCTTGGCGTACTCCACGTCAGTGGGCGACTCCGCGAACCACAGCTCCGGGTTGTTCACCCGGCACGGCAGCTTCTCGTCGTCCACCGCGCCTGCCTGGTCGTGCAGGGTGCCGAGCGAAGGCTCCTGGAGGTTGTCCGGGAGCTTCCGGCCGTCGAGGACGCTGATGGTCATGTGTTTCACCTCCTTCGTTTCACCTTGATCGCGGGTGTTGCGTTGGTCTTCGGGTGGACCCGCGGCGCTTTCGAGAAACAGAAAGGCCGCGGATCCCTTGTCGGGTTCCGCGGCCTGGAGGCTGCCGATGCGTTGATCTCTCAACTCGGCGGTGGACTCCAGGCACTGGTCCCCGGGGTGGCGTACGTGCGGACGACGAGAGCGTCGGCTCCGAAAGCCATGTCTCCCTTGACGCGCACCTCGGCCTGAGCGGCGACGACACCATTGGTGACATCGACGGAGCCGAAGGCGTGACCGCACGCGGGCATGCCAAAGGTGGACGGGGCAGAGAAGACGGGAATCTGCATCGCCGGGTACGAGTTGCGGATGCTGCTCATGCGGTCCACCTCCTTCGGTGCGTTCGGGCGTCCGGAGTTGTCAGTTCCGTTGACGCGGGTCTTGGTTTTGAGGACGCTAACGCCTCGGCTCCGTCATGGGCAAACGATTTAATGACTATTTCCGAAATTTTTCTGCCACGACCTGGGAACAGCCCCTGCGGGGCCCTCAGCTGACCAGCTCGAGCACGTCCTCGCCGTACTTCTCCAGCTTCTGCGGGCCGATCCCGGAGATGCCGAGCAGGGCCTTGGCGGACGTCGGCTTGAGCTCGGCGATCAGCTGGAGCGTGGCGTCGCTGAAGACCACGAACGCCGGCACCTCCTCGGCGTCGGCACGGCCCTTGCGCCACTCGCGGAGCCGCTCGAACAGCTCCTCGTCGTAGGACGCCGGGCAGTCGGCGCAGCGGCCGGTCTTCTTCTCCGGGCCGGTGCTGAGCGGTCGCCCGCACTCGCGGCAGGTGCGGGCCCCCCGCTTGGACCGGGCCGAGCGCGGCTGCGCGGACTCGAGCAGCGTGTCGGGCAGCAGCGGACCGAGGAACCGGGACGGCTTGCGCGAACCCCTCCCGCCGGGCTGGCGGGCCAGCGACCACGACAGCGACAGCTCGTGCCGGGCCCGGGTCATGCCGACGTAGAGCAGCCGGCGTTCCTCCTCGACCGCGGCCGGCGTCTCGGCGTAGGTGATCGGGAGCGTGCCGTCCTGGAGCCCGCACAGGAAGACGGCGTCCCACTCCAGGCCCTTGGCGGCGTGGAACGTCGCCAGGGTGACGCCCTCGGCGACCGGCGCGTGCTGCTCGGCGGCGCGCCGGTCGAGGTCGTCGACGAACGCCTCCAGCGTCCCGCCGGCCCTCTCGAACTCGGCTGCCTGGTCCATCAGCGCCTGCCAGGACTCCCAGCGGTCCCGGGTCTGGCCGCGGGCGGTGGGCGGTTCGTCGGTCCAGCCCATCCCGGCCAGGGTGCCGCGGACGGTGTCGACGACCCCGTCGCCGGCGGCCTCGGCCTGGCCGGACCGGGCGGCGCCGCGGATCCGCGTGACCGCCTCGCGCACCTCGGGGCGGTCGAAGAACTTGGCGGCCCCGCGGATGACGTAGGGGATGCCGCGGGCGGCCAGCGCCTCCTCGAGGTTCTCCGACTGGGCGTTGATCCGGAACAGCACGGCCATCTCCGCCAGCGACCGCCCGGACTGGCGCAGCGCCAGGATCTGGGCGGCGACGGCGTTGGCCTCGGCCACCTCGTCGGGCCACTCGTGGAACTCGACCGCCGGGCCGGACGGCTGCTGGGCGCGCAGCGCGACCCCCTGGCTCCGGGTGCCCGCCAGCAGCGTGTTGGCCGCGTCGACCACCTGGGGCGTGGAGCGGTAGTTGCGGACCAGCTCGATCGAGGTGGTGCCGGGATGCTTGGCCGGGAAGTCCCGCAGGTAGTCGGCGTTGGCGCCGGCGAACGAGTAGATCGTCTGGGCCGGGTCGCCCACCACGCAGAGCTCGTCGCGACCACCGAGCCACAGGTCGAGCAGTGCCGACTGCAGCGGCGACACGTCCTGGAACTCGTCGACGACGAACCACTTGTACTGCCGGCGCACCTGCGCGGCGACCCGCTCGTCCTCGGCCAGGAGCCCGGCGGTCAGCAGCAGGACGTCCTCCATGTCCATCCGCCCCTGGGCCCGCTTGACCTCCTCGTAGCCGTCGAAGATCCGGGCGACCGCCTCCGGGGACTGGCCGGTGACCGAGCGGTTGCGCGCCTGCGCGGCGGCGGCGTACTGCCCCGCGCCGATGTTGCTCACCTTGGCCCACTCGATCTCGGAGGCGAGGTCCCGCAGCAGCGCCTGGTCGGCGCGGAGCCGCTGGTTGCGGGCCGCGGCGGCGAGCAGCCCGATCTTGGACTCGATGATCTGCGGCAGCTCGGTGCCGTGCACGTGGGGCCAGAAGTAGCGCAGCTGCCGCAGCGCGGCGGAGTGGAACGTGCGGGCCTGCACGCCGCCGGCCCCGAGCGCCCGCAGCCGGGCGCGCATCTCGCCGGCCGCCCGGGTCGTGAACGTCACCGCGAGGACCTCGTGGGGGGCGTAGACGTTGCTGGCGACGCCGTGGGCGATCCGGTGGGTGATCGCCCGGGTCTTCCCGGTGCCCGCACCGGCGAGCACCCGCACCGGGCCGCGCAGCGCCTCGGCGACCTCACGCTGCTCGGGGTCGAGCGCATCGAGCAGGTGGGTCACCGACGTCACGAGGGTCACAGTCTCCCGGGGTACTGGGCTGACGATTGGGCGGAACAAGGGTGTGGTGAGGATGGTTCTCCCACCGCCACCCCACCACCACGCAGCCTAGATGCCAGGACGGACACCTCCACTCCATGAGCAGCACGAGCAGCTTCACGATGTACTCGACGCCCTGGTGCGGCTACTGCCACCGGCTCAAGAGCCAGCTCGAGCGCGAGGGCATCGCCTTCGACGTCGTCGACATCGAGCAGCACCCCGAGGCGGCGGCCATCGTGGAGTCGGCCAACGGCGGCAACCAGACCGTCCCGACGCTGGTGTACGCCGACGGCACCTCGATGACGAACCCGTCGGTGCTGCAGGTCAAGGACAAGCTGGCCGCGCTGGCCAGCTGAGCGTCACCACTGGCCCGGCAGCTCGCCGCCGTACCAGTGCTCGACGAGTGACCGGCTGATCGAGACACCTCCCGGGAGCACGAGCGTGCCCGCCTCCGCCTCGGCCTTCATCTCGGCCCGGGTGAACCAGCGGGCGTCCTCGATCTCGTCCTCGTCGACGGTGATCTCGAGGGTCTCGGCCCAGCCGACGAACCCGATCATCAGGCTGGCCGGGAGCGGCCACGGCTGGTTGCCGAAGTAGTCGACCCGGCCCACCACCACGCCGGTCTCCTCCAGCACCTCACGGCGTACGGCGTCCTCGAGGGTCTCCCCCGGCTCGCAGAAGCCGGCCAGCGTGGAGTAGCGGCCCTCGGGCCACACCGCCTGCCGGCCGAGCAGGCAGCGCTCGTCCTCGGCGCCGGGCTCGCCGGCAGCGACGATCATGATCACGGCGGGGTCGGTCCGCGGGAACTGCGACTTGCCACAGGACGTGCACACCAGCTCGTGGCCGGCCTTGCGCACCTCGAGCGTGCCGCCGCAGCGCGGGCAGAAGCGGGTGGCGTAGAGCCACTCGGCCAGGCCGAGCGCGTGGAAGACCAGCGGCGCCCCCGACAGCTCGCCCTCGGCCGCGCCGGCCAGGTGCGGCAGCAGGCCACGCAGCGGGTACCACCCGGCGTCGACCGACGCGCCCTCCGCGGGGGCGACGACCGCGAACCAGGCCCGGCCCTCCCGCTCTCCCAGCAGCACCCGCAGCCCCTCGGGCGCCTCGGCCGGGGACACCCACTCGACGGCGCCGTCCACCGGGCGGACCCGGGTCCCGGCGACCACCAGCACGCGGGTCCCCGGGTCGGCCCAGCGCTCCTCGAGCCAGGCCTCGTCCGCACGGCGTACGGCCACCCGGTCGTGCGCGTCGGCCGCCATCTGCTGGTGCGCGAACTCCACGGTCCTGAGACTAGGGTCCCTGCGGTGAGCACCCATCTCGGAGCCCGGCCCGGCGAGATCGCCCCGCTCGTCCTGATGCCCGGGGACCCGCTGCGCGCCAAGTGGATCGCCGAGACGTTCCTCGACGACGCCGAGTGCTACACCGAGGTCCGCGGCATGCTCGGCTTCACCGGCACCTGGCGCGGGCACCCGGTCTCGGTCCAGGGCTCCGGCATGGGCCAGCCGTCGCTGGCGATCTACGCGACCGAGCTGTTCCGCGAGTACGACGTGCAGTCGGTCGTCCGGGTGGGGTCGGCCGGCGGGCTGACGGACAAGGTCGCGATCCGCGACGTCATCATCGCCTCCGGCGCCTGCACCGACTCGTCGATGAACCGGATCCGGTTCGACGGTCTCGACTACGCGCCCGTGGCCGACTTCGGCCTGCTGTCGGCCGCGGTCTCGGCCGCCGGGGACCGCTCGAACGTCCACGTGGGCCTCATCTTCAGCGGCGACTCGTTCTACTCCCCCCGGCCCGAGCTCCTCGGCCCGATGGTCCAGCACGGCTGCCTCGCGATCGAGATGGAGGCCAGCGCGCTCTACACGATCGCGGCCGGCCACGGCCGCAAGGCGCTGTGCATCTGCACGGTCTCCGACCACATCGTCACCGGCGAGGAGACGACGGCCGCCGAGCGCGAGCAGACCTTCGGCGACATGGTCGAGATCGCACTGGCGGCCGGCACTGCGTCCGGGACCAGCATCAGCTGAGCCCGCCCTCCTGCGCCCGGGCGGTGATCCACACGCCGAGCTCGAAGTCGGGCACGGCCAGGTGGCGCGGCAGCGGCAGTGCGGCCAGCTCGTGCCGGCCCGTCTCGATGGCGTACCGGCGCAGCGACGAGAGGTGACCGAGGTTGCCGCGGGCCCACTCCTTGTCCACCATGAGGACGACGGACGGGTTGCCCGCGGTGCGCGCCTCACCGATCACGCCCCAGGGCACGAGCACCGCCAGCGCCGAGGTCCAGACACCGGCCGGTGAGATGACCACCGCCGGCTCGGTGACGTGGAGCCGTCGCCACCCGGTCCCGGCCAGCACCGCGGCCGCGAGCCCGAACAGCCCCGCACCGGGCGTGAGGGCGACCGCCGCCCAGACGGACAGACCGAGCACCGCCGTCCCGGCGCCGACCTCGAGCCGGCCACGGGTCCGCGAGTAGCCGATCTCGATCGGCTCGCCCCGGTCGGCGAGCTCCCGCCAGGAGGCGTAGAGCTCGGCGGTGCGCTGGTCGGTCACGGCACGACATCCTTCCCGATGGACTATCCGGGCCGGCGCCGGCGTTGACCCGGCATGCCCGTCCTGGACTCGGTGGTGATCGGCGCGGGCCAGGCCGGGCTGTCCGCCTCCTACCACCTGGCTCGGCGCGGAGTCACCCACGTCGTGCTGGACGGCGACGACTCCCCGGGCGGCGCCTGGCAGCACCGCTGGGACTCGCTCACGATGCGGGACGTGCACGGCGTCGCCGCGCTGCCCGGCTCGGAGCCGCCGCCCGAGGCCGAGGGCCGGGCCAACGTGGTGGTCCCGGCCTACTTCGCGTCGTACGAGCGCGCACACGACCTGCCCGTCGAACGGCCGGTGCGGGTCGAGGAGGTGGTCCCCGTCGAGGACGACCTGCTCGAGGTGCGGGCGGGGCGGCACGCGTGGACGACGCGCACGGTCGTCAACGCCACCGGGACGTGGTCGCAGCCGTTCGTGCCGGCCTACCCCGGCAGGTCGAGGTTCCGGGGACGCCAGCTGCACACCCACGACTACGACGGGCCCGGGTCGTTCCGCGGAGCTCGTGTGGTGGTCGTCGGCGGCGGCGCGTCCGCGGTGCAGCTGCTCGGGGAGATCGCCCCGGTCGCCGCCGGCACCCGGTGGTTCACCCGCCGCCCGCCGGTGTGGCGCACCGACGACTTCACACCCGAGATCGGCCGGGCCGCGGTCGCGCTGGTCGAGGATCGGGTACGCCGGGGGCTGCCGCCCGCCAGCGTGGTGAGCGTGACGGGCCTGGCACTGCGGGAGCAGGAGCGCGAGGCCGACCGGCTCGGAGCGTACGACCGGCACCCGATGTTCACCGCCCTCGAGCCCGACGGCGTCCGGATGGCCGACGGCTGCCTGTGGCGGGCGGACACGGTCCTGTGGGCGACCGGGTTCCGCCCGGCGGTCGCCCACCTGGCCCCGCTGCGGCTGCGCTCACCGCACGGCGGGATCCAGCTCGACGGCACGACCGCGGTGGCCGACCGGCGGGTCCAGCTCGTCGGCTACGGGCCCTCGGCCAGCACCATCGGGGCCAACCGGGCCGGCCGGGTGGCCGCGCGAGGTGTCGCGGCATGGCTGGACCGGGCCGGTCAGAGCGAGAGCATCGCCTCCAGCGCCTGACGGTCGGGCAGGTCGTCCGGTTCGACGGTCCGACCGGTCCGCACGTAGTGAAACGCCGCCCGCACCTGCTCGACCGGGACGCCTGTGAGCTCGGCCCAGGCGAGCCGGTAGATCGCGAGCTGGAGCGGGTCGGCGGTGGCCTGCTTGTTGGTCTTCCAGTCCACGACCAGGAACGCGCCGTCGTCCTCCTCGTAGACGGCGTCGATCCGGCCGCGGACGACCTGGCCGTCGAGCACGAGGGCGAACGACGCCTCGACGGCGTACGGCGCGCGGTCGGCGAACGGGCCCTTCTCGAACGCCGCGATCACCTCGTCCAGCTCGGCCTCGTCGTCGATGCCGAGGTCCCCGCGGCCGGGCAGGTCGTCGGGGTCGAGCAGCGGCTGCTGCGCGAAGCGTCCCTCCACCCAGGCGTGGAACAGGGTGCCGAAGCGGGCCGCGCGCGACGGCGGCCGCGGCATCGGCCGGGCCAGCTCGCGGGCGAACGCGTCCGTGTCCTCACGCAGCCGCAGGAGGGACGTCGCCGACAGGCTGCCGGGCAGCGGAACCTCGATCTCGGGGCTGCGCTCCGACCGGGCCTCGACGAGCAGCCGCTCGACCTCGTCGTCCCAGTCGGCCACCCGGGCGCTCTCGACCATGTCGAGGTCCTCGTCGTCGGCCAGCGGGTCGGCCGCTCGCACGAGCGCGGCGGCGGCGACCCGGCGCTCGACCTCGGCGCTGACACCGGTCGGCGGCCAGGGCCGCGACGGGTCCTGGTCGGCGTACGGGTGCGGATCGCCCTTGGCAGGGGCGTCGAGCCACTCCGTGACGGGCTCACCCCACTCCGCGAGCTGGTCGCGCAGCTCGAGCTGGTAGGCCGAGGGCCCGAACGGCGTCGCCCGCGGGCTCCAGCAGAACGACGTGACCGAGAGCCGGTGCGCGGCACGGGTCATCGCCACGTAGCCGAGCCGCAGCTCCTCGGTGGCCTCGTGCTTCTTGGTCTCGGCGCGGTAGTCGTCCAGGGCCGCCTTGTCGTAGCCACGCAGCTGGGGCAGGTCGGCCGCGTCGCCGCGCAGCGGGGCCGGGAGCACCGCGGGCGACGACGTCCAGAGCGTGCGGGACTGCGCGCTCGGGAAGCGCCCGGCGCACACCCCGACGAGGAAGACGGTCCCCCACTCCAGGCCCTTCGCGCG